>OBHX01003652.1_pt1 | contig 10771 bp, 7 predicted proteins | sample 1519331 | NCBI WGS metagenome assembly OBHX01 (sample SAMEA2602897, study PRJEB22501) | metagenome
CATCGGCTTGCCTGCCTTCGCCGATAGCTCGCGGACGATCTTGTATAGTACGGGGGCTTCCTGCTCGCTCACCTGTCGAGCGTGCATGCTGGCGATCGCCAGTTTGTCGGAAAACCAGTAGGAGACGAACGTGGAGCCCAGGCCGATGAGAATGTAGTAGCCGAGCGTGCTTTGACTGGCGCCGGTCGCCCACCAGATGAGCATGATGACGCCCCACATCAACGCGAACAAAAGCGTTGTTTTCAAGCCATTGCAATGGCCGTGCACCTGCAATTTGCCGTTCATGGCCACCAGCCTAGGAATTCAGGCTGGGATTTTGCTGTATACAAGCTGAAGGGTGGATTTGCAACATCTAGAAACATGCCACGCAACGACGCTACAGCATCGGCCATAGACCTATCTGCGGCACGGCGAGAGTCACCCCAACTTGAAACGTATTACCCCCGCATATCCCCCGAATGCACTGCGTCGAGCGTGCCGATCAGGCTGGTCAGCAAATCGTTGCGGCCGCACGCGTTCGTCAGCACCGCCAGCACGTACGTGCCCGACTGCGACATCACCAGTCCGGCATCGTTCAGCGCGTACAAATCGCCTTCGCCGTTGATCCATCCGGCCTTCGTGTACACGGTGTCCGCATCGCCAAGGGCCGCGTGGATGCAGGAGTTCAGCGAATTCGTCATGTCTCCGGACAGCCATTGCAGCGATTCGGGCGTGATGTTCTGCACCCCCGCCGTTTGCCCGGCGAACAGGAAACCGTATCCGGCGGTCCACAGTTTGGCCATGTCGCGCGCGGAGGTGAACAGGTACCCGCCGCGATCACCCATTCTGGAAGCCGCGCCCGCCTGTTCGGCCCACGTGTTGAAGCAGTCGAGGCCATACGTTTTGTACAGCCAGTCGTAAGACGCGTTGTCGGAATTGCGCAGGACGGCGTCGACCTTCTGGTGGACGGTGGCGGACTGCGCGTCAGCGGATTGGGCCACGCTGTTCAGGTCGACGGTGCCCGTTGAGAACAGCGATATCAGGTATGGCGCCTTCGCCGACGAGGCCGAATAGATCTGTGCATCGGCGTTGTATGCGATCGTGCGGCCGGTCGTGATGTCGGCGAGCACGAATGATGCGGTATATCCGTCGGCTTCGAAAGTGGCGATTTGAGACTGCACGGCGGCCTGCGAATCGGCGCTTAGCGTGAAGCCCTGCGTTGTGATCGTGACGCTGCCCTCGACTGCGGAAATGCCGTCCAGCGCGACCTGCGTCGGCGACGAGACGGCTTGTGTCTGCGATTGCGGCGCGCTGTTTTTCTTAAGCGCGCCCGACGTGGAGGACGTTTCCGAAGACGTTCCCGAGGACGCCGCTGCGTGGGCTTCCTCTTCGAGATGCACATCGACAAGACCCACGCCCATGGCGAAGCCGATCAGGCAGGCGATCAGCAGGCCCACGACGGACACGGAACAGCAGTACAGTGCCTTGCGCTTGACGTGTTTTCCAAAGTTCATGCCGACTTCACAACCTTAGATTTCAATGCCCGCATCCGTTTGCGATGATATTGCGCACCGCGTTTCACTGGGGTCAGCCTAGCGCATGGACCCGAACTTCGGGGGTAATAGGTCAAAACGACCGCGTATATCCGATTCTGGAGAAACGGGCGGTTGCGCGATCGAAAACGCACGCTACGCGACCAGTCCGCCGAAAATCGACCACTAAAGCGGCAAAAACTAACGCCCTGCACGTCCGATTCAGCGGAATCGGACGTGCAGGGCGTTACTAGATTGCGTTAAAAGGCTTGGAGTTAGGGTGTCAGGAAGTCAGCACTCCCACCCTAATTCCAGCCGGCCTGATTCAGGCATGCGCCAGCGCGCGCATCTGCTCCGGGTCGATGACCTTCTTGTGCTCGCGACCTTCCTTCGCACCCTCAGCACGTTCGTACGCGTCGACCTTCTTCCAACCGGCGAAGTCGATCGGCTTGACTCCACGGGAGGCCAGCAGACGGTCGATGGATTCCGGATCGCGGTCCGCCGCCACACGACCACCTTCGGCGGCCTTGGACAGGTCCTCAAGCATGTTGGTAACGATGAGCAGTGCGTCGGACTTGGTAGAGCCAATCAGTCCGACCGGGCCGCGCTTGGCCCAACCGGTGGCGTACAGACGCTCACGCACCTGCGCGCCCTCGCCGGAGGCCTCCGTGGTGATGCGGCCGTCGCCGTTCGCGTTGGCCAGGTGCGCGCGACGCTCGTCGTACGCGATGCCCGGCGCGGTGGCCGGCTTGTAGCCGATTGCGTGATACACGGCCTGCACCGGGTACTCTTCGAATTCGCCGGTGCGAGTCATCTTGCCGTCCGCGGAAGTCGTCGTCTTCTCCACGCGAATCGCCTTGACCTTGCCGTCCTCGCCCAGCACTTCGACCGGAGCGGAATTGAAGTGGATGTAGTACTTGCGATCCGCCGGGTTGCCTTCGAAATCGGTGTCGCCGTCGTCTTCCATGTCCTCGGCCATCTCGCGGATGGTGAACAGCTCCTCGACCATCTGACGGGTCAGCTTGTCCTTGCCGGCCTCCTCGATAGTGTCGTCGTCCAGATCGAAGTCGTCTTCGTTGATGATCAGCTGCACGCCCGGCAGCTTCTCCATTTCGCGCAGCTCCTGCACGGAGAACTTGGCCTGCGCCACACCGCGACGGATGAACAGGTGCAGGGTCTTCGCCTTATTGGACTTGATCCCCTCGTACACGTTGTCCGGAATATCGGTGCGTTCCTTCAGATCGTCAGCGTTGCGCATCAACTCGCGCGCCACGTCCATGGCCACGTTACCACCGCCGATCACGGCGACTTCCTCGGCTTCGAGCGGCCATTCGCGAGCGCCGGTCGGATAACCGTCATACCATTCCACGAACTTGGCCGCGCCATACACGCCGTCCAAATCAGCACCCGGCAGACCGAGCGGCTTGTCTTCGACGGCACCAGTGGCGAACAGCACCGCGTCGTAACGTTCCAGCAGCTCGTCAAGCGTCACGTCCTTGCCGAATTCCACGTCGCAGTACAGGTGGATGTCCGGGTTGTCGAGCGTCTTCTCGAGAGCGGATGCGATGAATTTGATGGAAGGGTGGTCGGGGGCCACGCCGTAGCGCACCAGGCCGAACGGCACCGGCAGCTTTTCGAACAGGTCGATGCGGGCCTTGGTGCCCAGTCCCAGCTCTTCGCCGAGCTTGCCCAGCTGGCGCAGGAAAATATCGGAAGAGTAGACGCCTGCGGGGCCGGCGCCGATTACAGCAATACGAAGTTCGTTGGTTTCGCTCATATGTTCCAGCCTAATATATTCCCTGCATTTCCAACAGGGGGCATACGGCACTTTCTTGCGATTCCCTTACTTGCCTCGCAACGCGCAGCCCGGCCCATGTGCCGGCGCAGGAGAACGTACAATCGCAGAAGATCACAATCGGTCCCTCACTAAAGAAGATCCTTATCGTAAGAGGGTGGGCATATGCGCATTCACATCACGTATACCGGCGGCACCATCGGTATGGTCGAGTCACCGAACGGTCTGGTTCCGGGCGCCGATATGCGCGGCTGGCTGCGCCGGCTGATTGAGGACGCGCATCTGGACCCGAGCTTGTTCTCGTTCACCGAGCTGGACCCGCTGATCGATTCGTCGAACGCGACGCCCGACAATTGGCAGACGATGGCGGACGACCTGCGCGCGCACCGCGATGACGCCGATGCATTCGTGGTGTTGCACGGCACCGATACGATGAGCTATTCGAGCGCCGCGCTGTCTTACGCGCTGACCGGTTTCGGCAAGCCTGTGATTTTCACGGGGTCGCAGCATCCGCTCGGCAAAATCGAATCGGACGCCACCGCGAACGTCACGGGTGCGCTGAACGCCGCGATGAGCGGACGTTTTCATGGCGTCGGCCTGTTCTTCGGCCATCATCTGTTCGCCGGCAACCGTGTGAGCAAATCGTCAAGCTGGGCGTTCGAAGGGTTTTCGGCGCCGTCCACCGGCCCGCTGGCACGTACCGGCACGCCGTGGCATTGGTATGCGGGCGATTCGGCCGGCTCCGGTTGCGGTTGGACGTCGCCGCTGCCCTACTCCCGTCACGATGTGGCCGTGATCGACATGGCTCCCGGCATTTCCGCCGCGCGATTGGCCGCGATGCTCGACCCTCGTCCGGAAGCGGTGCTGTTGCGCGCGTACGGCGTTGGCAATGTGCCGAGCGACGAGTCAGGACTGACCGACGTGATCGCCGACGTGCTGCATGACGGCGTGCCTGTCGTCATCGCATCGCAATGCCAGCAGGCGGAAGTGCTGCTCGGCCATTACGAGACGGGCGACGCGATCGCCCGCGCCGGTGCGATCGGATCGGGCGACATGACGCTGGAAGCCGCATACGCGAAGATCATGTTCCTGCTGTCGCAGGGCGTGGACGCGGCCGATTTCGGCACGTGGATGCGCCGGAACATCGCTGGCGAAATCTCGCCCAGCTCGATGTAGCACGGCGCAACGCGGTTCAGCCTCCGCACGGCTCGTCGCCGCAACCGGCGCTACTCGCGGTCGAGCAGGGCGGTGAGCGCCCACAGGATGCTGACCACGTCGATCGCTTCCTGCATGAACGCGCCGACGACCACCGGAATGAGGTTGAACGCGGCCGCGACCATGCCGATAATCGCCAATCCAAGGCCGACCAGCACCGCCTGCAGCATCACTTTCTTCGTGCGGCGGGCGATGGCGATGGCGCGCGGCACGGAGGCGATGTCGTCGTTCATGATGACCACCTGCGCCGATTCGGACGCGGCGGTGGACGTGCCGTCGGGCATGGCCATGCCGATGTCCGCAACCGCCAGCACGGGGGCGTCGTTCACGCCGTCGCCGACCATCATCGTCACCTGTCGGGTCATGGATTCGCCGACCACGCGCTGTACGACCTTGTCCCACGCCGGCTGGTTTTGGTGCGCGTCTTCCGTGGCGTTCTTGACGGCCGCGACCTTGCCTTCGGGGAAGAGTTCGGATTGCACGTCGTCGATGCCGACCTCGCCCGCGATGATGCGTGCGGAAGCCTCCTTGTCGCCGGTGAGCATGGACAGTTTCTTCACGCCGAGCCGGTGCAGTTTTTCAAGGGACGATTTCGCGTTTTCGCGAGGCACGTCACGCAGCACGATGCGTGCGGCGAGCTTGCCGTCGATCGCCACGTACGCGGCCATTTCGTCCGGTTCGAGAGGTGCGAACAGCGAATTCACCTCCGGCTTCTTGGAAGCGCCGGCAGCGGTACCGGTCGCCGAATCGCCAACCGCGCTATCGGCCACAGCACCAGCCGCAATACCGGCCGCCGCACCTGCGCCCAGCACATGCGTGAAGCCGGCCTCGTCGGCCGTCACGTACGCGAAACGACCCACGCGCACGGCATGCCCGTTCACCTCGCCGGACACACCCTTGCCCGACTGTTCCTCGATGTTCTTCACCACGGGGTAATCGCGTCCATGCCCCGGCAAATCGCGTTCGGCGCACAGCCGCTGCCCGTTCTCATAGCGCGCGTACAGTTCCTGCATGGCCTTCTGCCCGGCCGCCGCGATGCCCTTCGACAGAATGTGCACCGAGTAGCTTTCCACCACGCCGGCCATCATCAGAATGTGGTTCTCGTCGTACGGCGAGCTGTTTTCGAACGGCTTCTCGACGCGCACGACCTGCGGCTGCTTGACGGTGAGCGTGCCGGTTTTGTCGAAGAAGATATGCGATACGCGGCCCAAGTTTTCCAGCACGTCCTGCGCTTTGATAAGAATGCCCGCCTTGGCAAGGCGACCGGTGCCGGCCACGTACGCGACGGGCGCGGCGATCAGCAGCGGGCAGGGCGTGGCCAAAACCAGCACCTGCGCGAATCGCAATGGCGTGCCTGCGACGGTCCACGCGATGCCGGCGATCGCCAGCGAAAGAATGGTGAACGGCACCGCCAGCACATCGGCGGGTTTTTCGAAGGTCGGGGGCGGTTGCGTCGCCCGAGACACCAGTTCGAGGGGCTTTTGTTACTTCGAATCCTGCCCCCATTTCCTGGGACGCCTCGCCCGCCCGGGCGAGCCCTTTGCCCCACCCCCCCACCCCCCCGCGCCCGCGCACACATCGCGCGGGACACGCTCGCCCGGTGTACTGCTCACAACCATCATGTCGGCGCCCGACAGCAGTTCGCCGTCGACCGGCACCGTTTCGCCCGGCAGCACGAGGATCACGTCGCCAAGCTTGACCTGGTCGACCGGAACGGTTTCGAAATGCTCGCCGGCCGCGTCGTAAGGCTTGGTTTGGGTGGTGGACTTATTCGTTTCCGCAGCGTTAGGCACATCCACACTGGCGACCTTGCGAAAGCCGTCCGCCGTCATGTCGCCCTCAGCATCACCGGCAGTACCGTCGGCCCCGGCAGCCGCCGCACGTGCACCCACGCCCGGCAACGTCACCACGTGCGCGGTCCGCGGCGCCGCATCAACCAGCGCCGTCAGGTTGCCTTCCGCCTTCGACTGTGCGAATTCCTCAATCGCCTCGCCGGAGGAAATCATCAGCACCACGGCCCACGCAGCCCAGTATTCCTGCACCGCCACCGTCGACGCGATCGCAATAACCGCAAGCAAATCCACACCGACGTGACCGTGCCGCAAATCGTCAATCATGCCGATCATAGTCACCACAATCGTGTACACGACCAGCGCGATCACGATCCACTGCCCGACACCCGGATTGAACGGTCCGAAAGTCAGCGAGACGCCCGCAGCCTCCCACGGACGCCACGAACCCAGCAATGCCAACGGAATCGCGGCAATGATGGCGATCGGCAGCAGCGGAACTTCTTTGCAAATGGAAATGATTCTACGCATGAGAATCTCCTTACGCTCGTATCGGACGCCTTGTTAACCCATCGGCGCCCCGCCTGCGCGAACCATCGATACACGGCGTAAAAAGATATTTCCAGCATAACAGAGCATTGCGATTGCCGCGGCCGTTTGCGTGTGCTTCCGTTCGTCGCGCGCGTTCCGCGCATACGAAAAGGGCCGTGCGATTGCTCGCATAGCCCTTGTTTTCCGCCGTTTTTCGGCTTGTTCAGCGTTTTCCGCGATTACGCGGATTGCGGTTGCGGCTTCGCCGTCAGCCTATCGGGTGGCAGCCACCCGTATCGCTGTCGGCATGAACGCCGCACACCGTACGTTGCCGTACGATGCCGCGCATCCGGCTTTACCACAGACCGAACGGATCGAACAGGCCACCGCCGTCGCCGTTGTTGCCGTTACCGCCATTCTGGCCGTTCTGGCTGCCGCCATTCTGGCCGTTGCCGTTATCGTCGTTGCCGTTGTTCTGCTGACGCTGTTCCTGCTTGTTGGAGGAGTTCGTCCTGGTCTCTTCCTGGTCGAGCGTCACTTCGAGATCCATGGTGTTGCCGCCGCGCACAACGGTCAGCTTCACCTTGTCTCCCATGGCGGAGGCGCGCACGTAACCGAGCAGCGAGTAGTTGTTGTTCACTGCCTTTCCGTTGAACGCCACGATGGAGTCGCCGGCCTTCACGCCGGCCTTGGACGCCGGGCCACCGTCGGTCACGGCCTGCACCTGGGCGCAGCCACGGGTCACACCGTCGGCTTCGACCGTAGCGCTTTTGATGGTGATACCGAGCACCACATGCTTCACGGAACCATTGTCGATGATTTCGTTGGCCACGCGCTTGACAAGGTTCGACGGGATGGCGAAGCCAATACCAATCGAACCGGCAGTACCGGACGAGCTCGCAGTGGAGGCGATGGACGAATTGATGCCGATCACCTGACCAGCCGCATTGAAAGTCGGACCACCGGAGTTGCCGGGATTGATGGCGGCGTCGATCTGCACGGCATTGGTGACGATGGCGTTGTTGTCATCATCGGTCACGGTCACCGGACGGTTGAGCGCGGACACGATGCCAGTGGTGACGGTGTCGTCGTAGCCGAGCGGATTGCCGATCGCCATGACGGCCTCGCCGACGGCGAGATTGTCGGAATCGGCGAATTCCGCGACTTTCAGATCGCTCGGCGGATTGTCGAGCTTGATCACGGCCAAATCGGTGGTGGTGTCGGTGCCGACCACCTTCGCGGAATAGACGGCGCCGCTGGCGAGCGTCACCTGAATCTGCTGCGCGCCGGAAATCACGTGGTTATTGGTGGCGATATAGCCCTTGTCGCTGATCACCACGCCGGAGCCCTTGGCTTCGCCGTCGCTGGTCGCCACGTCGATGGCCACCACGGAATCGGACACTTCCTTGGCCACCGCGGTCCAATCGACCGCCGTACCGGACTTCGCCTTGGCGGAACCGGAACCGGACGTGTTGGACTTGACATCGGACAGCGAGCTGGAGGTCGGCACATGCACCCAACCGTTGGTGATCGCGGTGAAGCCGACGCCGAGGCACAGCGCGCCGGACACCAGTGCGGCCACAACGGCGGTGACCACATGGCTGGTCATGCCGGACTTCTGCTTGGTGACGACCGGCGTCTGGTTCGGCTGGTTCGGGAAGCCCTGCCCCGGAGCGCCGAACGGATTGCGGTTGCCCGGTCCCGCAGGGGGCATGTTCGCGCCGTACTGCGGCTGCTGCTGATTGTTCTGCTGCGCGCCGTTCTGCGCGGACGAGCCGCCAAACGGATTGCCGGACGGATTGCCATTGTTCCGCTGATTGCCGGTCGTATACGGGTTGCCGAAAGCGCCGAAGAACGACGGACGGTTGTCCTGCGGCTGGCCCTGCTGCTGCGCGCCGTACTGCGGTTGCTGGACGGTCTGGCCGCTGGCATCGCCAGCCGGCGGCGTCGGCACCGGACCGTACGCGCCGTATTCGGGCGCCGGACGGTACTGTTCGGTCGGCGCATCCTGCGTCGCGTTGTTGATCACCGTGCGTTCACCGGCAGCGGAAGCATAATCCGGCGTATCGTCAGCGGTATTGCCTGCCGTGCCATCCGCCGCGTCCACGGTAGGAAGGGCGGTGGTGGGCTGCTCGCCCGCGTTCGGCACTGCAATCGGTTCGGTAACGGAAGTCTGTGCTTCGTCGGCGACGTTCTCGCTCGGCGTCTGCGGCGCGGTCTGCTGCGTGCCATCCTGCGGCTGGGCGATGTTCTGATCGCTATTATCTTCAGCCATTGTTGCTCCTTATTCGTCTCGCGGCATTCAACATGGTCAGCAATCGTGCCGCTCGAACTGCTATCTAAGAGTAAAGATACCTGCTCTGGAAGTTTCCTGAATGTTTGTTGAAAGTAGCAATCGAATCGCTTGGCAGGTTGCCCCATCCGCGCCCCCCGTCGCCCGCCGATGGCGCCACCGCGGCAATCGGCGCTATCGCATACAGTTGAGAGCATGACAAGCTTGAACGAACCACAGACCGGCGCGGTGGCGCACGAGACCTCAGCGGCCAACGCGGCAGCCCGCGCAACGCACGACGCAGCAGGCAACACGACCAGCGCGGCATCGACCGAAAACCTTATTGAGCATCCCCGCGGCGCGGAACCCGGCAAGCCCGGCCGCCGCGACGCGTTCTACTTCGAGCAGAAAACCCGCCTGCCAGATGCGGCCGATGGCAAGGGCCGCGGCGGCGCGCGATACGGACGCACCGGCATCATCCACACCCCCCACGGCGACATCCACACCCCGGCGTTCGTGCCGGTGGCCACGCAGGCCGCAATGAAGGCCGTGCTGCCCGAAACCATGAAGGATCTTGGCGCGCAATGCCTGCTGTCCAACGCGTTCCACCTGTATGAACGACCCGGAGAACAGGTGCTCGACGAAGCCGGCGGACTCGCCAAATTCATGAACTGGAACGGTCCGACGTTCACCGATTCCGGCGGATTCCAGGTGCTGTCACTCGGCGCGGGCTTCAAGAAGACGCTCGCCATGGACGTCACCGGCATGAAATCGGACGACGTGATCGCGGAAGGCAAGGAGCGGCTCGCGTTCGTGGACGAGGACGGTGTGACGTTCAAGTCGCCGCTCAACGGCTCGCTGCACCGGTTCTCCGCCGAAATCTCCATGGGCATCCAGCACAAGATCGGCGCCGACATCATGTTCGCTTTCGACGAGCTGACCACGCTGATGAACACCCGCGGCTACCAGGAACGTTCCGTGGAACGCACCTACCGTTGGGCGCAACGCTGCGTAGCCGAGCATAAGAGGCTTACCGAGGAGCGTCTCGGCAAGCCGTACCAGGCGCTGTATGGCGTGGTGCAGGGCGCGAATTATGAGGATCTGCGCAGACATGCCGCCGAGCAGATCGCTTCGCTTGATTTCGACGGCGTCGGCATCGGCGGCGCGATCGAAAAACGCATCATCGGCGACACCTGCGCCTGGATCTGCGACGCGATGCCGGAAAGCCGACCGCGCCACGTGCTCGGCATCGCCGCGGTGGACGACATCTTCGCCTGCGTGGAGAACGGCGGCGACACCTTCGATTGCGTGGCGCCGGCGCGTTGCGGGCGTAACGGCGCGATCTTCACGCGCGACGGCCGTTACAACATCAAGCGCGCGCAGTTCAAGCACGATTTCAGTCCGCTTGAAGAGGGTTGCGATTGCTACACCTGCACGCACTACACGCGCGCCTACGTGGACCATGCGTTGCGCGCCCGCGAATTCAACGGTTTCACGCTGGCGACGATCCACAACGAGCACTTCTTCGTGAAGCTGCTCGACGATATCCGAGCATCGATCGACGGCGGCTATTTCAACGAATTCCGCGACGAGACACTCGCCAAGTTCTACGAGAACGGTTCGAAGGGCTGAGTGTGAACTAACGCAACGCCACCGC
>OBHX01003655.1_pt1 | contig 10763 bp, 9 predicted proteins | sample 1519331 | NCBI WGS metagenome assembly OBHX01 (sample SAMEA2602897, study PRJEB22501) | metagenome
GAAGAATGGCAGCTGCTTTTCTCATATCTTCCATTCTTCCGTTTGTACAGGATCCGATCACGACCTGATCGATCTTGATTGGTTCCATTGCTTCGATCTCGTCAATCGTCTTCGCATTGCCCGGAAGATGCGGAAATGCTACTGTTGGACGGACTTCGGAAAGATCGATCTCTACAACACTTTCATATTCTGCGTCCTCATCTGCTTCGTACACTTTATATTCTTTCTTTGTATGTTCTTTTAAGTATTCTTCTGTCTTTTCATCTACCGGGAATATTCCGTTCTTGGCTCCGGCTTCGATTGCCATGTTTGCCATTGTGAATCTGTCTGCCATAGAAAGATTCTTAATTCCGTCTCCGGTAAATTCCATGGATTTGTAAAGAGCTCCGTCCACACCGATCTTACCGATGATATGGATGATGATATCTTTACCACTTACATATTTGCCAGGCTTTCCTGTCAGTACGAACTTGATCGCACTCGGAACTTTGAACCACAGTTCTCCCATTGCCATACCTGTTGCAATATCGGTTGTTCCGACACCTGTTGAGAATGCACCCAGCGCACCATATGTACAGGTATGGGAATCTGCGCCAATGATACATTCCCCTGCTGCAACAACTCCGGCCTCCGGAAGGATTGCATGTTCTACTCCTGATTTTCCCTGTTCAAAATACCAGCTAAGTCCCTGATTCTTTGCAAATTCACGGATCGATTTTGAGTTCTCTGCTGATTTGATATCTTTATTCGGTGTAAAGTGGTCTGGTACCAGTACCACCTTGTCTTTGTCAAATACTTTGTCTGCCATCTGTCTGAAGATTGGCAGAGCCATAGGACCTGTGATGTCATTTGCCATGACTACATCTAACTTTGCTTCTATTAACTGACCGGCTGTCACGCTGTCAAGACCTGCATGAGCTGCCAGTATCTTCTGTGTCATCGTCATTCCCATAACGAACCTGTACCTCCTTGATCTCTCATAGTTTTATACTGTATTTTAGCACAGTAAAAAAGGGCATGCAAGAAATTATAAATTTTAGTGCATAATTTTTCACTTCTGTTTCTTGATATTATGCAGGTATGGGATCTCAATCGGATCGATCGGAGTAGCCGGATTTTCAATTTTTCCCTTCAGAGTTCTTTTGTGTTTCTTAAGGAGCGCACCACCTTTGTTGTAGAACCAGAAAGAATATGTCAGAATTTTATGGGCCGGTCCCATCTTGTCTTTTGCCGTCTTTCCATAGAGCACTCCGCCTGCTTCAATCGCAGCTTTACTCCGTATCAATGCGATCAGCTCTGTCTCACAGGTAACTCTTTCCGGAAGAATCGTATAGCCTGTCCCGATGCAGTCCGGTCTGTGTGCATCGCTTCCCCCTATTCCCGGCTTTTTATATTTTTCCGCAAGCTTTCTTGCACCTTCGTTCGATTCTGCAGACTCACATGCATTAAAAGCCTCTATAAAGTCAAATCGCTTGATCAGTTCCGGTGACTTATAGAATCTGCTGGTATTCGTAAAGCTCAGGTACTTTTCTCCGCATGGATGTGCAGGTCCTAAGATTCCACCATGTCTGTGCACAAAGTCGATCAGCGCAGACACCGGAAGTCCCTTCACTTCCAGGAGACGCATCTTAACACCTTCCGGCATGATACAGATAATATGACCTGCATCCAGTGTATCATATTCGATTCCCTTCAGAACTACGAAGTCTTCATGTACCTTTCCTTTCATGTGATATTTCCAATGACGATAGCCATGATAAGTGTCATGATCCGTGATCAGCATTCCGTCAAATCCTTTTTCTTTCAAGGTTGTGATGTATTCATCCAAGCTTACCCGGCTGTCCACTGAGCCTTCCCGCACATGGCAATGCATATCTATCTTCATAAGTAAGCCTCCTTAACTTTATTCTTAATAGTATTATATCACATCCCTCTTAAATTACAACGAAACTGCTTCCCGGCTTTCTTATATCTTTCTTAATCTGATCTGTCAAAATAATACATTCTGCCTGTAGGTAACAGTTTCTATTGCATATTTCGGTATAAAAAATACCTGATGCAGTTTTTAATTTTCTGCACCAGGTGTTTTTCTTATCACATTCGTATATAGAAATTACCGTCTGTGTCGGATTTTCTTCATTAATCAATATCGTCAGGATGAAAAACTACAACATCTGAATCATCTGTTTCAAAAATCTCCACATCATCTTCATCCAGAAATCCTTCTTCCGGCTCATCCGTTTTTTCAACTGTCACAACATCTTCATCGTCGTCCAGATTATCTTCATCTGGCTTCGTATCATCCAGATCAAATATTTCTGTCACAGTCTCTTCCTTATCTGTATCTTCAGCATTATCCGTTTTTTCTTTATCCCCGGCTGCTTCCATACTTTCTTCCGGCTCTCCATCATCTAAAAGCATTCTTGCTTTTTCAACCTCAGACTCCATAGATACCTGTTCTTTGATCTTCTTTGAGAATATCTTTTCTTTCTTTCCAATCTTTCTGGACTGCATCATCGTCTGAACTACAATTCCGATCACTGCAATTGCTGCACTCATCACATATCCGATCCAGCCAATCTTCGTCATTCCACACACAAACGGTAATGCCATTCCAGCCTCTACACCGCCCATGATGCCAGTCACAAATATAACAAAAAACTCAGCAAAAATTACCGTAAGTATCGCAACGATCAGAGCGATAACCGCACAAATAGCAAGTACTATCACTGACTTTGTTTCAAGCAGCGTAACAAATGTGCCGAAGGATCCGAAAAATGTCATAATAAAGATTCCAAATTTGCGAAGTGCCGCACACATAACGCATAATATTACCGCACACACTGCAACCGCCACAAGCATTTTTGTCATATCAAAGCCGGCAATCACTCCTACCGTTGCTCCAATAACTGCTCCCACAGCCAGTCCTACAAGTGCCGATAACACCCTTACAATTTTCAGTCCAAACAAAGCTATGATTACTCCTACCACAACTGTTGCGATCAAAGCCCCCATAATTTCCGGCGTCTTTCCTGCAACAAAGATACTCGTGGGTCCGTCTGCCGATTTCAAAACTGATGTTACGTTCTCCATATCCATACTCCTTTCTCTTATACCCCTCATTATACATAATCACCGCTGCCGGTTTTGTATTCTCAAAAGTATAAAAGGCCGTGTTTCCGAAGATTCACAGCCTCTGGTTCCATATCTGCCTTTAGAATGCTACTGCTCCCGTTGATGTTCCGTTAATTACATAATAAACAGCTGACTCTTCTGGCTTTATGTATAAATCCATTGTCTTGATATCTCCGATTTTGTTTCCAGAAGATGTCCATGCTTTTTTTACTCTTGCAATGATTTCTTTTTCTTCCACCTGTTTTCCATAGTATTCAACAAAAGCACTTACTTTAATCTCTTTCTTTGCTGTAGATTTCTTAGCTGTTGTTTTCTTTGTCGTTGTCTTCTTAGCTGTCGTCTTTTTAGCAGGTGCTTTTTCTTCTGCTTTTTTGGCAGTTACTTTTTTCTCTGCTGTTTTCTTTTCTGCTGCCTTAGGCTCGGTTTTCTTCTCTTCTGTTTTCTTCTCAGCCTTTTTTTCTTCCGGCTTAGCTTTTTCTTCTTTTACAATTGAGTTTACTGGCTCTGCCTTTGGAGCTGCGACTTTCTTCTCAGTCTCCTTCTCTATCTTCTTCGGCTCTGCTGCTGCCACTACCTTCACTGTCTCTGCTTTCTTTACTGTCTCTGCTTTTTCTGATGTCTTAGTTTCTGGTGCAGTTACTTTAGCAGTTACATCTTTTGTGGTTGCTGTTGTTACTTTTTTTGTAGCCATTTTATTTCCTCCTAAATCTCTCTAAGCCCTATTACCTAGTTGTCAATATTATAACACATTCTTCCAAAAATGCAATTCCACGCCATATTACATGCACATTACACACCAAACATCTCTAAAATCAGCCCTGCTGCCACAGCAATTCCATATAATACTGCAATAATCTTTACGTTTTCTTTCTTATCCGGATTTACCTTAAACAAAACGACCAGACCAATTCCGGCCCCTGTACACAATCCCGCAATAACCGATGCAAATGAAATTGCTCCACTTAAATATAGCTGTGTCAGAATCACAGATGCCGCACAGTTAGGGATCAATCCGATCAATGCTGCGATCACCGGCTGGAATACTGTATCCCCCAGCATCATAGCAGAAATCCTGTCAATTCCCAGTACTTCAATACACAGATTTAAAATAAATGTAAATGCAAATAAATATAAGAATATCTTTCCGGTATGACGAAGTGCCGGCTTTACAATTCCGGATGAATGATTGTGACATCCACAGTCATGACAGAGTTCTCCTTCATGATGTGGAACTGCAATTTCCTTTTTAAAGAAAATATCCACCAGATATCCTGCAACGATCGCAATGATCACTTTCGCCAGAAGCAATATACCAATCTTGCCGGCATGCTCCGGATTTCCCATAATAATAAGAATTGCTTCGTCCGATGTTGCCAGAAATACAGCAATCAATGTTCCGATCGTAATAATCCCTCCAGAATATAGATTGGCTGCCATAACTGAAAATCCACACTGTGGAACACATCCTACTACTGCTCCTACTACCGGTCCGGCCTTATCTACTTTTATCATAAGCTTTTTTGTAAAATCACTGGAATAGTGTTCCAGTGCCTCTATCAGCAGAAAGGCCAGAAACAGAAACGGGAGCATCTTAATACAGTCAATCGCCGCATCAGTAAATACATCAATCAGCATTTCCATAATTTCTATCTCTCCTTTATCTATTTTTTCATAACATTTTTATTCTAGTTTGTATGTCCGTATTTTTCAAGCAAAACATGCCATTCGGCATTACATATTTTTTCTCAGTTATTCTGTAATTTTCAGTCTTTTTTCTGTATAATACATTATATATAGACTATTTTCACAGAAGGGACGTGATCATATGAGTACTTTTGAACGAATCCGGTCCGGTCTTCCGGGTCTTGACTCTATGCTTGATTCCATCCGTATGGGCGATAATGTCGTCTGGCAGGTATCCAGCATGGATGACTATATGCACTTTGTAACTCCACTCTGTAACCAGCTTCATGAAGAAGGAAAGGAACTTTTATACATGCATTTTTCCGGACACCCTGCTCTTCTTCAGGCCGGTAACGGAATTCGTGTCTATGAATTCGATCCTTCGGAAGGATTCGAAGCTTTTACAATGAATGTCCGGCGCCGGATCAAAGCAGAAGGACGTGACGCCTTCTATGTATTTGACTGCCTTTCCGACCTGCAGGCTGCATGGGCTACCGATCTTATGATGGGGAATTTCTTTAAAGTTACCTGCCCTTATCTGTTTGAGTTAAATACAGTTGCATATTTTCCACTTCTGCGCGGGCAGCATTCTTTCGACGCCGTTGCCCGTATTCAGGAAACTACACAGCTACTTCTGGATGTATACACCGATAGTGAAAGCCTCTATATCAATCCTTTAAAAGTCTGGAACCGCTATTCTCCGAATATGTTTCTTCCGCATAAATATATGGAAGAAAATGGTTCATTTCTTCCATTGAAAGGAGGATATGAGATTAGTCGTTTTTATACATTGGTGGATGCACTTACCAACACTTCTGAGAACCAGAACCTGGACAGCTGGGAACGCTTCATCACGGATACCCGGCGCACTTACCGCAGAGAAGGTATCTTTACCCCAGCGGTCGAAGATATCATTTCCCATACTATGATGTCAAACGATGAGAAAATCCTTTCGCTTTTAAAGACCTATTTTGAACCGGATGATTATTTTCTTGTATATAAACGCATGATCGGCACCGGAACTGGAAAATGCGGTCCGCACCGTATATGCCAGCACTATGAATACTTCCGCTCTGGAATACCGCAGGCAGCGCGGACTTGGATTCAAAGATGAACAGATGGCGCTTCTGATCCAGCGTGTATCCGGATCTATGTACGAAGATTTTCTCATGCCAAATGCTGCAGGTGTCGGCTACTCTTACAGTGCTTATAAATGGGATGATTCTATCGATGCTTCCGACGGTATGCTGCGCCTGGTAATGGGACTTGGCACAAGAGCTGTTGACCGTACAGAAGGAGATTATCCACGTATTGTGAATCTCTCTGCCCCGGAACGTTCCACTCTTACCGAAAGCTGGGCAAAACATCAGTATTCACAGCGTTACGTAGATCTTATGGATTATACAACAAAATCTCTGTCATCCAGACCACTCAAAGACGTCACACCATATATGGATTCTTGGTATAAAAAACTGGTACTGGAACACGACAGCGATGCCGAGCGGACGTTCCGTGAGCGCGGACAGCGGCGTGAGATTCTCTTTGCCAACTGCGAAGGACTTGTCCGGAATACAGAATTTACCGGCTGTATGAAATCTCTTCTTCATACATTGCAGCAGGCTTACCAATATCCTGTCGACATCGAATTCACCATCAATGGAACTGATACCGGTGAATTTGTATTTAACCTGTTACAGTGCAGACCGCTTCAGGTCGGCACAAGAAGAGATGCCGTAACCGTTCCTTCGCTCCCGGAAGATAAAACAGTGTTCTCCGTTACCGGTTCTTCCATGGGCGGGTCCCGGGCAGAAGATATTGACTATGTAGTCTTCGTCGACTCCAGGGCTTATTATGAATTCCCGTATAAACGGAAACCAGATATCGCCCATATTATCGGAGACATCAATCATCATTTCCGCAAAAGCAATCAGAACCTGCTTTTGTTCGTACCTGGACGTATCGGAACTTCCTCACCGGAACTTGGGGTTCCTGTAAGCTTTGCCGCGATCAATCACTTCTGTGCAATCTGCGAAATGTCGGACAGTGAAGTTGGATACATGCCGGAGCTTTCTTACGGAAGCCATATGTTCCAGGATCTGGTAGAGGCAGAGATTTTTTACACCGCGTTATTTGACACTCCAAAGACACGGATTTTTAATCGTACTGTTTTTCACGATATGCCTAACATTCTCACGGAAATACTGCCGGATTGTAAAGAGTATGAAGACATTGTAAAAGTATGCCATACGGAAGGCATGCATTTGAAGTTATACTCAGATATTCAGAACAGTGAAACCGTACTGGGATTCGAATCATAATCAAATACATCACAACACACAAGAAATGAGCAGCGTACACTGCTCATTTCTGTTTTATACATTATTAGATTATATTCATTGTCAGTTATCTTTTATAGATTCCCTCCAGTATATCTACGGTCCCTTCAATTCCAAGAAGGCTTGCATTCAACAATATCTCATGAGAACTGATGCTTCCCCATTCCTGCCCCGTATGGGTTTCGTAATAGTATTTCCGTTCTCTGTCCATTCGTTTAATGCGGTCGAGAGCCTTCTTCTCAGACACATCGTATCTTTCTGCAATACGTTTGATACGGTCAGCCCTGTCAGCACAGATAAATACATTGATACAGTTCGGATTATCCTTCAAGATATAGTCCGCACATCTTCCAACGATTACACATGGTCCGCGTTCTGCAAGCTTTTTGATAATTTCCGTCTGTAATTCATACATCTGTTCAGATAACGGCTGTACATATTCTTCCGAATTAATATAGGAAGAATATCCCATCGGTGTGATCAGATAACTGGATACGAAACTGTTAAGAGAAGTCTCATCAATTGCCTTTGCCGTCTCTTCTCTGATATCCATCTTCTCTGCTGCCATTCTGACAAGATTGTTATCATATAACGGAATATCCAGTCTTGTTGCAAGAAGATTGCCAATCTCATGTCCGCCGCTTCCAAACTGTCTGCCTATTGTTATAATCTTATGTGTCGTCATAGGTATCCCTCCTTCGGATGAAAGTATCACGATTTCTTTGTCCCTATTATACCTGTTTCCGTCAGAAAATACCATACATTTCATTCAATTATTCTGTCAATTTTTATACTGCCTGTCGCCTTTCCTCTACCAGAAATCCTTTTTCCCTCAGCTCCTGCTCAATCAGATCCAGCGTCTCTTCGCTGTCGGCACTGACCTTATGATAATGATAGTTGGATGTGATGTTCTTAAGCGGACTGGACTTGCCACTTCGGATATCTTCCATAAATGCTCCGACCTTTCTCCGGGAACTTAAGGCCAGTTCCGCCTCCATCTTTCCATAGACTCTGTGATGGATCATGACATTGTCTACACATCCTCCCAGGTCAACGATCGTATTCAGCTCTTCTTCCAGCTGTTCATCTGTGTGCTGTACTTTAAATATACGGCACACTGTCTTCGGCTGATTCAATATATAGCCGCGGTTTGTAGATATGATCTCATATCCTGCTGCCCGGATCAGTGCAATATCCTGCACGATCACCTGACGGCTGACACTATAAAGGGAAGCAAGCTTTGTTCCGGATACCGGAGCTTTGCTTTCCTGAATCTGTCTGATTATCTGTTCTCTTCTTTCAGATCCATGCATTTCCTGTTGCCACCTCCCATGTTATTTTCCCAAATGATCTATTTATCCATGTATTTTTCTCCACACACGGTAATCACATCTATTATACCGCATGAAGGTGCTTTAAGGAAATATCTAAAATCGGTGCGGAATGTGTCAGTGCTCCGCTGGAAATATAATCTACGCCGAGAGAAGTCAGTCTGCTGATATTCTCTTTCGTTACATTACCGGAACACTCGGTCTCGGCACGTCCGTCAATGATGCGGATTGCTTCCTGCATCTCTTCCGTGGACATATTATCGAGCATGATAATGTCTGCCCCTGCTTCTACCGCTTCTTTCACCATATCCAGATTTTCAACTTCTACCTCGATCTTACGTACAAATGGTGCATATTCTTTTGCCATCTGAACAGCTTTTGTCACGCTTCCTGCTGCACCGATGTGATTGTCTTTCAGCAACACTCCATCAGACAGATTATAACGGTGATTGTATCCGCCACCCACTCTGACTGCATATTTTTCAAAAATTCTCATATTCGGAGTCGTCTTTCTGGTATCCAGAAGTTTTGTCTTACTTCCCTCCAGAAGCGATGCTACGGAATGTGTATAACTTGCGATTCCACTCATTCTCTGCAGATAATTCAGCGCAACTCTTTCTCCGGAAAGGAGTACACGGATATCTCCGGTTACTTTCCCCATTAACTGTCCATTCTTTACTTCATCGCCATCTTTGCAGAAAAATTCTACTTTTGTATCTTTATCTAATAATTCGAAGACTCTCTGAAATATCTGAAGTCCTGCGATCACACCATCCTGTTTACAGATCAGATCTACTTCTCCGGTTACAGCTTCGTGCATGACCGCATTGGTGGTCACGTCCTCACTTGAAATATCTTCTCTTAATGCTTCCATGATCAGGTGGTCTACCTGTAAAGTCATTGTTATGTTATTCATATTATGCTTGTCTCCTTTATCATTCTTCCTGTTCGTCTGTTTCTGTCCTTTTCCTGTTTATTTTTCTATTCATTTTTTGACAGATAGCAATTTTTATCTATGCATCCGTATACTGCATTTATTATAACATCTTATACCGCTTTACGTTCAGATATTTTTTCCTGTGTTTCTTCTTTTGTAATCTTTGTTGCTGCGCGCTTTGCAAATACCAGACTTTCCAGAAGTGAGTTACTTGCCAGACGGTTAGCACCATGTACACCATTACAGCTTGTCTCCCCGACTGCATACAGGTGTTCCATAGAAGTTCTGCTGTCTGAATCTACCCAGATTCCACCCATAAAATAATGCTGTGCCGGTACAACCGGGATGCATTCTTTCGTTACGTCATATCCTTCTTCCAGACAATGTTCATAGATATTTGGGAAATGCTTTAAAATCGTTTCTTTTGGTATATGTTCCATAGAAAGCCATACATGATCAGTTCCTTCTTTTTCCATCTCTTCTCTGATTGCTTTTGTCACAACATCTCTTGGAAGCAGTTCGTCTACAAAACGTTCTTTGTTCTTATTATAAAGGACCGCTCCTTCACCACGTACCGATTCTGAGATCAGGAAACGTCTTCCCGGTTTCTTGGAATATAAAGTTGTCGGATGGATCTGTACATAGTCCAGATGTTCCAGACGGATTCCATGCTTCTTTGCAATCTCAATCGCATCCCCTGTCAGATGTGGAAAATTCGTGGAATGCTGATAGGTTCCGCCGATACCGCCACTTGCAAGGATCAGATCGGAAGAGTAAATTTCATACGTTCCCTTTTCATTCTTTGCCTTGATTCCTACACATTTATCATCTTCGATGATCACATCTGTCATCTCTGTATATTCATACATTTTCACATTTTCAAGCTTCTTCACCTGAGCAAGCAGCTTGCTGGTGATTTCTTTTCCTGTCACATCTTCATGAAACAGGATTCTCGGTCTGGAGTGCGCTCCCTCTCTTGTATAGGCAAATTCGCCGTCCTTCTTTTCAAACTCTACGCCATACTTTACCAGATCATTGATGATATCTCTGGAATTACGGATCATGATATCTACAGATTCTTTCCGGTTCTCATAATGACCGGCTTTCATCGTGTCTTCAAAATAACTGTCGTAGTCGCTTTCGTCTCTTAATACACAGATTCCCCCCTGTGCAAGGAACGAATCACTGCTTTCCAGATCTGACTTGGTAATTAATATAATATCCTGTTCTCTTGGTAAATTCAACGCGCTGAAAAGTCCTGCGACTCCGCTTCCTACGATTACTGTATCTGCATTCAGTTTCATAATACAACATCCTCTTTTCTATACTGCTTTCCGTTTA
>OBHX01003667.1_pt1 | contig 10737 bp, 4 predicted proteins | sample 1519331 | NCBI WGS metagenome assembly OBHX01 (sample SAMEA2602897, study PRJEB22501) | metagenome
CAAATTTATAAAATTGAGCCGCTGTTTTTTCCCGACCGATCATTTCCGCAGGACAGTAGATGAGATCCTTCTCATGGGCTGTCTTGTATTCTTTGATCCAGTTTTTTTGCTGCTGGGGAGACATTCCGTCACAGGCATTCAGAAAACCGATCATTTCCTCACGATTCCCATAGAGGTACATCATACGTGCAATATGAGGAGGCAGGGAATAACGGACATAGTGATTCTCTTCCCATTCTGGGATGTTGGTTTCCATATAATCAAACAGCTCGTTAACCAGACGAAGCTTCAGGGCCTTTTTCCCGGTTTCATAGTTGGTGAGCAGCTTCCAGAATCTGTAAAAAAAGTGGCGGACTGCGATGAAGTCGATCTCTGTCAGATAACGGTCCAGGAAGCCTAACTTTTCCATCTCTTTCTTCAGGAAAATGATGGCATCCTTGATGTGAAGGGTGGCTTCGGTCAGCTTGCTGAGAAAACCTACATTTTTACGATAATTATAGAAGCATTCGTCGATATAGCCGATGGATCTGGCCTTTGCAGCCAGAAGGTAGGCCACTGGAAGATCCTCGAAGCGGATGCCTTCTGGAAAATGGAGTCCCTCAAACAAATTCCGGTGGATAAATTTGATCCAGGGATAAGGGGAAACTGCGGGAAGCTCATAAGGCTTCTGCGCAACAGTGAAATCCTGGTTGTAACAGCTGTTTATGTATTCCTTGCGCTGACCTGTGGCTTCGTCTACGTTATAATAACGGAAAAGCACCAGGTCGTTGTGGTCGGTGGTGGCTTTTTCATAAAGGAGGCGACAGGCATCCGGTTCCACATAATCATCGCTGTCCACAAACCACACATACTCTCCCCGGGACTTGAAAAAGCCGTAATTCCGGGCATGGCTGACTCCATGATTCTCCGTAGAATATACGAAAACCTTCTGAGGATAGCGCTGCTGATAAGCCTCCAGAATCTGCAGGCTTCCATCTGTGCTGCCGTCGTTTACGGCAACGATCTCTATTTCATCCAGCGTCTGGGAAATCAGGCTGTCCAGACAGGGGGAAAGATATTTTTCAACATTATAAACTGGTATGATGATGCTTACCTTAAAAAAATCCATCCAATCTCCTCTTTTTGACTACAAGAAACACACGAATTTTGTAACAATATAGTACCAGTTTGGCAGGGGGATTTCAAGGGGGATGGTGTCACTGAAATGAAAGTTTAGAGTATCTTTAGTAATTACTCACGTATTGGCCACATTTATGAAGTACGATGAACAAAATCGGGCTTAAAGAGAAGGATGCTTTTGGCCCATTGGGTAATGTAAAGGGAGGAAACAAGATAACTATGACAGATAAGGAATACTATAGCCTGATTCAGCCTTATGAGGATGCGATGAAGCTTTTGCTTACCAGACTGGAGGTGCTGAATCATTCTATTTATCAGACACCAACGGGAAATCCCATTCACAATGTGCAGTTCAGGATTAAGAAAAAGGATAGTGTTGAAGAGAAGCTGAAGCTTCGTGGCTTTGAGTCTACCATAGATAATGCCAAAGACCAGCTGCAGGATATTGCCGGAATCCGTATCATTTGCTACTTTGTGGGAGATGTGAACAATCTGGTGAGTATGCTGAAAAAGCAGCCGGATCTTATTTTTATCCGGGAGCGCAACTACATCGAAAATCCAAAACCTAACGGCTACCGCAGCCACCACCTGATCCTGGGTGTTAACGTATGCTGCCGGGATGCCAGCGAATACTATCCTGTAGAAATTCAGCTCCGCACCATTTCCATGGACTTCTGGGCTGCAATGGAACACCGTGTCTCCTATAAAAAGAACTACGACAACAAAGAAGAACGAGTAGCCGAACTCCTCCGCTACTCCAACACACTGGAGCAAATGGAAAAGGAATTTGAAAAATACAACGACCATCCTATTGAGATGTGAGGAAAATAGAATATAAGTAAGAAATAACTAAAGTGTCGGGGTACAAAGGGGTGTATTCCGGCACTTTTTCGTTATCAAAATAGTTGCGGAGGAAGAGAGCTATGTTTTATAATGAAAAATATTGATTTCTGACTTTTTTTGGCTGAAAAGTGATATTTGAACGCAGATAAGCATTCCCCCGCTCTAAGCGGCGGGTGAGGGTAGATGCTATATATCTGCCAATTAAGGATAAAATAGGGATAATGAGGTAAATTTATGAGAGAATTTTGCAAAAATAAGAGAGAAAAGGGATATTCCCTTGCAGAGGTGCTGGCAACAGTGGCCATTCTGCTGATTCTTATGGCAATAGCAGTTCCGGCTATTTTTACCATCAGGAAGAACCTGCGGCAGAAAGCCTTGGACAGTAAAGCCGAGCTCATCTACACCGCTGTACAGAATAATCTGGTAAAGATGCAGAGCAATGGAAACAGCTCCATGTATGCCAAGGATAAAGCTACGCTTATGGGAGTGGTCCCTTCGGATGCCACGGAGGAGAAAACACTTTACTATGTGACTTCGGCTACAAAGGAAAATGCAAAAAGCGCAGCAAGTGTTCTGGTGACAGCAGATACGGTGGATGAGGATCTTTACAGCCATTACTGGGTAGTGGAATACAATCCGGAAAGTGCCAGCGTATATGCAGTTTTTTACAGCGAGACCAGAAGTGACTATGATCCGGAGACTTACAACAGTCTTCGCTATAAAGAAGAAAGACTGAGCGACGGTGCCAGAGTGGGATATTACGGAGGCGATGCCATTGACAGCAGCAATACCTCCACGCTTGCTCCGAAGATTTCTATTATAAATGAAGAGAAGCTGATAGCATCTATTATCTGTATGCGTCAGGACAGCAAGGATCTCTCTTTCGAGATTACCCTGACAGATGGAGATGGGAATTCCCTGACTCTGAAATATAAACCAAGTGCAGATAAGAAGAAACTGGTTCATGATAAAGACGATCTTCATTTGGCTGCAAGTTCTGATGTGGATGAGAATGAGAGCAGTTCTATTGTAGGTAAGAAATACACACTGGATATCAACTTGGATGATCTGACAAAGGACAGCCTCAGATTTGCAGCATTATATGGAAATAAGAACAGTGATCTGACAAAGACCGGGAAGACTCCTTTAAATGCCGGCACATCTCTGAAAATTAAGGCAACTGTAAGAAGTGCCAGCTCCCGTGTTGACGGAAAATATTCAGAAGCTGTGACAAACAGTCTGTTTGCAGACAGCAGCAGTGACACCCAGGCTTCCATTATTTACGGACGTCATCTCCAGAATCTGGACCAAGGTTCCGGCGTGTCCGCAAACATTACAGAGGCAGTACAGCAAAGTAATATCCATTTTGAAGAGCAGACAGACAAAGAAGAGGGAGATACCAGTTCCTGGTACAGCTGCTATAAAGAGAAAACCTTTACCCCGATTTCCAATGTCAATCTGAAAAGTTACAAAGGAAACAGCAATGCAGCGATTTATCATCTGACAGTGGACAAAGCTGTCCCGGTATCTTCCTCATCTGGAAGTTCTTCTGGTACATATGATGCAGGTCTTTTTGCATTTTTGAACGATGGAATGACAGTGGATGCGGTTTCACTGTCTGGTACAAGTGTGAAGATAACCGGTGAAACCAATGCCTATGTAGGAGCCCTTGCAGGAGAAACTCTTGGAAGCGCTACGATTACCAACTGCCAGGTCTTTCTGGAAAATGAAGATGTGGATGGAAAGACAGATGCGGATTCCTGGATCAGCGGCGGGCAGAAAATGGGCGGGCTGATCGGTCAGACCGGCGGAAGAGTGACAATTACAAAAAGTTTTGCTTCCACTGTAATGGATGGCGGGGAAACAGGAACTGTAGGAGGTCTGGTCGGTGAGAACAGAGAAAGAATCCAGATCACATCCAGCTATTCAGATTCTTATCTGACAGGAAACATAACAGCTGGAATCATTGCAAATGCCAGAAGTTCCGTGAATATCAGTTCCAGTTATACAGCCGGTTATCAGAAAGCAAAGAGTAATGCAGGAGGCATGGTTGCCAAGGCTACTGCTACGGGAGCTGATCTTACAGATGTTTATTCTGCAGTAACTTTTGTGGATTTCACAAACGCAGATGGATCGCTCGCAGACGCAGCCCGATATTCCATTGCACCGGGAACAGTGACGAATGGTTACTATCTGAATAAGGGAAATGTCCGTGAGGATGATACCCATCATGACCAGGGAACGAATGTAAGCTACAAAGAGCTCAGTGACCGTGGGGCGATGGCTGCGAAACTTGGCAGTGATTTTGTGACATCCACGACCACTCATGCCTACAATCTGAGAAATCAGGGCCTTTCCAGTTATTCCTATCCGGCCTTGAAAAATATGTCTCACTATGGGGACTGGGAAGCAAGTTATGAGCCGGGAAGCCTTGTTTATTATGAAAAATACGGGGCAAATACCATAAGAGAAGTAGGATTTTTCGGTGGAAATATTACCTCCACGCTTCTGGATGACCAGACCATACTGGGAGATGGATATGGCGTGGTTTATCTGGACAGAGATGCACCGAAGACAGCGGTTTCACTGGAATGCCAGACCGGTGCAGATGAAAATACGACCACAACCATTACCATTGCTCCCACAGATGCACATTATGAAGTGCAGGTAGAGAATAATACCTATCTGGTTTACCCACTGCCGACAGAGATTATAAATGCCGCTGCCATTCCAGGAACTTTCTATCAGAAGCTCACGATCAAAGGGGAGAATGCTGTTGGCGGTACTGATGGAACCAGTACTCAGGCAGATGAGGTGATAAATGGAAGAACCTTCTATTTCAATCCGCATTTTGCCAAAACTGTGGAAACCACAGATGAAATTCCGGCGAATCCGACGAGAATCGCAATTCGTACAGCCAGACAGCTGTATCATTTAAGCCTGTATTATAATGACTATGCTGAGATCACAAAGAGCAGCACCTTTAATCAGGAAACAGACATTGACTATACGATTTACGATTGGACGTCTTTTGCAGGAATACAGACGGTAACGGTGCAGAGTCCTCTGGGTGTGAGAGACGGAAATCAGATTGCTTTTGAGGCAACTTATAATGGCGGTTCCCACGAAATCCGTGGAATCAGCTTCGAGGCATCCACTGCAAGAATCGGATTTATTGCAGAAAATGCAGGTGTTGTGCAGAATGTATTCCTGGTATCCGACTGGAAAACAGGCACTGGAGCGTCCAATCTCCATGTCAATTATAAAGGAACAATCGGAAGCAACCGTACGGTTTATGCTGGTGCGCTGGCAGGTGTGAATAAGGGAAGAATTCAGAACTGTGCAGTATGTGGCTATCAGCTTGGAGCAAGCAGCCTGATCTATGTACAGAGAAACGGAGCCCTTTATGCCGGTGGCCTGACAGGAAGCAATCAGGGAACAATTCTGAACAGCTCGGCAGATGTACCCTCCATCAGCACAAATGTACTGTACGGAAATGCATATCTGGGCGGTTTCGTTGGAGAGAATACAGCTTCCGGAAGCATCCGAAACAGCTATGCATTAGGAAATGTATCTGTAACCTTTGCCCGTGGGGCAAACGCTGTGATCGGTGGATTCACTGCCAGCAATGCAGGTGTTCTGCGTTCCGATTACTGTGCGGTTGCCATGACCGCAGCAGGAAGTACCAGTACCTACGGTTTTGCACCGAAAGGAAACGGCATCATTTCTTCTGACTGCTATTATCTGAACGGCGGAACATTCCTGTATCTTGGCAAAATGCTTCCATTTGATAATGACAATGCGAATGGTGGCGGAACAGGTGTGTCCTATAATGATATGGTAGAGAAAACCGGAAACAAGGCGGTATCTTCCAGAGACCACGGCGCAACCAATGAAAGCAATTATCCATTCGGAGCAGTTGTAAGCAATGCCGCAGGAAGAATTCATTATGGAAACTGGCAGATTCCGGTAGATCTGGGCGGCATGGGTGTCATCTACTGGGAACTTGAGGAAGGCGGAGCCAACAATGGTTATCACTTCTCCTATATCGGTTATACCCAGGATGCCGAAAGCCCTTCAGATACCCTGCATATGGTAAGCGGCAGCACATTGTGTGAGCAGCACGATGACAGTGGTAAGATCCGTCAGTATGGATATGGCTATTATTATGCAAATGCCCTTTCCAGTACACAGCAGCCTGTTATGCAGACTCCTGCAGACTTCCAGACCGGTGATGTGAATGCGGAGGCATCGGCAGAACTGACTTCACGATTAGATGGATTTACGGTAGTTGCCTATACCACCGAGCCTTCCATCGAGGGAACGGCAGGCAGGGAAAATTATATGAAAATGACCCGAAAAGATCGTCAGGCAAATGGACAGTGGTCATTTGATTATAACGGACAGACTTATACCTTCACCATCAACCCATTCTTCGCAAATGCAATGCAGTATGGTGTGGATAACGGTACGACCAGAGTAAATGCCATTGCTTCCCAGAGTCTGACGATTCTGGATGAGAATGGCGTGGAAGTACAGGCAAATGCTTCTTACCCGATGCCAGGAACAGAAGAGAATGAATATGAAATTCGCTCGGACGATCAGCTGCAGTATCTGAACTGGAACTACAATACGGAAAATGCGTATACCATGATTGTGGAGGGGAATTACAAGGCACAGGTAGACAAATATCCGTATCTGGGATATGCATATGCAACAACGAGTGTAAATACAAAATATTACTGGATGCAGACCCACGATGTAGATGCGGAAATGGTGCATACAGAGGTGAATCAGGACAGCAATCTGAAGTTCACACAGATCGGTTCCATGTATGATGAAAAAGGAAAGCTGGATCAGGAAGCTGCTGCGGCATATATGACTTATTTCAGTGGCAGTTACGACGGAAATACCTACTATATCAAGAATGTGGAAGTCGATAGTAAAAATACGGTAGTAGGTCTGGTTGGAAGTATTATCGGTGCAGATGTGCAGAATGTGATCCTATATTCTGAAAATGGAAACTACATCCAAAGAAATCAGAACAGTCCAAGAAGCTGGTATGCAATCGGTGGATTGTGTGGTCTGGCAGCAGTGGGATCGGGAAAAGACCCGGCAGATGTAAAAATAACAAACTGTACGGTGTCCGGTTATGTGGTTCGTGATAACAGTACCCAGAGTTCCTGGGGAGATGGAAATATAGGTGGTATGTTTGGTATGTGTACGGTCGACCTTGTGCGCTGCACTGCAGTAACAACGATCGATCTGAACACCGAGTTTGACAACACCAAGAGCGACGGTGTTTCTGTAAGAGCCGGCGGTCTGGTAGGAAGTATGAGAGGAAATATTTCCAGCTGCTATACGGGCGGCGAGATCAAATGTGAAGAACGCTGCCGGATCAATGCGGGTACCTGGGCACCCAGTCCGCAGGGGGGATTTAAAACGAGAACAAAATTGTTCCTCGGAGGTATTACTGGTGGAATCTACATTAAAAATAAAGGAAATCTGACAGCACTGCTGGGAGGTCCTATTAAGGGATTGGAGGAACCATGGTATACATGTGGTGCAAATCAGGTTTGTACAGTGCCGACAACGGTTATCAGCAATTCCTATACCTATATTAAAATGCCAGATGATGCGGAAACTGTCAAAGTGGCGAAATCCATTGAACCCATTGGAAGTAATGGCGAGACACCTCATGAAAACAGTTATAATCATCATGTAAGAGTAGAAGTGAAGAACTGCTATTACTATACGAACAATATTCCGCAAAGCAGTTTGAAGCAGTTTACAGTGGGTAATGCGAATAACAGTAATAGCTGGGGCAATTTTACAAACATTGTTAGTGATGCCATGGCAATCTCCTGGGATCAGCTTGCAGGCAATGCTCCAATCGAGAAGAATGGTACCAGCAAGACTCTTCTGGAATGGCTGAATACAAACAATTCCACTCCTTTTGAGACCGTTACTACCACAGAAAACGGCCAGAACGTAAGTGGTAAGTATTCCTTCCCGGGAGATCGTACAGATCTGAACGGAGAGGATTATCCATTCCCAACCGTTCTTCAGCAGGAAGCCGGAAACGGTCATGTAAATGTTCACTATGGAGAATGGCCTCTGGAAGGTATTTACTGGAAAGAAAGCCGTGCAACCATGGATATTTATGAGGATCTGGTTCTCACAGAAGGGGATGATTACGGAATTGCCCTGAAAGATTTTGATCTGCTGGACAGCAAAAATGTCCTGGGAACAGATAAGCCCCTGGGAATCGGTGATTATGACCTGCAGGTGGAATACAGCAGTGGAGAAGACGATGCGGATGTGGCGGCGTTTGCTTCCGGAAACAGCGAAGGCACCGCAGCAGTATTCTCAGATGGAACGGATTCGGAAGCTGAGGCGTTCTCTTCTGATGAAGGAGGTTTCGGCGACACTTCAGATATGGCAGCAGTAGAATCTGCCGGAACAACAGGAGCAGATACAACGGCGGTCAATGTCGGCTCTTCCAGAATTCTGGATCCGGATGATTATATTGCAGAAGTGGTAGCAATTCGCTATGACACCACAAAAAAGTGCTATGTAGCTACTGTAAAAGCAAGAAAAACAGGTACGACTGTCATCACAGTGAAAACAACAGGAATAGACAATCAGCCATATCGTGCTTCCTTCACATTAACTGTGACAGCAAACCTGACGGTTTATGCATCTCCGGATTCCATTACCCAGAATGTAGGGGCTTCTACAGATGTTACTCTTTATGCAGTGCCAAGTGCAATGATGACGAGCACGAATGCCCTGGATTTTGCAGGAGCAAATGTAATCGTAGGTGCAGAAGGATTTGTGGGAGAAAGCAGTGAAAATGCATCATCATCAGCATCTGAAGCTGCAGTTGAGACATTTGCAGCAGACGATACAGAGGTAAACACAGACAGCGATTCTGCATTAGAAGTTTATGCAAACGGTTCTCAGGAACCGGAGAAGAATCTGGCATCCTTTATTACCTGGGGAATAAAGGCCAGTGAAGAAGGCCCGGTGAGCATTTCTTCCGTGGTAAACAGCAGATTCCGGGTAACAAGTGAAGCAGAAGTACCAGTAACATTGACTATTACTGGAAAATTTGTTTACGAAGGTGTAGAATATACCAGTATCACATGGGTAGAGGTAACATCTACGGAGATAAAGGAAATTAAATGGCAAAATGAAAGTGAAGAGCTGGTACTTACCGCAAATGCCACGGGAACCAGTACAGCTACAGAGAAAATTTTCTATCTCAATGTGCCGGAAGGCAGTTTGAATGAGAATGCACTTACCACTGCCAACTTTACAGTTTCCCGAAATTCCGGTACGTCTCAGCAGACCTATACCGATGGGGATGGAATGGAGCGTTCTTTCACAGATGGAATGCCAGTAATAACGAAGGTAGAAAAAACGTCAGCCACAACCTACGCAGTAACGGTCAAAGGGTTCCAGGCAGGTTCATTCACCATTACTTTTGGTGCAGTTGGAGCAGATGGAATTACAAATTATACAGATTCTTTCCAGCTGACAGTAAAAGATCCGGTGACTTCCGGACAGAATACGTCAGACGTTCCGGGAACAGATCCAGCAGCTGACGGATGGGCAGAGTCTCCGGAGGAAGATTTCGATTTCACCTCTGATGCTGCAGCTGGCTGGGGAGACCAAAGTAATGATTATGTAGATATCGTGCCAGATGAGGACAATGCCGGATTTACAGGAGATGGTGGAAACTGGGAGAGCAATGAATAAATACGGGATACAGGAGAAACAGGTACAATGAGGACAATGGAGGTGCCGACAGAATGCTGAAAAAAAAAATCAACCAAAAACTGAAATCAGAAAAAGGCGCCTCCATATTCTTTGGACTGCTTCTTTTTCTGGTGGCATCCATGGTAAGTATCGTGATACTGGACGGCGCAGTTACTACTGTGAAACGTGTGGAATCTGACCGGACAGCAGAACAGAATTATCTGACCTGTTCCAGTGCAGCGAAGCTTCTGAGAGATGAAATCGTAAACTCTCAGGTGGCGAAGATCAAAACAGTGACGGAGCAGAAGCGGGGGAATTCGGTAATATCGACCCAGACAACTATTACGTGGCGGGGAACTTCCGTCAGTTCGGGTACATCTGGCGGAACTTCTGATGAGTTCGCTACATATTTTCAGAAATATATACAGGATTACTGCGAGAAGAAAGATGCTGAAGCACCTGGCCCTTATACGAAGAAATTTACCGTTTCTGTGCCATCTAATCTGAAGGAGCAGAAAGAAAAAGAGGCGTTTGACGAAGTTACCGCAGAACTGACCATAGAGGAAGCTGCGAAAGTCAATGAGAATAATCCCGCCGGTTATGATATTTCTGTGAAACTGGTTACGGGAACAGGCAGTGATACCTGCCAGATGTTTCTTAAGGTATCCGGGAAAGCCAGTCCGGAGAAGATAGAGACTACGGAAACAAGTGGAGGCACGGGAACGGGTACTGGTACTTGGAACAAAAAAACCGTGATCACTACCACAACAACGACCTATACCTGGGAGCCATTGAAAATTATTTACGGTGATAAGGAGCTTAATACAGAGGAATGAAAATAAGAGAAAAAATAAGAAAAAAATTTCATAGTACCTCTGGGGAAACCATAGTGGAAACTCTGGTTACGATGATCATTTTGTCACTGGCGGTACTGATGCTGGCAGGGGGGGAGGGGGTAGCGACAAGAGAAAAATAAAAAATGAAGAAAACAAACACTCCGCGTGTATTAGG
>OBHX01003672.1_pt1 | contig 10723 bp, 8 predicted proteins | sample 1519331 | NCBI WGS metagenome assembly OBHX01 (sample SAMEA2602897, study PRJEB22501) | metagenome
CGATTGCCGATGTAGCAGACAATGCCGACAGCTGGCGGGCGTTTTTGCGCTCAGCTGCATATACAGCGCATGCCCGTCAAGCAAAGCGGCTGTCCCGGCATTTGAAAAAAATATTTGTGCTTGGCGGCGTCCCATTCATAAAAGCCGGTGGCAGCGCTGCTTCACAGTGAGGGAATCTTTGTAAGCATCCTGAATCTATTGCATAGCAAAGAAAAATAATTGACAATTCCAATTATAATATGCTTTAATAAAGGGCAAAACACTTACAATGTAACAATCTGCAATGCTTAAAGACACTGAACTGACCCGAACAAATCTCAAGGAGATATACCATGGCAGAACGCGAACTGCGGCGGATGAACCGCATGGAATTGATAGAGATCATCTACGCGCTCAAACAGCACGAGGAGGAACTGGAACAGCAGAATGCCAAGCTTTGCCGACAGCTTGCAGACCGCACGCTGCGGCTGGAGCAGGTTGGTTCCATCGCCGAGGCCGCTTTGTCGCTGAACCGGGTATTTGAAGCCGCACAGGCTGCGGCAGATCAATATTTGGAATCGGTCAAGGCGCAGTACCCTGTGCAGGGCACCGAGTTTTCGCCCACCGCGAATAACGAAGGGGCATATTGGAAATGAAGGGACTGAGCGGAAAACGCGTTGAGATCCCCTCTATGGAGGAGATCATGCAGGAGCGCAACCGCCTGTCTTCCCGCAGGCGTTACAAGCGTGTGCTGAAAAGCACCGCCTATGCGCTGATCGTTGTGGCAGCCATTGCGGTGCTGCTGGCAACGAACCTGCTGCCGGTGCTGCAGGTGTCGGGTGACAGCATGAACCCAACCTTGCAGGATCAGGACATTCTGGTTCTGCTGAAAACAGATACTCTGGAAAAGGGAGATCTGTGCGGCTTCTACTGGCAGAACAAGCTGCTGCTCAAGCGAATCATCGGTATCCCCGGGGATGTGATTTCGATTGACGGCAACGGCCTTGTGACGGTGAATGGCGAGGTGTTGGCAGAACCGTATGTCGATGAGCCGGCTCTGGGAGAATGTGACCTCAGCTTCCCGTATCAGGTGCCTGAAAATCGCTTCTTTGTGATGGGTGACCACCGCGCGACCTCGATCGACAGCCGGAGTACGGTTGTCGGCTGCGTTGAAAAGAGTCAAATTGTGGGCAAGGTGTTTCTTAGGGTATGGCCCGTGCCTCGTATTTCGTGGATAGACTGATGGAGGAGTCCACATGAGAAATCAATTGGACAAGGCGATTCGGCGGGTAATGGCAGCGCGCCATGCGGAGCACCGCCGTGCTGCCGTGCTGGTGATACTGGCACTGCTGATGATACTTTCCGTCAGCTGGCGTCTGCACCAAGTAGGCACCGCGATGACGGACGATGAATACTCCTGCGGATATGAGGAGCATGTACACAGCGATGCCTGCTATACCGAGGTCTTGATCTGCGGTTATGAAGACGGAGCATCGGAAACCCCTGCTGATTCAGCGGAGGAAGACGGCGAGACCGCGCCGGCAGCCCACTCCCATACCGCAGACTGCTACCAAAGGGTACTTACCTGTACCATCCCGGAGCATACCCACACGCTGGAATGTCTGGCGGACATAACCGCAGATGTTGAGACCCCGGCAGACTGGGACGAGCAGAGCGAGGGCGTGAGCAGCTTCTGGAGCGATGCCATGACGGAAATCGCACAGAGACAGCTTGGCTACACCGAGAGCGCCAAAAACTTTACGGTGGACAAGGCGCTGGGTGAGACCTTGGCGCAGGCCCATCACTACACACGCTACGGTGATTGGTACGGCAACCCTTACGGGAGCTGGGATGTGATGTTTGTCGCCTTCTGCCAGCATTATGCAGGCATACCGGAGGATGTCATCCCGCAATGCGCAAGCCTGCTTCAGCTGCGCACGGAATTGGAAAACGCACACCCTGAATACATCACCCCGGGTGGCAGTGAGGCCACACCGGGCGACATCGTACTCTATACAAATGCCGCCGGTGAGGAAACGATCGGCATTGTAACCGCGTATGATGGCGCGAACCTGACCGTTGTTTCCGGCGCTGTGGACGGTGCGGTAGCGGCTGTGACAGTCGCAGAGGCCGATGTCACCAATACCATCCGTGTGTTGGATGCGTATGGCGTGTATGCGCAGACCGGCGCATCAGACGGATCCGAAGAATTCTCCTTTGATGCGGACGCCATTTTGGCAAGAGACGGCGCGGTGGCGTATATTGTTTGGCAACGGCCGGATCCCATAATGCCGGCTGCGGAAGACGATGATACACTGACCACAGCGCCAGCACCCCCTCAGTATGACAGCGAGGGCAACCTAAAGCTGGATAATCTGCTGACAAGTACAGCTATTTCCATCAAACAAGGTAATGTCTGGGAACCGCTGGATAACGATGCATCTATCAAGGACGGCACCCAGATTCAGGTGGAAATCGTCTACAGTGTACCGGCGAACGCATTCAAACCCGGCAGCAATACAGCGACCTATACCCTGCCGGCGGGTGTCTATCCCAAAGGAGATTTGTCAGGAAACATCACCGATTCGACCGGAACGATAATTGGTACTTTTGCGCTTTCGAAAAAATCCCCTACGGTCACATTTACATTTAATAACGACACAAGTCGGACGTTCACCGGCACCTTCAAGTTTAATACCACGATCAATTACGCTGAGACCGGTGGCGACGGCAAGATACATCTGGGCGAGAAAACCTACACCGTTGAGCCGGAGTATTCGCTGAACACGAAGAAAGAGCACACCCTTTCGGAAGACAAAAGTAAGGTAAGCTACACCGTTACAGTCAATGCCCCAAATGGTACGCATGACCAGACGGTCACCATTACGGACCGGCTGGCCGCAGAGAATACCGCAAACGGCAGCTATGATACGAGCAGCATCAAAATCGATGGGAAGCCGCTCTCCGAGTATGCAGATGCCGCCATCACCTACAACGAGGACGGCAAGGGCTTTACGATCACAGGGCTGCCGCCTCTCAGATATAACCAGTCGTATGAGCTGACCTATGATGTAACTGTGGCTGCCGTGACAGGCGCAGACGGTTCCGGTACGATTGTCAACACGGCCAAGGGCACAACCAATACGCTGCAGAGCAACGAGGCCAAGGATACCGTCACCGTGAAGGAGAGCAGCATTGCCAAAACAGGCACCTATGACGCTGCGACCCACCGCATCAACTGGGTCATCAAGGTTAAAAATTCGGGCGGTGATTTGGCAGGCTATACGGTGACTGATACACAGGTCACACAGCTGGACATTGTTGGTGATGTAACGCTGAAGAGTGCTGACGAAACAGTTGTAACAACCATCACTGGCAACGATTTTCTGACCAACGGCTATACCTTCCCGGAAAACTCCAATGCGAGCTCCTATACATTTACCTATCAAACGGTTGCACCGGACCCGGTGAATGGTACCGTTTCTGCAACCAACCAGGCAACGCTGGAAAAAGGTTCACGTTCCTATACCGCGACAGCCAATGTTTCCACCGGTGTAGGCAAAGTGGATATTCGAAAGTATCCGGGCACTGTCACGCCGCTGGAAAACGGTGACCAAAAGGTCATGTGGAATATAACCGGAACGGTTCCCGCGGGCGTTAACAGTTTCAAAATCGTGGATAACATCCGCGAACCGCTGTACGGCGTCAGATCACAGCTGGAAGCCGCCATAAAAAGTTACCTGTGCTTGACGATGGAGGGCGGAACAACGCTGACATGGGCGCAAGCAGTAGATGAAGGCATACAGATTCAGCTTTCCTTTTTTTCCAACGGTTCGAATGACTGGGACGATCCCGACAACGGCATTTCGGTTTCCGATGATGCAACCGCGGTGCATCGCATCAGGCTGCAGTTTAGCCGGACGGACGGCGAGAAGCTGCGCATTTTGAGATGCACCATCAGCAACATTCCAACGGTGGCAAAAACGTCTGATATGGCGAACAATACCAAAAGGCAGTTTTTGAACCGCGTGGAAATTTACTCGGATAGCGCCGGGCGCGAAGGCTGGAGAGGAACTTACGATTATACAAAGATTGGTTCTATCACCAAGGAAACATCTGACACGAGCGGCGATGGGTACAAGCAGAACAACAGCACTACCTATGCCAAAAACAAGGTCATCTGGTATCGCATCAAACTGAATCTGGGTAGCGGTGATATAGACAAGACCCAAGCGCTGACGGTGGTAGATAAGATCCCGGACGGCATGAAGCTGGCTACGGACAATAATTTTCTTAGCAGCTATAGGATTGCGGCGGATCTGGATACAGCGTCGGGCAATAAATATACGGGAAAAATCAAAAAAAGTCCGAGCGAAAACATATACAGCCTTGTGTCTAACGGGGTTACCTATTGGTCGATTGACACTTCTGTTTCGGGGCAGCTGACTATTAAGGTGCTTCCTATTACGCTGCAAAATCTGATTGACCCAAACAAAACAACGGATCATTATGTGGAGATCCGCTATGCGCTCCAGCTGGATGATGCGGCAGCCTGGAACGAGCGTACTCTCGAGGAAAAAACCTATACGAATACTGCCACATGGGACGGTGCATCGACATCGTCCGGCATGACCATCACGCGCCCGAAAAAGCAGCTTCTGGAAAAGACCGGCAATTATGATGTAAAAACCCATCAAGCCAATTACACCCTTTGCATCAACCCCCGCGCAGAGGATCTCGCACCGGGCAGTGACACGCTCGAGCTTATGGATACGATGGAAAGCACGCACTTCGGCAAAACCGGCATGGAGCTGATGCTGGATTCTATCAAGGTATATGAATACATCCTGCAGGACGGCGACTGGGTAAAGGGCAACGAAGTCAAAGACAGCGTTCGCGTTGAAAAGGTTGAAGAAACCGCATCGACACGGAAGTACAAGTTCGTTCTGCCGGACGAGAAAGCCCTGGTACTGGAGTACTCTTATAAAATGAATCCGGGTAATCTCGCAAGCGACATGGCGGTAAAAAATACGGCTACGCTGGCGGGAAAAATTGTAGGTAATCAGGTTTCGGTGAAAAGCGACAGTGCATCGGCAACTGTAAACAATGACGTTCTGACTGTTTCCAAGACAGATTCTGATACAAACTTAGCCATCACGGCAAGCCCGGCAACCTTTGCGATATACCACTATAATAAAATCGACAGTAAGTGGGAGTCCATTGGAACGTGGCAGACTACGAATGGCAGCTTTGACCTGATATTTGCGCAATCCCCTGCAGCAGGCAGCTCGCAGCTGGTCATCAAGGACCTGTATAAGCTTGTGGAAACTGTGGCTCCAACAGACTATGCGCCGGATGCAACCCCGCACTATTTTATCTGGAATAGCACAGCAACGGATGAGGACAAAAAAGCAGCTGCGCTTACAACTGCAACCGGAACTACTGTCCCGGAGGGGGTTACCACTGCAAACATCAACTTTTTGGGCGTGAACGGAGACCGCACCACAATGGCCATCCCCAACAAGCAAAACTGCCTGACCCTGCGCAAAATCTGGTATGGCATCGGGAACGACACGATCGAAGCACCGGTGGACGAGATCCAGGTGCAGCTGTACCGGTACAAGGACGGAACAAACAAGGCGGACGCAGTGGAGGTCGGAAAGCCGGTCACCTTGACAAAAGCTGACGGCTGGACCAAGAAAATTTCTTCCTTGGAGAGCGGTTATCACTACTATGTAGAAGAGCTAGGAACAGACAGTGGTGCGCTTATCTTCTATGAAGTAAAGTACAGTGAAAGCAACGCCACCGGTGTCACCGGCGGCGGCACCATTACCATCACGAACAAGCAAAAGCCCAGCTATGAGCTGCCCGCCACCGGCGCGGCCGGCACACCCCCGTATACAGCAGCAGGCGCCCTGATAATGGGCATCGCGCTGATGTTAGGATATCTCATCAACAAACGCAGCCATTCGGGGGGTGGTAAAAATTAGAAATAATCCCTCCACCGGTGTGGACAAAGCAGACCAAAATATTTGAGCAAGGAGACATAAAACCAATGAAGTACATGAAAAAACTCATAACACTGCTTGCCGCGCTGACGCTTGCACTGGCCATAGCCGTCCCAGCATTTGCAGAAAGCAGCACAGGAACGATAACCATTGATAATGCCGTGACGGGTACGACCTACAAGGCTTATCGTATTTTTGACTTGGAAAGCTATGATACAGACAAAAATGCGTATTCTTATAAGCTGAATTCGGCATGGAATGGCTTTCCTGCATATAGCACAACCATTGACGGCAATCTAGTGAGCGCCTCAACCTTTTTTAGCGTAAATTCGGCAGGTTATATTGAGTGGAACGATGCGAAAAAAGATGCCGGAGCGGATTTTGCAAAGCTGGCAAAGGCTTTTGTGGTTGAAAAAAATATTGCATGGGATAAGACAGAAACCGCAACTGACGCTAAAGTGACCTTTACAGATTTGACACTGGGTTACTATCTGGTAGATACCAGCCTGGGGTCTCTGTGCAGTCTGGACACAACGGCGCCGAGTGTTACCATAAAAGAAAAGAACAGTGATACAACAATCGAAAAGAAAATCGTGATTACTGGTGATGAGAAGGTTGATAGCAACAGTGCAGGCATTGGTGATACCGTAAACTTTAGCATAACCATTACGGTAAAGGATGGTGCCCCGAAGGGCTATGTTCTGCACGATAAGCTCTCCGGTCTGACATTTAATTCGAATTCACTTGAAGTTAAAGTCGGAACAACAACGCTTACTGCAAATACTGACTATACCTTGGAAACAAACCCCGCAGATGGGGATTCCTTTGATGTAAAATTTAAGGATGGCAAGCTCAAAACGAACGATGTAGTCGTTGTTACCTATTCGGCGACGGTTGCAGCAAACGCCACGATTGCGGGCGCAGGCAACAAAAACACGGCAAAGCTGGTGTATAATGAGAAAGACAGCACCAAAGAAGAGACAACAACCTATGTTTGGAAACTGAATGTGCACAAATATGCGCTGGACAGTACAAACCATGAAGTAGCGCTGAGTGGTGCAAAGTTTGTACTGTACCGCATGGACAATGGCGTCAAAAAGTATGCAAAGCTGACTAACAAGAAAATCGTCGGTTGGGTAACCGATAAGGACAAGGCAACAACTTTGGAAACTTCCGGCACAGGTGATATTTTGATTGAAGGTCTCAACGTGGGAACCTATTATCTGGAAGAAACCGAAGCGCCTGTAGGGTATAATAAGCTGACCGAACCCATTGAAGTTGAAATCACCGCAACGACCAGCGTCACAAGTGGGAGTGAAACTGTTCAATATAAGAATTCAAGCGAAACCTCTTATACACCAGCAACAGATGCAACTGTTAAGGTTTTGAACAACGCCGGAACGCAGCTGCCCTCCACCGGCGGCATCGGCACTACCCTTTTCTATGTGATCGGCGGCGTGCTGATGGCCGTGGCTGCCGTTCTGCTGGTCACCAAAAAGCGGATGAATAACAAGTAAAGGCGCATTTGCCGTCATATACCAATCCTTATAACATTAGGGAGTAGCCCATGAGAAAGAACCTCAGCACAATTATTTTAATATTGATCTTCCTCGTGGGTCTATCCGTGATGTTATATCCCTCCGTCAGCGACGCTGTCAACCGGAAGCATCAGTCTCGCGCAGTGGCTGGCTATGCCGAGGAGGTAGAACAGCTGTCAGATGCGGATTATCAGACCTATTTCGATGCTGCCGATGCGTACAACCGGCAGTTAAACACCACCCCCAATGCCTTTTATAAACCGGATCTGGTCAGCGGCTATGCGCAGACGCTCGACATCTCCGGCACGGGCATTATGGGGTATATCACGATCCCCAAAATCAGCGTTGAGCTGCCCATATACCACGGCACCGATGAGGGCGTGCTGCAGGTGGCAGCAGGCCATCTGGAAGGCAGCAGCCTGCCCGTGGGCGGTGCCGGGACCCATGCGGTCATATCAGCGCACCGCGGCCTGCCCAGCGCAAAGCTGTTCACTAATCTGGACGAGCTGGAGGTGGGCGACCGCTTTACCATCACGGTGTTGAATCGGGTGCTGACCTATGAGGTCGATCAAATCTCCATTGTGCTGCCTACTGAGGTCGACCAGTTGCTTCCCACCGAGGGGATGGATTATGTCACCCTGATGACCTGCACCCCCTACGGCATCAACACGCACCGCCTATTGGTGCGCGGCAAGCGGGTCGAAACTACGGAAAGCCAAAAGCATATCCGTGTGGCGGCAGATGCCTTCCGCATTGAACCCATCATCGTGGCCCCGATTTTGGCCATCCCGATGCTGCTTGCGGCACTGGTCGGTGTGCTGGTTGCCCCACATCTGCGCAAGCGCAGCAAGAGAAGGAGGAAATAACATTATGAAAAGCATCCGTGATCGGTTGGCAGTGCTGCTTATGCTGTGCCTGCTGGTGTGGGGCGCTGTTCCGGCTCTTGCCGCAGAAACGGTTGATGAAACGCGCATCGGCTCCATCAAGGTATTGCTCTGTGATACCGAAACCGCAGCACCGCTGCAGGGCGGTGAGCTGACGCTGTACCATGTGGCGAGTGTCTCTAAAAACGGCGCAGATATGAGCTTTACCTATGCAAACGGTTTCGAGAATTGCGGAATCGCGCTGGACAATGTATCCGAAAGCGCACTGGCGAGCCGATTGGCAGAAAAGGTGACACAAAATGCACAGGCAGTCACCAAGACCGTCAACGACAGCGGAATCGCCGTGTTTGGTGATCTGAAGGCCGGGCTTTACCTTATTGTGCAGAAGCAGGCAGCCGAAGGGTATGACGCCATACAGCCTTTTCTTGTGACGGTTCCAATCATGGAAAACGGGCAGTATGTCTACGATGTGGATGCCCACCCCAAAGCGGGTACTTCAAGCCGGAAAACAACGCAGACGCCGCCCACGCAGGAAGTTCTTTCTGCACTGCCGCAGACCGGACAGTTGAATTGGCCAGTCCCCGTGCTGGCGGTGACTGGCGCTGTACTGGTGGCGGCAGGTGTCGTACTCAAAAAGCGAAGTGGTCAGAATGAGAAATAAGCTGGGGAACGCCCTGATTGCGCTTGGGGTTCTGGCATTGCTGGCAGCTGCGCTGCTTATGGGCTACAACCAGTGGGACAGTACCCGCGCAGAAAAAGCAGCCGACAGTGTGCTGACCCAACTGGAGGAATCGATCGCAGAGCCACGCACCATCTATCCCGGTGATGCAGCAGAACCCGCAGCGGACACGGAGATGCCTGTTGGCACCATTGACGGCTACGACTATATTGGGTATCTCTCTATTCCGTCCATCGGGCTGGCACTGCCCGTGATGCAGCAGTGGAGCTATCCGGGGCTAAAGATCGCGCCGGGGCGGTATTCCGGCTCGCTATATACAGATGACTTGGTAATCGCAGGACATAACTATGCGCGTCACTTCAGCCCTCTGACGCATCTTACGGTGGGGACAGAAGTGCTTTTTGTTGACATGAATGACAACACCTGGCATTATGCGGTCTCGGATACAGAGGTTCTGCAGCCAACCCAAATCGAGGAGATGGCGGTCAAAACGCCCGATAGCAATTGGGATCTGACATTGTTTACCTGTACCACGACCGGTCAGGCACGATATGCGCTGCGCTGCGTCCGCACAGACGAGTGAGCATGATTCATAGTCATCATTTGCAACGGTGTACAAAGGGAACATAATAAAAAACTTAATAATGGACTGCCAATCTTACACAAAGTACCGCCCAAACGAGACTACGGGCGGTATTTTTGTATCATGGCGGAGAAAGGAGGAACTTCCCACGGGGGCTTGACTGAAAAGTTGAGCCCCTTTTTTCATGCCAAAAAACAGGAGGTAAATGCTTATGGCAGATGATAAAACCACAAAAACGCCGGAACAGCCGGTAACGGATAGCGGGCCGGGCAAGGAAACGCCTCCCGCTCCCCCAAAAGAGCCGGAGAAGGTTTCCGTTTCTCCGGAGCCGGAAAAAAAGACGGAACCGGAGGTAAAGAACCCACAGGTTTCTGTCTATAACTTCGCTGAAATTATGAAGGAAAAGAAGGTCGAGGAACGGGCGGCAGCTCCCAGCGGGGAAAAGCCTGTCCCGGCAAAAACGGAAAAACCGGAAAAGCAGCCGGAGGCTCCGAAGAAAGCGGAGGAAAAACCCAAAGAGCCGGAACAGCCGAAGCGCCGGGGCCGTCCCCCGAAAGCAGATAAGGACAAGGCCGCAGCCCCGAAGTCCAAAGCCCCCGCACAGAAACCGGAAAAGACGGTCAAAAAGGAGCCGGAGAAAAAAACGGCTCCAACGGTGCAGACCGCTCCCACTCCGAAGAAACCTGAAAAGCCGCAGGATGCACCACGCCGGGGCAAGGAGCAGATCGTCTATATCAAGCTGAATGAACTCCACGCCTTCAAGAACCATCCCTTTGAGGTTCGGGATGATGAAGAAATGCGGGCTATGGTGTCCAGCGTCAAGGACAAGGGCGTTACCCAGCCCGCTATCGTCCGTCCCCGTGAGGATGGCGGCTATGAGATCGTGTCCGGCCACCGCCGCCAGAAAGCCAGTGAGCTTGCCGGATATGCGGATTCAAGGCAAGTGACCTTGTGTTTCTGGATGAAAGCGGATGCAATACGGATATGACAAGGCGGTATAAAAAATGCTGTAATTGCAGATGCCTGCCTCTTTCAAAACCTTGACCATCTCT
>OBHX01003673.1_pt1 | contig 10722 bp, 14 predicted proteins | sample 1519331 | NCBI WGS metagenome assembly OBHX01 (sample SAMEA2602897, study PRJEB22501) | metagenome
AGGAAAGAAAAATAAAACAATTATGAAAATATCCCCACTAAATTTCTACTGAGCCCATATCTTCGTTGCAGTGGTCTGCAATATGGGCATAAAAATAAGCCCATCGAAATCTTAATAAGTTCGGGGCTTGATGTTCATCTCGCCCTTGTTTTGAGAATTACTTCTCGACGTTTAGCGGTTACAAAGATATGGATAATCTTTGTAACCGCCAAAGAAATTTACGGATTAATTTTGTATAAATTAAAATTTACCGCCTAATGCTAAATAAAACTCATAAGTCTTTCTTATATATTTTAGTTCATTGTTTGTTATAGTGCGTGTATCATAATATTGTTGTCCATCAAATTTTACCTTTGCCTTTTTAGCATTCGCCAAAGCCGAAATTAAGAACTCATATTGGTTATCAATAGGTTCATCACACCATTCCCAAATTCTTGAATCATTATCTCTTTCCATTTTTTCAGGGACAAAGACAATATTTCGGCTGCCATCAATATTAAAAGTAATTTTTTGAATAAAAAGCCAATCATCAGCAGTATATTGGACACGAAATCTGAAATTACGAGCAATACTATCATCCAACTCAAAATAGGTATATATTCGATTAATATTTGTATACTGAGGCCTATTTTTAGGTTCTACCCATGTTCTGTTTTCAAATTCGTCTTTTTTGAATGTAAAATCAGAACGAAAAACTTTAACTACTGAGTCTATATTTATTTTCGGTTTAGCAACAATCTTTGCTGGAACCTCTAAAGAGTCATGTGATAGCGAATCCACCTCTTTTGACCAATCTTTATTAGAACAAGTTGCAATGCCACCAATTAGAAGACTCAAAATAGAAATGCCTAAAATAAACAGACATCCAAATTTAAACACTTTTTTCATAAATACTTTAGTTGTTATTTTTCATCATATTCTTTAATCACCTCACATAATTCATTCTCGAAATTGAATATGTCATTAAGGGATGCTATCTCATGTTTGGTTTCTTTTTTATCCTTATCAAAAGTCGATATATACTTTTTAGTTTTGCTATTAAAATACAAACGACAGATAGGTTTACGATTATTGTTATCGAGCAGAATGGCAAAATAAGACTGGGCATCGCGATAGACCACCCGCTCGACATCAACGATCTTGCGCACCATAGCCTTGACTATCATAAAACCATCGAGTTCTTCCTGTGTCGTAACAATCTTTCCTTCATCAGAATCTTCGGAAACAGATGTTGATTGTTCTTTAGAAACTTGATTTGTAGAAGAAGGTGTCTCACGCTGCTCCTCATTATTGAGGGCCGTCTTCAGACGATTCGATATCAACTCGTTGATGTAGCTACTAATTGCTCTCTTTACTAAAGCAGAAAATTGCTCTTGTACTTTTGCAGTGATCACTCCATCGTAGACTTGTTTTGCAAAATACTTCACTATTTCTGGAGACGGTTCTACCACCTCTTCGGCAAAAATCTTTTTCAATTCGCTGGAATATTTCAATTCACTGGCCGAGTTGAAGATATTGTCAATGTCAAAGTAGGATTTATGGAATTTCTTCAGTTCCTCGATCTGATAGTCCTTTATATCGGTAATATCTACTTCCAGGAAAGGCTTCTCGTCCATAATATTTTGGTCTTCAAGATCTGTGTAGAACAGATATTTTATACCATTGGTCAATAAGCCAAACTTTGCTTTAGATGCGACAAAGTATTTTTTCAGCTGCGTATCATGAAGCGACAGGTTCTGTTGCCAGTGCTTACATTCAATAAGAATGATAGGGGCACCGTCTTTCATGACGGCATAGTCTATCTTCTCTCCTTTTTTCTTGACTAAGTCGCAATCCATTTCGGGAATTACTTCCAATGGGTTGAAAACATCATAGCCCAAGGCGGTGATAAACGGCATTATGAATGCATTTTTTGTGGCTTCCTCTGTAAGGATGCCATCTTTAAGTTGATTAACTTTCTCAGAGAGCTGTTTAATAGAGTCTTTAAAATCCATAGAATAATATTATAAAAGTTAATGCTACAAAGGTATAAAAATAAATTAACGCAACGCAATATTTCTTGCGCCACGCAACAAAAAGCCCCCTTGCTTGATGCAAGAGGGCTACTATGCGCCACCAGCCTGATGGCGACTTCGTGTTCAAATCGGCTATATAGTAGCAGCCGGGGCTGGAATATTATCGGCAGCTCGACGAATACGGTCGCTAAGGTCTACGAGCGCACCACGAAGTTGCTGTGCTTCTTCAGGGGTGAAACCTCCCACACCACCGTTGCCGTCAATGCCATACATCTTATGCTGAAACCAAGGCACAGACTTCTCGAAGTAAGTGCGTGAGATTTCACGCCATGACACACTAAGATATATATCACGCATACGGTTCTTCATATCGGTGATTTTGTCTGCTTTCTGTACTGCTATTTCCATAATCTTGTAATTTTAGTTTTATCTTTTAAGTGGTTCTCCCCGTAGGGAGAACCTTTTGTTTTACTCTTTTGGCATATCCGTTAGTCGGTCGAAAATGTCCTGTGCATAAATGAGGAGCTGTGGATAACCGTTTGGATAACTGTCGCAATAATTTCTGATTGCCTGAATGAGGTCTTGTTCTTCGGAGGTAACCTCCATTTTGATTTTTTCTTGTTTCATACCATATATTTATTTGAACAATACAAAGGTATTACTTTTTTGGATAGTAACTAAATTTTATACTATCTTTTTTGATAGTAAAATGTGTTTTTAACATTTGAAGCAAAAAAGCCCCCTTGCTTGGTGCAAGAGGGCTAAGATGCGCCACCAGCCCACGTGGCGACTTGGTGTTCAAATCGGTCAATATAGAAACCGAGGCTTAGTGTATGCCGTCAGCGGCTCGGCGGATGCGGTCGGCAAGGTCGGCAAGCGCACCACGAAGTATTAACTTCTCTGCCTCGCTAAACTCTGTGGGCTACCTATAGCCTTTGTAGTCAAAGGAAAAACTGGTATTACCGTCTATGCGAGTAACTCGAAAGTCGCCCTGCAGTATCAGATCCATTCCGATGAGCATCTCTATTTCTTCCTCAATGAAATCTGTCTCCACGACATGGAGCTGTACTGATGGGGAGTTTGACTGGAATTGGATGAGGACACTATAGGTGGGTTTTTGTCTGACGGTTCCAAGACCACGAAATGTGGAAACACCTTTCTGATGCAATTGTAGAAATCTTGCTACTGGAGCAGTGATGACCGACATGGTGCAGCCAGTGTCCCATAAAGCCATGACTTTCTTCGACTGCCCAGTGATGGGGTTGATAATGCTGACATAGGAGAACAACTGGGTAACGGGGGCGTGGAAAGTAATGCTAAATAGTGCCTTGGATTCCATAGGGTATGCTTGCTGATGTATGAATGGAATAGCATCGCTGATCGGGACCACACTGCTGTATGAGATAAGTTCCTGGCTTCAGATAATGTGAAGCCACATATAGAACAGCCATATCGAGAGTGGGCTGCACGGCTGCAATGTAGTCGCCTGTGATGACAAGATACTGATCGGGGTACTTGACATAGAGTTCTTGCTGATGCTCAAGAAAATAGGAGAAAGATTCTTGTATATTCATAGACACAAGGATACAGGCTGATATAGCATTGGGAAATTAACGGTGAAACAGGATTCGTCCTTGCCACATTTTTTGGACAATGAATGTACCTGCTTGATGACCTTGCTCTACCATACGTTGCCACAAGGAAACATTGTCGTTTCCAAAGCCGATGACTTTGCAATCCTTGCTGGCAACGCTCTGCTCGCCGAATACACGATAGAACGCATCAAGGTTGGCACGGAAAAATTCAAAACTATCGGATAATGCCATAACAGTTTCTTTTAATATTGCTATGGCAAAGGTAGTGGAACTTGTCGGTATGGAAAAGGACTGAGAAAAAAAAAGCCCCCTATGCTTCACGCACCAGAGGCTTTGGCTCTTTTATTATGAAATACGTCGCCCCTTAGAACGAGGCGGTTTGTAATTCCGTTCTTATTTGTGAGATGCAAGAGGAGAGTTTCTTATAGGTGGTTTCTCCTGCTGTCTTGACCCCACTGGTGTACTGGCGCATGAGCGAGGGATTGATACCAGCACGTTTGGCTATCTCGGTAACGTTGAGAAAGTTGAAATAATTGAAGAATGAACGAAGATCATATTTATACTCGAAAGTAAGCCCTGTGTAGCGTTCGTCTTCAGGATAAGCCTGACGGCATTCCTCAACGGCTTTCAGAAAGTCGGCCTTAGCCTCGCTAGCGGTTGCTCCGTCGCCATCAATGAGGGCGTATTCGCCAATGGGTTGTTCACTGTAGCATGAATAAGTGCCATCGTCGCCAAACTCGATTGTTACCAAAATTTTGTGTGCCATATTCTATTGTTTATGATATACTTGAAAGAAAAGAGCCCTCCCTTATTACTTCTGCAAACCAACTCTTAAAAAAGGGGCGGTACGCCCGGACGATTAACGTCCGAGCAATACCTGGTAGATTTTCTTTAACAACCCCGTTTTGACTTCATTTCTGCTATGCCTTGGAATCCTGATTTTCGCCCTTGTTGCAGGGTTTGTCCATTCATCGTACTCGGCACCATATTGAGTGAGTAAGCATCCTGCTTTCCTCAACTCCTTGTAAAGTTGATTGTACTTCATAATTTAAAAGAGCTCTTTTTGTCTTAATGACAATGCAAAGGTAGCAATTTTGCTACAAACCTCCAAACATTTGAGTAGCTTTTTTGCTACCGAGTGTAATTTTTAACATTTGAAGCAAAAAGCCGTAGCAGTTTGGGGGCTACTACGGCTACTTTAACTTCTTATATTTTCTAAAGCATTTTTCAGCATAGAAATAACCGTCTTTAAATTGGGAACGACTATCTAATAAATGCACATAATGCAGTCTAGCGCAGTGGTCATGTTTGTGATGTTTCTTTCTCGACATTATAAACCCCGAAAGTTTTTATGTCCAACTTTCGGGGGTACTACAGTATGGAATATAGTTTTTCTTTTTTACTCTTTCTACAACTTAAAGGAAACACCTGCAACCACCCATACACCAGGCTGTTTCACATTTGCGACATCTACATAATGACACCCCAAAATATTATTGCCTGTAATATAAGCACTCCAGTTCTTATCATCCCAGCTAAGGCGTGCATCCACAATGCCATAACTGCCATAGTTGTGGCGTTTACCCTCTAGGTCGAGATAATTGTTCATACGATGCTGAAAACGATAATCAAGAGTAAGATTAAGTTTCTTTATAAGGCTCATATCCAAACCAGCAACCAACTTATGTTTGAGATAATCCAAAACATACTTGCTTGTAATATTGGCAGCTACTTCTTTATCTTGATTGAGATAGCAATACGACAATTTGAAAGTCTTGAGAATATGCTGACTAGGGAATATTTTTGAAAGCATTAGCTTACTCGAAAATTCTATCCCAAGATCATTGATTACGCCATAGTTGACACTCTTCCATATTGGTGAGTTATTTACATCTTTACTACCATCGCTAATCCAATCAATAAGATGATTATGATGATTGTAAAACACACTTGCAGTTGCTATGATATAATCGGTGTTATATTTCGCTCCCACTTCGTATGCCGTTAGCTCTTCTGGACGTAAATGCTTATCGGGTTTAAAACCAGCTAATTTATAAAATAGTTCTGTGAATGATGGCATACGTAAGGCTGTATTATACGAAGCGTATAATTGCCAATTCCTACTAAAACGATAACTAACATCAACACTTGGAAAAAACTTTAACGGCATATCTGCTTGACTGTTTTTTATGCCTATAAAGCCACTAGAGATTGTAAGATGATTTGTTGTTATATTGTGTTCTACATAGAACTGAGTGTTAGTACGTTCAAGACCACGTTGATATTGCTCATTAGTGCCCTGAATAGAATGTGGAGTATCAAGTGGATCACCCAATTTGTTACTCATCCAATTTTCATTTCTCACCTCCACACCAAAAGCTGTCTTATGCGTATTCGACCATATATAATAAGCATTCAAATTAGCTCCTAACACATCTGTTCGGTGATAGTTAAAAGAAAATTTATCGGGAGCATTACGATAGAGTTCGAAACGATCCCAACCCCTATTCCAATACACCGAAGGATGGACACGGAGTTTACCCACTTTATTTTCAGCTTGTATGGCAGTGTATAATTTGGTGGTATGTTCAAATTGATCGTCATATTTCACACCATAAAAGGTATTCGAACCAAAGTCTTTAATACTTAATCCTGCATACCAATTAAGTTTCCAAAGACGATTATCATAAGCTCCATCATAAAACAATTTAGTTGTTTTATAATCAGCATTAAGCCCTCCTGCAGTGTTTCTAAGATAACCATCGCTTCGGGTAAAATTGGTCGAGAGCTGATTAGTCCAATGATTATTGGTGATGTTACCACGCGCTCCCACCGAGAAATAGCCATACGAACCACCGTCTGTATGAATATCGAGAGAAGACTTTTGTGGAGTTTGGGTAATAATATTAATGGCGCCTAATAAAGAAGAAGTACCATATACGCGCCCTGCCGGTCCTTCTAAGATCTCTATCCGCTTGATATGAGAAATATCTAATGGGAAATCGAAGGCATTGTGTCCTGTCTGTGGATCACAAATATTAATGCCATTCAGCAGCACTGCTATCTGTTCTTGATTTCCTCCTCGTATGCTAACATCGGTCTGCGCACCAATAGGTCCTCGTTGCCTTACGTCGACTCCTGCGGCATACTTTATTAAATCGTTAACACTCTGTACAGGGGCATGCTGAAGTTCATCACCGCCGAGTACAGTTACCTTTCTCACTTGCTCACTGACAGCAAGTGGAGCGCGCGATCCCGTTATACACACTTCATCCATTGCTACAACGCGCGATTGGTTGAGTTGTGTTGAGTCGTTGCTTGCCTTAATGCCTTCGTTACTCATACTCTTTGCAGTAGCATGCTGAAGGGTAGCAACACTCAATACACCAATCACCACCTCTTTTCCTAATACAGAAAAGAGCGAGTAGCCGCGGCGTGAGAAGTGCTTAAACTTGATAACGCTACGTTCGTTAAAATTGGTTTTGTACATAATATATATAATTATTAAAATTCTCACGAGGATAAACAAAATAGTTGTCCATTCCCTCGTAAGACGCTGCAAAGGTACGGAAAATGGATGAAGTATAGAAACGAAGAGGATTTAAATAAGAGTAGATTATTTTTTGCAAAATTTACAAACTAATAATAAATGTATTACCTTTGCGACCATAAATCACTAAAAGAGATTAGACATTAGAGATTTGAGAACAGTTTGTCAACATAGCACATTAGCGCAAACCATACAATTCTAACCTCTTCTCTCTAAAAAAAACGTTCAATTATTCTTTTGGTATCTCTTATTTTTAGTAAATTTGCACGCAATTAATTATTGAGCGAAAACACAGGAATGTTGTTTTCCGCTCATTTTCTTTTATCAAAGTTTGACTATTAATTGTAACAATGAAGACTTTACGAGATCGCATCTTAAAAGATGGTAAGTGTTTCGAGGGAGGTATCCTCAAGGTAGATAAATTTATCAATCACCAGATGGATCCTAACCTGATGAAGCAAATTGCGGTAGAACTTATCCGCCGATATGCTTCAACAGAAATCAACAAGATTATTACTATCGAAGCAAGTGGTATAGCACCTGCCGTTATGATGGGCTTTCTGCTCGACCTGCCTGTGGTCTTTGCCAAGAAGAAGAAGCCTTCGACAATGAACGATATGCTCACAACGAAAGTATTCTCGTTTACGAAACAAAGAGAGTATAACATCGTAATATCAAAAGAATACCTTACGAAAGATGACAAAGTTTTGTTTGTAGACGACTTCCTTGCTTACGGTAATGCTGCAAAAGGTATCATCGACCTATGCCAACAGGCTGGGGCAGAACTCGTGGGTATGGGCTTTATCATAGAAAAAGCGTTCCAAGACGGTCGCAAGATGATTGAAGCGGCAGGGGTACGCTGCGAAAGTTTAGCTATCATAGAGTCGCTTGATAACTGCGAAATTAAATTGAAAGAACAATAATATATAAAAAGAGGTGGGCTTATATTGAGTCCACCTCTTTACGTATATACCTCTTCAAAGAGGCTATAATAAATGTTTATACAGTATTAATATTTTTCAAAACCTTTTCACTTCATCTAATGGAAGAATCAAAAGAACTCATTTATGGATTGAACGATCGTCCTCCCCTTCGTGAAACTCTTTTTGCTGCTATGCAGCATTTGTTAGCGATATTTGTTGCTATCATCACCCCTCCACTCATCATTTGTTCGGCATTGAAGTTCGATCTTGGCACGACAGCCTTCATGGTTTCTATGGCATTGTTTGCTTCGGGAGTAGCTACTTTTATCCAATGTCGCAGGTTTGGACCTATTGGTACTGGATTACTCTGCATTCAAGGTACCTCATTTTCATTCATTAGTCCTATCATAGGTGCTGGTATGATGGGTATGGTAGGCGGAAAAATGAATGTAGAAATGGGCTTGAGCTATATCTTTGGCGCATGTTTGGTAGCTTCTGTTGTAGAAATGATCGTAAGTCGTATTCTTCCTTACACACGCAAAATCATTACACCATTAGTTTCGGGCATCGTTGTTACGCTTATCGGATTGTGCCTCATCAAAGCAGGTATCAACTCATGCGGTGGTGGACAAATAGCGATGGATAATGGCTCTTTTGGCTCTATGCAACATCTCGGTTTGGCTTTGTTGGTGCTTATCAGCATTATTTTCTTCAATCGTTCTAGCAATCGCTTCCTACGTATGGCATCTATTGTTCTTGGACTTTTGATTGGCTGCATAGTGGCTTATTTCCTTGGAATGATTGATTTCTCAAAGATAAACAGCATCGCATCTTTCAATATTCCTATACCTTTCAAATATGGCTTACGCTTTGATATTGGAACCATTATAGGTATCGGACTCATCTATCTAGTAACTGCCGTAGAGGCTTTTGGTGATATTACTGCCAATTCTTTAATATCGGGACAACCTGTGGAGGGCGAAGTATTCATGAAGCGTGCGAGAGGTGGTATCCTAGCCGATGGGTTCAACTCAATGCTTGCTGCTGTGTTCAACTCTTTCCCTAACTCTATCTTTGCACAAAATAATGGCATGATACAGCTTACAGGTGTTGCAAGTCGCTATGTGGGCTATTTCATTGCAGCAGCCTTAATCATTTTAGGCTTGTTCCCTATTGTAGGTGAGGTGTTCTCACTTATTCCAGACAGTGTGCTAGGTGGTGCTACCTTGCTAATGTTTGGTACAGTAGCAGCAGCAGGTGTACGCATCATTGCTTCTACCGAGATCACCCGCAAAGCCGTGCTTGTTATGGCTATCAGCTTTGCTATGGGACTGAGCGTAGAGCTAGTGCCTAACATCCTTGACAAAATGCCTGAAGTAATCCGCAACATATTCTCAAGCGGTATCACTACAGGTGGCTTAACAGCTATCCTTGCAAATGCTTTTATCCACATTAAAGAATAGACAAATATAAGCTACAAATTTTATGTAGACAAGAAATTTATTTCAGACATGATTTACAAGATATTTAGTAGATAAGACTTATAGAAGAGCATAATAAAAACCTTATGATTTTTGTAAATCATGTCCGAAAATAAAAATCATATTAATCCTGTAAATCATGTCCAAAAGAAATATCTTGTAAATCATGTCTGAAAATAAAAATATTGCTTATCTTTGTAAGTGTTTGGGAGATGTATATATACAATCTTCTACTTATAAAATAAACCACATTTGCAACAGCTATGGCAAAAAATAAGAAGTTTACAAAAACGCTCACATTCAGAGTTCTCTGCATCATTGCAGCTATTCTGGTCGGCGGACTTATTTACAACTTTGTTGTAAACATAAAGAAAGAAAACGAAAAGACAGTAGAAGAAGAGCAAGCTGAACAACAAGCTAAGGCTTCAAATGACACAATAGATATCATTGGCGATTATCTATGGACAACATCTAAAAAGAATACGGAAGAGGTTTCTGAAAACGATCAAGCACTAAAAAATGCAGCAGAGAAAGCAGCAAAAGATGAGAAAGATAAAGCTATTCGGGCAGCTAGAAAGGATCCTATACCAGTACCAGCACCAGAAATTGGGCCAGTACCAGTAGTGCCACAATCGTCAAATACTAACTCTTCAAAACCTGAAACAATGACAAAATCGGGTACACCTGCTAAATCGTCCCCTTCAACAGACAAGGTAGATGCGCCAAAGGTGGAGAAAATAGATTAAAACGTGAGTAAAAGAAATAAGAATTGTTCATTAACAATTTCTCAATTTTAGATAAATAATTAAGTTAGAGAGCGTATGAAAAAATTAATCACTATGCTATTTGTTGCAGTGCTTTTCATTGGATGTGCTACAACTTATTATGACTCAAATGGCAATCCTATTTCAAAGGAAACCATGAACCAACTCACAGCAGAAGCGGTAAATGGGCATCTAAACGAGCATCGTTATCGTATATTTGTTGATAGAATGTATCCTAACCAAGGACCATCTCGCTATCTAAACAACGATTATGGGCTAGAAGTAAGTGGCGACTCTGTAGGACTTTTCCTTCCTTACTGGGGAAGATTATATCGTGCTCCTATAGGTTATTCTGATCCTGCTTTACACTTTGTTCAACCGCTGCAAAGCTATT
>OBHX01003683.1_pt1 | contig 10700 bp, 5 predicted proteins | sample 1519331 | NCBI WGS metagenome assembly OBHX01 (sample SAMEA2602897, study PRJEB22501) | metagenome
ATCTATACCTCCTTATTACCAAGCTGTCTTCTTTCCGTATTTTTCATCTTCCTGGATCGGGAAATGCACTTCTTTACCAAGGTCGCTCGACTGATAAATCGCACGGATAAATTCAAGTGTTCTTCTTCCCTCTACGCCGTCTACCATCGGCTCACGATCTTCTTTGATCGCATGGATGAAATCAGTAAGCTGTCTTCTGTGATTTTCGGTTGCCACATAGCCAGCACCCGTTGCTGTATCACCAGAGTCAACTTTTACCTTGGTCAGGTAATCATCCTCGTTCATGCCTTCTACTTTCCATTCTACGATCTCTTCTTCCACAATCTTGATCGTACCTTTTTCACCATGGATTTCGATGTGACGCGGATAACCCGGACGGACTGCACTACTACTTACCAGGCTTCCCAACGCCCCATTCTTAAATTTGAATATTGCGTTGGCTACGTCATCTACTTCAATATCCGGATGCAGGGTTGTCATATAATTACCAGTCAGTCTCTCTACATCGCCGACTAAATAAAGCATTAAGTCATTAACATGAACGGTCTGGCTAATCAGGGAACCGCCGCCCTCACCTTTCCATGTACCTCTCCATGCACCGGAAGCATAGTATTCATCGCTTCGGAAGCATTTTCCAGAACAATCAACCGAAAGAAGTTTACCAAGCTTGCCTTCATCCAGCGCTTTCTTGATCAGCTGAGCCTGATCCATGAAACGGTACATAAAGATAACACCAAATTTAACGCCCGCTTCTTTACATGCTGCAATCATCCTGTCAGCTGCATTACAATCGACAGAAATTGGTTTCTCACACATTACGTGTTTGCCAGCCTTCGCACAGTCCACAACCATCTGCTCATGCAGGAATGGAGGTGTTACTACACAGACAGCATCGATATCATCTCGTTTCAGCATCTCTTTATAATCCGTGTAATAAGACGGAATATTGTACTCTTTGCTGAATTCCTTTGCCACATCCTCTTTCACGTCACAGAATGCAACAACCTCTGCTTCCGGGATATCCCGAAGTGCTCCTGCATTTAACGGACCTGCCATACCGCCGCCGATAATACCAAATCTGATTTTGTCGCCCATACTCTTTTTCCTTCCTTTCTTTTTTAATCTTTTATTAGTACATGCACTTTGTTTTCTTTAATATATCTTAGATATCTTACTGATATATTAGCACTTTATTTTTTCATTTTCAAGTCGTTTTCTGATTTTATTTGACGAACTTTAAATCGTATTGATCTTTTATCATGTTTTATTTCATTGTATTGTACATTTCCAATCCATTTTCCCCCATATTTCCCTTATTGCATAAACAATCGGTCAATTTTATTCTCATTCAAATATTCTTCCGCCATTGATTCCACATAAATCTTGAACAGATTTCATAGAACAATTCTTTTCTACAAAACAAAGAAGAGCCATTTAATGTCTCTGCATCAAATGACTCTTCTCATTTTCAATTCTTTACTGCCCAATCTCCGCCGCCGGACCCACTGCCGGTTCCTGCGCCGGACCGTGTCCTGGTCCGATGTCGCTGCCCGGTCCTGCCGGCACGATCGTCGTGCTAGATTCTGCCGGATCTTCAACTGTCTCGGCAGGTGTTTCCGGCACCACCGCCGGGGCTGAATACCGTTTTCCTGCCGTACCCGTCTTGTGGATCCGCTGCATCCGCTCTTTGATGGATTCGCTCTTGATCTGCTCGATCTTGGCGCTGGCGTCTTCTTTTAACTCCTTGCTGCTGCGGCCGGAATCGCCGCTCTTTGCAGACTCCAGAAGCTTCGCCGCCTCATCCGAGAGCAAATGATCCCTTCTGAAATTCGCCGCGGTATATCCGCTGGTTGTGATTTCAAATGCATCCGGATGACCTGCCAGATAGGTTCCTTCTCCGCGTCCATTGTCCGTCTCCGGGGTATCAAAGGACGCCGCCGGAAGCCCCTCTACCATCTTTTCCATCGCATTTTTCCAGATCTTCGCCGGATACGTGCCGCCGTACAGGCTGGAAAGTGTCTTCTGCTGGTCGTAGCCAACCCAGACCGTCATCGTATAATATGGCGTCATGCCGCAGAACCAGCCGTCACGGCTGCCGTTGGTCGTACCGGTCTTTCCGGCCGCCTCTATATTGCCGCTCCACCCCATCGACGCCGCCGTACCTTTTGTGACAACTCCCTTTAAAATATCGGTCATCAGCACGGCGCTGCTCTCCTGGTAAACCTGAACCGATTCATAATCTTCAAAAATATCTTCGCCCTGGTTATTGATCATCTTGATAATACAGGTCGGTTCGCGGTACTGTCCCCGGTCTGACAGCGCCGCATAAGCGCCCGCCATCTCCTCGGTCGTCATACCGGTGGTAAAGCCGCCCAGGGAGGTCGCCGGATAATAGTCCGCCGCTTGCACACTCGCGAAGCGCATCTGGGTTAAATATGCCATGCCGACATCCGGTGTGATATCATCATAGATATACCATGCCACACCATTTTTACTTCGCTCGACCGCATTTCGAAGCTCCAGCCTCTCGCCGGAAAGGGACTTCACATCCACGCCCTTCTGCTTCGCCGCGTCAATATCGATATTCGGAATCCTTGTTTCCGATGTGTAACCATTTTCCAGTGCCGGTGTATACACAATCAACGGTTTGATAGAACTTCCCGGCTGTCTCGGGCTCTGGAACGCACGGTTTAATGTGTAGGTATCCGTCTCCTGACTGCGTCCACCCACAATCGCCACGACGCGGTTCGTCTTGTTGTCAATAACGGTGGACGCGCCTTGCAGCTTGTAAACGCCGTTTTCGGATGTATTGCCATCAAAGGACAGAACTCCATCTAATGCATCCTGCAGGATCGTCTGCTTGTCCGGATCCAACGAGGTATAAAGGTTATAGCCGCCCGTATAGAGCGCATCGCGCTCCTGGTTGTACACCTCGTTGTAATTGGCATTGTACTCTTTGTAAGCCTCGTCGCTGCGGAATCCATACTGGAATTCAAAACCGTCACGGCGCATCAGATAGCGAATCGCACAGTCGATCGCATACGTCGTCTCATAGTTGTGCAGCGGCACTCTCTGACGGTTGACCGTGATCTCCTCCGCCTTTGCCTCTTTGCACGCTTTCTCCGTAATAAATCCCATACTCAGCATGTCTTCCAGAATCTTATCGCGGCGTGTCAGCGCATTTTCCGGATGACGGTACGGGTTGTAATACGTCGGCGAGTTCGGAATCGCACACAAATATGCCGTCTGGCTCAAGGACAGTTCATCCGCATCCTTGCCAAAATAACCTCTTGCAGCCGCCTGAAGCCCGTAGTACGTGTTCGCGAAGCTGATATCATTGATATAGAACTCCATAATCTGCTCTTTGGTGTATTTCTTCGTCAGATCTAAGGAAATCAGCATCTCCTTGATCTTCCGCTCCATCGACACCTCGCGGGTCAGAAAACGGTTTCTCGCTAACTGCTGGGTGATCGTACTCGCGCCGTGCTTTTCTGCTCCCTCAGTCAAAAAGTAATTGACTGCGACACGGAAAATACCTTTTATATCAATGCCTGGATTTTCCCAGAACGTCCGATCCTCGATCGCCACAAATGCGTTGACTGCATTCTGCGGTATCTGGTCATACGTCAAATAACTGGAATCCTCGTCTCCCGTCAGCTTCGCCAGCACATTACCGTTGGAATCATAAATATAACTTGCCTCCTGCAAACGGAACGTATCCAGCGTACTGTTTTCCACCACTCCCTCTATCTGGCTTTTATAGTCCTCATAGAGCGGAATCAGCTTATATGCGCCAAATCCGGCACCGCCAATCACCAGCAGTACCAGACACACCAGAAGCGTCTTGAACATGGTTCCAAAGATCCTTGCCATCGCATGGAACACGATCTGCCCACCGCTCCGGCTGTTATTTTTGCCCGCTTTCTTTTGCTTGCCGACATCAATTTTCCCGCTTTTCTTTGCGGTGCCCCGCCTGCCCGAAGATCGTGCGGATGAAGCTGCCGGCTTCTTTCGAACGCCGGAGGCGTCCTCTCTCGTCTGTTTCTCCCTCATCTCTTCCCTCATCTTCCTATGTATCTATGGTTGCTTCCATTCTATTTTCATGCGGCACCTTAGACTTCAAAAATGCCTGTCTGCGGACAGCAACTTTTTATACTTTTCTGACAAAATCAGCTTGGACTCCCTTTTATTATAAGTTTTTTTGTCCAAAAGAACAAGCCTGTTTTCGAAATCTGCTCAATCTCCTGCCGCGTGTTACTGTTCGCGCATACGTGCCCAGTAACGGAATTTGCCGGGGCTTCAAAAATACCTATCTGTAAACTGCATTTTCGCTGTATCAATGCCGTTTCCGAAGAAGAAATGCTAGAAGTTCATGCACTAACAGCGGCGTGGCGGATAACAGGAGAAGCGCCAGCCACTCTGCCGGGTGCAGCCGCACCGTGTGAAGGAGTTTCATCAAAAAAGGAATCTCCGTCACCGCAACCTGCATCAGAACCCCCACAAGGAATGCCGCAAGCATCAGCGGATTTTTCCCAAGACTGCGCGAAAATGCCGAGCCCGTGAGCGAGCGCATGCCGACCGCATGAAAGAGCTCCGACAGCCCCAGAACGGTAAATGCATACGTCTGTGCCCGCAAAAGCTCCTGTCTGCTGAAAAATGCCCCCAGCGTGACTGCTGCAATCAGAGACCCGTAAAATACCATGCAGAACCACCCGCCTCCGGCAAACAGCGACTCGCCCGTCCGGCGCGGCGGCTGACGCATCAAGTTCTCCCGGTCGTTTCCATCCATGCCGAGTGCCAGCGCCGGAAGCGAGTCCGTAATCAGATTGATCCAAAGGATGTGCCCGGCTCCCAGCGGCGCCGGTATTCCGATAGCAACGGCGGCAAACATGGTTAAAATCTCCCCCAGATTGGAGGAAAGCAGAAACAGTATAGATTTTCGTATATTTTCATAGATGCCGCGCCCTTCCTCAATTGCCCTCTCGATCGTCGCAAAATTATCATCCGTCAAAATCATATCCGCCGCCTGCCGCGCCACATCGGTTCCGCCTTTTCCCATCGCGATCCCGATATCGGCTGATTTAAGCGCCGGCGCATCATTTACGCCGTCCCCGGTCATCGCCGTCACGCACCCGGCGCGTTTTAAAGCCCGCACAATCCGGACTTTATGTTCGGGCGACACCCGTGCAAAGACTGATACAGAACCGATTCGTTCCTCCAGAGCTCCCTCATCCAGCGTTTCCAGCTGCGCCCCCGTCATGCATTCTTCCCGCCGTTTGGCAATCCCCAGCTGCCTGGCGATCGCAAGCGCCGTGTCTGCATGATCTCCAGTGATCATGACCGTCCGCACAGATGCCCTGCGAAATGCCTCAACTGCCCCGGCTGCTGCCTCCCTCGGCGGATCCATCATGCCTGCCAGACCCAGAAATACCAGGTTCTGCTCCAGCTGTCCCACCTGTTTCTCCCACTTTCCATCCGGCATTTTTCCTGTTTGAAGCTCCCTATACGCCCCCGCGAGTACTCGCAGGGCACGCGCGGACATACGCGTGATCTCCGCCTCAATCTCTGTCCGCCTCTCCCTGGTCAGCGGCACAATTTTGTCCTCTTCCATCTCATAACGACACCTTTTAAGAATCACATCCGGCGCCCCTTTTACACAAGAAATCCAGTTTTCTCCCTGCTCATGCACCGTCGTCATTCTCTTCCGATCCGAATCAAAGGGAATCTCCCCTTTCCGCGGATATCTCCGACGCAGATGCTCCGGAGAAACACCACAATTTTCACAAAATCCGTACAGCGCCCGCTCGGTGGCATCCCCCACCGTCTCCCCGGCATCGCTGCACAGCGCAAATACCTCCAGAAGCCGTTTTCCCACTTCTCTTTCCTTAGAGCGCGCCAATTCCTGTTCCGTATACTCCTGTCGATTTACATAACATGTCGTCACCGTCATCTCATTTTTCGTCAGCGTCCCCGTTTTATCTGAGCAGACCACGCTGACTGCCCCCAGTGTTTCCACGGACGGAAGACGGCGCACGATCGTGCCAGCCCGCGCCATTTTCGTCCCTCCCAGCGCCAGCACAATCGTCACCGTCGTCGGAAGCCCCTCCGGCACGGCAGCTACCGCCAGGGAAATCGCAGTGAGCAGCATTTCCATCACGTCGCGCTTCTGCCAGACGGCGAGGGCAAATAATAAAACGCACAGCCCGATCGTAAGAATACTCAATAGTTTCCCCAGATCCGACAGCCTTTTTTGCAACGGTGTCTCCTCCTCCGGCGCCTCGCGGATCAGAGAGGCAATCCGCCCTACCTCCGTATTCATGCCGGTGGCGATGACAATTCCCTTTCCCCGCCCTGCCGTCACGTAAGAAGTCATAAATGTCTCATTTTTACGCTCTGCCACCGGAAGCGCACCGGCGGCTAAAAAATGGCTGTTTTTCTCAACCGCCCGCGATTCGCCGGTCAGCGCTGATTCTTCTGCCCGCATTTCAGCTGTCTCGGTAAGACGCAGGTCGGCTGGAACCTGCCGCCCGGCATCGAGCACGACCAGATCCCCCGGCACCAGCTCCCGCGCGGCAATCTCCCGCTCTTTTCCTTCCCGGATCACAACCGCCTCCAGCTGCGTCATCCGTTTTAAGGATTCGAGCGCTTTCTCCGCCTTCCCCTCCTGAATCACGCCCACCGTGGCATTTAATACGACAACCGCCAGAATTACCCCCGCATCGCCGTACTCGCCCAAAAGCAGGGAGATCCCGGCTGCCGCAAACAACACAAAAATCAGGGAGTCGCAAAGCTGTGCCCCGATGCGCACAATCAGACTCCGCGGTGGTGCTTCCCGCAGCTCATTTTCCCCATAATGGCGCTGCCGCACCTCCACTTCCGCTGCCGATAAGCCTGTCCGCAAATCGACCGAAAACTCCCTGCACACCTCTTCCACCGTCCGGTTCTCATACATGCGCATTTCCCCCTTTTTCTGTCCCTGTTCTGTACTTTTCACAGACTGCATTTATTCATATGCGGAAAATAGGGGGGATTAGAACTGAATGGTTGGAATAAAGAAATGGAAAGCATAGTCCTGTTTGATGCTCAAATGGCATCGGAACTCTTATTGTTTCGATGCCATTCTATAAATTCTGTGATTTAATTTTATCGTTCTGTTTCTGTCACATACCTTACACCTGTGGTTCCGGCTCCTGCGTCTGCGCGGCCGGTTTGCGCTCCATCGGCATATAACCTTCTTTCTTCCGCTGTATCGGCTGTACAGTCACCGTTGCTGCCGTATCCCGGAACGCCGGGAGGCTGCCTGTCTCCATGTAAGCGCGGAACGGAAGTTCGCCCTGCGCCGGATCTCTCACGACCTCATTTTTCTCCACTTCTGGTCGTTCTCCTCTGCGCGGTGGACGGCGCTCAAACCGCTCCCGTCTTCCAGAAGCCGGGCGGTCTTCCCGTTTCTCATTTTCCGGCACCGCGCGGTTTCCGCTACGTCTGTCCGCTGCTCTCTCGGCTCCCGAAACACGCGCTGCCCTCTCTCTCTCTGAGCAAGCTCTTTCTCTGCCCTGCGTGCGCTCAGTATTCCCCTCAGCAGCACGATCCGCTGTACGGTTCCGATAGCTTCTCTCCGATCGTTCCGGTCTGTCACTGCCAGACGGACGTTCTTGTGCGCTGCGCTCCTGTTCCGGCTTTTCGGCTTTTTCCGGTGTTTCCAGACGTGTTCCCCTATTCGGACCACTTACGCCTCTTGGCGCCTGTGTCCGCTCCGAAAGAGGTCGAACCTGCATCTTATTTTTCTTTTCCTTCTCCCGGAAGCTTTTAAGTACGATCGCCGCCGAATACTGGTACGCATAGATACAGCTTTTCATCAGTTCCTGCTCTTCCTCCGTCTTGCAGGAACTCAAGAGCATCTCTTCCTCTTCTTTTTCCAGATATGCCTCTCCGTTCGTATCGCGTTCCTTTACCGGCTTGTAGATCCGGTATTTCTTGTAATACGGCGGACATGGAAACTGCTTATTCTTAACCGGTTCCGGTACAATCCGCAGTTTGTAGGTATCGGACATGCGCGCCAGAACATTATGTATTTTCTCACAATTCTCTCTCGTATTTGTCTCCCGCGCCGGGATACAAAGTAAATAATCCATCTATTTTCCCTCACATCTATCAAACGATCCTTTTCAAAATCGTTTTCTTCTCAAATTTTCTACATTTACGCCAATCTTTATTGTATCATGTCAGAGAAAAACGGGCAAGTGAAAAAGAATGTGCCTCACGACAATTTCCTGTTACACAAAAAAGGCTGCCACACGAATGCCAAACGAACGTTTTCCGTCCGGGGCCTTCTGTTTGTGACAGCCTGTCTTCCTTTATCTAACGCAGCCATATTTACCTGCGTGTTACTGTTCACGCATACGTGTCCAGTAACACCTGCGTTCCTCAGTCTCTTACACCATCCAGTCTTTCAGCACGCCGTGATCGCGCAGCAGCTTTCCAATCACCGTCTTGTCAATCTTCCGGAGAATCGGCTTTTTGAGTGCTTCAAGCGGCATCGGCAGCTTCATTTCCAGCGGCGATCTGCCGTCCATCAGCTTGACCGTGCTGTCCAGAAGCTCGCGGATATCGTAGACACTTCCCCATACCTCCGGTACGCCGCGGTCTACGCCGCACAAGCCATACACCGCTTCCATCGCGGTGCGGACGGAATACTCGGTCGTGAAAATAGTATCACGCGGGGTCTCCGCAAACTGCCCCAGAAATGCCGCATTGACACATCCATCCGGGATAACGTCCGGGCGGTCTCCGGCACGCCGCGGCATAAAGAATGCTGTAATATACGGCATCATCGTCGGCGTACAGTTCGCATGGTTCTCAGCCAGTTCCTCGATCTGATCCTCCGGGATTCCGAGATGGTACAGCCATTCTTCGGTGATCTCCTTGCCCGTGCAGGCGCGCATCGGCTTCTTCACATAATCGCCCGGTACATCCGTAAATAAACTGTATACCCAGACGCAGATCTCGTCCTTATCCTGCGCTTTGAACTGTCCCTGACGGTTGATCGTCCAGCTGAGCAGCCAGCTTGAATCACGGCAGCTCACGATACCGCCTGTTACGACGCGTCCACTTCTCGGATCCCTGCGGCAAATCTTGCGGATCTGGGAAATGATTGTCTCATCCGAAGTCGTGACCGTCGCAGACTCCCAGTTCGTCTTCTGGATATCCGAGCAGAATTTCTCCGGATGTCCAAATGCCGGATCCTGCGCAGCAATCTGACGCCACAGACTCCAGCAGCCGCTGGTACGCACTTCCGCACCTTCTACCGGTGCCTGATTCTGGTCGCCGTAGATCGTTCCCTCAGTACAGCTTCCGTTCGTAATAAAGACAAAATCATCCTCAGTCAACGCGATTTCCTTCTTCTCGCCGCCCTTCACGTACTCGATCGCCTTCGCAACCTTTTTCTCACCCTGGATGTCAAACCGCACATTCGTAACCTCAGTGCCAAACTGGATCTGGACGCCTGCCGCCTCCAGATATTTCTGCATCGGCAGAATCAACGACTCATACTGGTTGTAACGCGTAAATTTGAGTGCCGAGAAATCCGGAAGTCCGCCGATGTGGTGGATAAAACGCTGAAAATAGCGTTTCATCTCTAATGCACTGTGCCAATTTTCAAACGCAAACATTGTTCTCCAGTACAGCCAGAAATCCGAATCAAACACCTCATTATCAAACACATCCTCAATGGATTTGTCATACAGATCCTCATCCTTCGTGAAGAACAGCTTCATGATCTCCATGCTGCCTTTCTGGCTCAAGCGGAATTTGCCGTCCGTGTGTGCGTCCTCGCCTCGGTTGACCGTCGCACGACAGAGCGAGTAGTTCGGATCGTGTTTATTCAGCCAGTAATATTCATCGAGAACTGATGCCCCCGGCACCTCCAGGGACGGGATGCTGCGGAACAGATCCCACAGGCACTCAAAATGATCCTCCATCTCGCGGCCGCCGCGCATCACATATCCACGGGTCGGATCCTGAATACCGTCACATGCACCACCTGCTACCTCCATCGCCTCCAGAATATGGATATTTTCTCCCGGCATCTGTGCGTCTCTCACAAGAAAACACGCCGCCGCCAGAGAAGCCAATCCACTTCCGACGATATAAGCCGATTTGCCCTCGATTCCCGCCGGTTTCTCCGGACGCGCAAACGCCTCATAATTTCCCTTCGAATAATAAATTCCCTTGCTGTTTTTCTCCTGGCTGCCGCGTTCCGTATTCCGGTAATCCGAAGCCGACTTAACCACTTTTCCTGCCTTTTTCCGCTTCGACGCCGCTGCCGCCAGCCCCGCTCCAACTGCCAGTGCCGATACCGCACCCGCTTTCCATGCTTTCTTATTCATGTCCTGATCGCCCCTGCCTTTCTTCAACTTTCAAACCACTTCTTTTTTACATTACCCCGATATCTAGTTTTTAATACTATCTAATAATGATTTGATAGTAAAACTTTTTTGAAGAAAAGTCAAGGGCATCATCTTCTGGCACTTCCCGCTTGCCTTTGGTCATTCCATTTTCTTACTACCTTTTGTACTGACTTTTCATGAGCTTTGGCTTTATACTTCTTGGCTTTGAATTGATTGTAAAAAAGCTTTCATTTATTATTTTTTTGCCTTGCAAAAATAAAAAGCATGATTAATAAAATAACCGGGAACAAAAGT
>OBHX01003695.1_pt1 | contig 10673 bp, 9 predicted proteins | sample 1519331 | NCBI WGS metagenome assembly OBHX01 (sample SAMEA2602897, study PRJEB22501) | metagenome
TAAATGCGAAGCCACGGCAAATTCCGTTACTGGGCACGTATGCGTGAACAGTAACGAAATAAAAACAGGGGGGGTATTATCAAAGATTCGGGTATACATCATATCCGGAGCTTTGAGATATCCTCTTTTTTAATCATTTTTGCAAAAAGGAGATTTCACTTTATGATTAATAAACGCTTATTTTTAGCAGGCTTAACAACGGGTCTTCTCTCCCTCTCCGCCGCTTTCCCGGCGATGGCAGGAAGCTGGAAAAATGGAGCTGGTGACAATGCTGCCCGCTGGTGGTACGACAACGGTGACAACACCTGGGCGGCAAATGGCTGGCGCTGGATCGACGGCAACCAGGACGGCGTCAGCGAATGCTACTATTTCGACGCCGAAGGCGGGCTTCTAACCGCCACCACGACACCGGACGGCTACACTGTAAACGCAGACGGCGCCTGGACGGTAAACGGCATCGCTCAGAGCCGCCAGACCGCGGCTTCCAATGAATTCGATAACGAAAGCTGGGACGATTTCCAGAACAGCTCCTCCAAAAAGACGAAAAAAACAGCCACCAGCTCCAGCAGGACGCCAGATTCCGGAAGCTCTGACTCCAGCACCGGCTCATCCGAAGATTCTTCCAGCGATGATAGCAGCAATTCCAACGGAAGCTCCGGCAGCCACAGCAATTCCGGAAGCTCCGGTCCGTCCAAAGAAACCTCTTCTACTTCCGGAGACAAAAAGCCGGATGCTCCAAAGAAGAACTCCAAACAGGAACCAGGCAGCGGCTACCGCCAGGGGTCTGTGACGGATGAGGAAATTGCAAATAATAGTTCTTCTGACTCCACAGAGGAATAAATAAACGTGTGCCGCAAGACACACAAACAAACGCCCCCGCAAGAAAATCTCCTGCGGGGGCGTTTCTATCTCATCATTCAGTTTCCCAAACGAATCTTCTATTATTTCTGAAGTGCAAGGACGTCAGCGAATGCCTGAATAGCAGTGCTTGCCTGACCGAAGTCTCTCATCTGCTGGTCGATACCCAGTTTGATGTGCGGAACACCTGCATCGTTCAGAGCTTTCTTCAGGTACGGATACTCCATCTCCTCCGGATCGCAGAACTGCTGCATGAACAGTACCAGACCCTGAGCGCCGCTCTCTTTAACCATGTTAGCTACGAACTCACCACGACGGTTCTTGTCAGATTCCGGATCGTACAGAAGTACTTCGTAATCGATGTTAGCGAACTGTTTAGCCAGTGCTCTAACCGGATCCAGCTCGTCTTCCGGAGCGTCTACACGGAAGGAACGTGTCTCATGTGCTACATCATCTGCAGCGATAGCGATGTTGTTCTCTTCGAAGATAGAAAGCAGCTTCGGATTATCACAGATAATACCGGAGGTAACAACCTTGGTTCCCTTCCAGTCACATACCGGAAGTTTAGCCAGCTCTGCGTTCAGCTCGTTCAGCTTTGCAGTGTATTCCGGCTTCTCCATGAAGTAGAATGCCTTCAGGACTGCGGAACGTTTGGTTGGTGTGATAACATCACAGTGCTCGTTAGCCAGTTTTACAAACTCACGGCGTGCTGCACGGCTCTTGTTGTATACAACGATAGCATCCTGGATGTCAGAATCAGTAATCTTTCTTCCAGCGATCTCTTCCAGATCAGCTTTTACATGGTTGTACTGATCGATACAGAACTGAAGACCAAACTCTTCGAAACGGTTCTGCGGATGAGCTAAGAAGATAACTTTCATCTTGTCGCCCATAGCTACACGGAAGTTCTGGCTCATCGGACGAAGAGTATCACAGATAGTAGGTGTGATAATACCGTCTAACTGATCCATCGTTCCATCCAGCAGCATCTCCAGAGCTAACTGAGCGATGGTGCAGTAGAAAGTAGCGCAGTACTCTTTTGCACGGCTGATGGTCTTAGTGTTGGAACCCCACATACCCATCGGAACGATACCAGCGGCATATACAAGCTCTTCCGGAGCGTAGTAAGGAAGAACACCAACTACTTTTTTGCCCTGAGCTTTATATTCAGCAAGCTGCTGCTTCGGAGTTGCAGCTTTTACCTTAAATTCTTCTAATAATGCGTTAACACTCATGGTTATTTAGCCTCCTTTGCCTGCTTATTTGCTTCCATTGCCTCAACCAGACCCTCTACACGAGTCTCGTACTGAGCAGCATTGAAGTTACGCGGGTCAGCCTGATCGCCGTCGAAACCAGCACACGGGATACCCAGGTCAGCAGTAAAGCGACGCTGCATCTCAGCCATGTAACCACTCCACGGTTTACAGCTTCTGTTGTAGTGAACCAGAACGCCATCTACCTTGTTGTCACGGCAGATGCCTTCACGCCAGTCAACACCCTGCTCGATGCAGACAGAGTTCGGAGCTTTGTAGTAAGCACGAGCCATCTCATCGATGTTGTTGTAAACGAAACCGAATGCCGGAGCATATACAACGGCAGTAACGTTTACACCGTGAGTCTTCAGCGGTTTGAACAGAGCCGGCAGTTTCGGCCAGCACGGAATACCCTCGAACATAACACGGTATTTCTCCGGGAACGGAGTTGTGGTCTCACCCTTCTTAACTGTCTCTTCCAGATCTTTTGCAAGTAATTCAAAAGCATCACCAGCAGCTACAGTAGCACGTGCAGTTACAACGTCTGCCATGTGGTTGAACAGGTCAAATCCACTATATGGAGCCGGTTTGTACTGCAGGAAATCACAGACTTTCAGCCAAGCCTTAGCGGTACGGTTAGCGTTTGCACAAGCCTGCTCGAACTTCTTCTCGTCGAACTTCTTGCCTGTCAGCTCTTCCAGCTGTTTGATCGCTTTGTCGAACTGAGCGCGAACGTATTTAACATTCTCATCATGAACATCTACTGTATTGTTGTACGGGATATCGATCATGATCAGCGGAATGTTACACATACGAGCGATGTTCTCATACCATTTTGTCATACAGTTACAGATGTTGTTGCAGCAAAGAACGAAATCCGGCTGCGGAATACGCATCTGACGAATCGGAGAAATAGCCTCAAGACGTTTCTCTTTTTCCGGACCATCCGGGAGTTTTTCAATCTCAAGCAGGTTGTCCAGCTGCAGATACGGAGTCTGAGTCTTCGGATCCTTCTTCGGTTTTCCGTCTTCACCCATCACTACGTTGCCGTCAGCATCTTTTAATGGTTTACCTGTGCTCGGATCGATGATGTATTCACCAGTCTCCGGATCATACTTACGGGATACACGTACACCAGCTGCATATGCAAGGCTGATACGAGCGTAACCGCAGATATCGTTGTCATATCCAAGATCCTCAGCTGCCTGGCACATCAGCTCACCGTAACGGTTAGCTGCGATACCAGCTGCCTGGTTCTCCGGATACATAACGTGTAAATCAAATGCTGCTGCAAGCTCACACGGGAATTTGGAAGAAGACCATCCAACTAACTCGCCTCTTGCTTTGGCCTCACGCGCCTCTTTATGTACGTCATCTACGACTTTACGAAGCGCAAGAACACCAGGACTAACTTGTTTTGCCATAATAATTATCCTCCATTCTTAAAAATTAACTTAGTTACTTCTGACGGCTGGCTACCTGATATGCCATCAGGGCTGCGCCAAGCGCGCCGTTATACTGTGTCAGCGGGGATGTATAAATCTTTACGCCAAGCTCAGCCTCAAGCGCATCTACTACGCCCTGGTTCTGAGCCACACCGCCTGTCATAACGACATCCGGCACTACACCGATTCGGTGGGCAAGACCCGTGACACGATGAGCCACTGAACGATGAATACCGGCAATGATATCACATTTATCCGTTCCCATCGACAACTGGCTTATAACCTCACTCTCTGCAAAAACCGTACAGGTGGAACTGATTCCTACCTGCTTCTTGGACATAGCGCCAAGACGGCCTAGATCACTTACCTCAACTTCGAGAACGCGAGCCATAACATCCAGGAATCTTCCGGTTCCGGCTGCACACTTATCGTTCATCTGGAAGTTTGTCATGACACCGTCCTCAACGCGAAGAACCTTCACGTCCTGACCGCCAATGTCAATTACGGTATGAACCTTCGGGAAAAGGAAATAAGCGCCTTTTGCATGACATGACAGCTCACTCATCTGCTTATCGGCAATTCCGTCCATCAGAGATGTACGTCCATAACCGGTAGCCAGTGTGAATGCCATATCTTCTTTCTTGAGGCCTGCATCTTCCAGAACTGCCTCGATGGCACGGCTTGGACCGCTGGTACCTGCTCCAACGTCAATCAGAGACTTACCTACGATCTCCTTGCCATCCTTCAGGATGATACATTTGGAAGCTGTAGAGCCTACATCGATACCTAAAGTGAAAATTTCGCTCATGATGTATCTTTTTCCTTTCAATACTGACTTTCTATGCCTGATTTTTGTTTCAACGATGTTTTGGCAGATCCGTGCTATCACATCGTCTCCACCCATCATAATACCACAAAATCAACTAAAAGTCGCTGTAAAATCTTGAAAATGTTATAAAATAATTCTTAACAAAACTATTACTTATTACTTATCTGCCTGAGTATACCAATAAATCGAGCAAAGGTTCCAGTTCCTTTGCCCGATTTATCTGCAAGCATCCGGCAAAACGGTTCATTTACAGTCATACAGACAAGCCGCTTCGCCAGAGCCTCACACTATTCACACTATCAATTTGTTACTTATCACTATTTACACTATCACTGTCAGCCGCGTACTTACGCGCCTTCTCTTTTTAAAATGTTATCTTAGCGGCACCTATCACAATGCCGTTTTAATTTGATAATTATTTACCGTAGTTGATGAACTCACGAGTAGATCTCGGAGCCAGCATCTGATGCATCGGGCAGATAGCCTGAGCATTCTGATAATAAGCCTCGGTAAATGCCTGGATGTACGGACGAAGATCGGTCAGATCTACGATCTCATCAACCATACCCTGTTTTGTACAGTATTTCGGACGAGATTTGTCTGTGTACATCTGGATCATAGCGTTCATCTTGTCGATGATCGGCTGAAGCGGCTCGCCAGCTTTTTTAGCCTTAACAAGCTTTCTGGAGTACATAGCGTTTGCAGCGGTCTCACCCGGCATTACGTAGTACTCGCAAGCACCTGTACCGATAGAGAATACGTTGGTGTTGTTGCCCTGCGGACCACCCAGAACGTAGTGAGCAGCAGCACTTGCCTTACGAAGAGTAACCTCCAGAGACGGAAGTTTAGAATTCTCGATGGAGTAAATCAGGGACTGACCTAAACCAAGCAGCTCTGCCTTCTCAGCGTCATCGCCTACATCGATACCTGTGGTATCCTGCAGCCAGATAATCGGTGTCTTATCACGAGCACACAGAGTAACGAACTCGTTCATCTTAATCAGACCCTGACGGTACAGCTTACCACCGATACCTACAGAACCCTGTTTGTACTCCGGATAGTTCATGAGTAAGCCCTGTACGTTAGCGATAACACCAACCAGAAGACCGTTAACTTTTGCAAGACCAGCAACGATCTCCGGACCGTAGCCTTTCTTGTACTCAAAGAACTCACTGTTATCGAACAGACGACCGATTACATCGTAGATGTCGTACGGACGTTTCTGGTTCATCGGGATGATGCTGTACAGATCCTCAGCCGGAAGCTGCGGAGCCTTCGGGCTGTCAACACGGAAGAACTCCAGGTTGAAGCACGGAAGGTAATTGATGTACTTCTTGATTCCCTCGATAACGCCTAAATCATCCTCGTAAACTTCACGGAAGAATCCGGTCTCATCATAGTGGATCGGCACGGAACCCGGAGCCGGAACGTGATGTTTGCTGTTCTCGATCTGAGCGTTAACGATCTGCTCTGCTGCTTCCTCATCGATGTAACCCTTCGGGTTCATACCGGAAAGGATACCAGCGCCACCAACTGCCATGTTCGCATCTTTATGAGCGATCAGGATAGTCGGGGAAATGCTGTGGTAACCACCACCTGCCGGGTTGGTTCCGTAGATACCTACGATAACCGGAACACCAAGCTGGTTTAACTCAGCGTTGCGGAAGAACGGTGTACCACCACCACGACGGTTCGGGTATACTTTGTCCTGATTCGGGAACTCAACGCCTGAGCAGTTTAACAGGTATACTAACGGCAGATGCAGCATCTTAGCGGTATCTGCAGCACGGAGCAGGTTATCTGCCTGTCCCGGAACCCAAGCACCAGCCATCTTCTTGTTATCAGAAGCGATGATGTAAACCCATTTGCCATTTACACGGCCAAGACCATTCAGAACGTTAGTTGTCTGGAAACGGTTGTCTTCCGGATTGTAAAGGCTGTTTAACGGGCACCATGTACCTGGATCGATCAGGGCGTTGATACGCTGTGTAGCAGAAAGCTGTCCACGTGCGTTTAACTTCTCTTCGGTTGTGATACCAGCATCAAGAGCCTGCTTAATGGACTCATGGATGTCGTTCTCAACAGCCTTCAGTTCCTGCTCGTTTTCCGGATTCGGATTAACCAGAGCTTTACCAACGGTAGGCATATTCTGGAAATATCCTGGCATTGAATACATATTCATGTCTTCTTTTCTCCTTATAAAATAAAAAATAAAAATGGTTATAAATGAATTGCTTGCGGGACAGTTCGTCTCCTGTCCCGCCTGCAATCAGTAACTAATTAATCGACAGAAATGATATCTGTCTTGATTCCCGATGGAAGGCTAATTACTTAGTCTCCTTCGGAACTTTGATGAATGCCTGACCTGGGTCGATCTCTTCACGAATAACGCGGATGATCTCCAGATCCGGACCTTCCATCAGCTGAGCTCTGGAGGTATCGATCTCGAAACCAGTGTTCTCCTGAACCATTTCCGGAGAGGAGAATGGATAGTAGTAAGCCAGATACATTCTCTTGGTCTCTTCGTCGAATTTCATGATACCAAGATCGGTAACTACCATCTGCGGTCCACGGTTGCCCGGAAGACCTGCTCTCTCACGTCCGCCAGGGCCGTCCATCCAGCCACAGCTTGTGATGTAGTCAACATGATCCATGAATCTTCTCTTCTGATGCTGCATCATGATGATGGTGTTGCAGAAGGTAGCGATTCCGTTTGCACCGCCAGAACCGGTGAAACGTGTGGTAGGTTTAACATAATCACCCTTACCAAAGATACAGGTAGAGTTAACGTTTCCGTACGGGTCGATCTGAGCGCCACCGATGAATGCGATCATACGATCAGCATCATGTAACCACTCATTAGCCTCGAAACCTACGAAACGAATGTTCGGCCACTGTACTGCACAGTGAGCCATGAAACGGTTGTCACCTACAGAACGCGGAACCTCGATCGGAGAACAATCCATAAGACCACTCTCTACGATCGGATGGCAGCTCGGGCAAACAACACGTTTTGCCAGGGATGCACCGATTAACGGAAGACCGGTACCAACGATAACGATCTGATTTTCTTTAATATTTTTTGCGATGGCGTAAGCCTGCATTTCCTGCTTTGTATACTTTGTATAATCAGCCATTTTAGATTTTCCCTCCCTCAATTAATGTCTGGTAGAATAGCCAAGATGCGGCTCATTCTTAAGGTTCATGAGGCGAGCGCCGCCCAGTACGTTGAGCAGATCATCCTGATCCTTGCATCCATATACATACTTCTGAAGGTAATCCTTGAAGGTCTCCGGAATCTTGGTGCCGTCAGCAGCATCTTTTGCAGCCTGTGCAGCAACTTCTGCAGCTTTTGCAAGCTTCTCATCTTCCGGCTTAGCAGCAGCAGCCTTAGCAGCTTTGTCTGCAGCCTTCTGAAGCTGTGCCTTAGCATCCTCAGCGTCAAGGTACTTGGAAGCCTTGTCGTACTCTTTCAAGCCCTTATCATCATCATCATAATAGCCGTAGCACTGTGCCGGCCAAGCACCGTACGGTGCACGAACAACGGCGTCTACACACTCACCAAAGATTCTTGTCTTGGTTGGGTCACGACGGATATACTCATCACTTACGATCTCCTCGCAGGTAACGATACAACGTTTTGCAGCTACAGCGATATCTACGTCATGGAACTCATCACCATCGATGATACAGGTTCCATCCGGAGATGCCTGCTGAACATGGATGATAGCGCAGTCAAGCTTCGGAACCGGAACAGCCAGCAGCTTCTCGCCTGGCTCAAGCGGGTTCTCGATCTCTACGCATTTCAGGTTGTCAACACCTTCCATGGTTCTTCTCTTCTCTTCGCTGATACCCCAGAACTTAACAAGTCCGGAGCCCTGCATCATACGTACCGGCAGGTACGGAAGACCCAGAGATGCAGCATGAAGCTGAAGCATCAGAACGTCCTGAGAATAATCCTCATATGTAAGCTCACCCTTCTCGATAGCTGCACGGAAACGACGAGCTACGTTGGTGTAACCAGAGTTTGCAGTATAGCAGTTGATGTAGGCTCTCACACGGCCCTCACCGATTAACGCATCCCAGTCACCACCTGCCGGGCCAGACCAGCCTACAAAACCAGTTTTACCCTGACGAAGGATCTCGTAAACTGCTGCATACGGTTTACGGTTTGTTGTAAATCCGCCGAGACAAAGTACATCGTTGTCACATACATACTTTTCTACGGCATCGTGTAAAGACATTACTTTATTAGCCACAATAAAGCCTCCTTTAAAAAAATTTTCTATAACTACCTATATAAATAAGTAAAAACGGGATCCGGTACTTCCGGCGCTGCGGTCTTTCGCAGGCCAGATGCAGCCAGATCCCGGCTGCAACAGCCAAAAATCAATATTCGATTAACCGAAAATCAGCATGAAGAAACCTGCTGCTACGGCAGAACCGATAACACCTGCTACGTTTGGTCCCATAGCGTGCATCAGAAGGAAGTTGGTCGGATTCTCTTTTGCACCAACTGTCTGAGAAACGCGGGCAGCCATCGGTACAGCAGATACACCAGCGGAACCGATTAACGGGTTGATCTTGCCGCCGGTTACAGCGCAAAGCACCTTACCAAGGAGAACACCTCCGATGGTAGCGAATGCGAATGCAAGAAGACCCATGCAAACGATAGCGATGGTCTGAACACGCAGGAAAATCTCGCCGTTTGCGGTCGCACCTACGGTAGTACCAAGCATGATAGTTACGATGTTGCACAGTGCGTTCTGAGCTGTATCAGAAAGACGCTCTGTAACACCAGATTCACGAAGCAGGTTACCAAGCATCAGCATACCAAGCAGCGGAGCTACGGACGGAAGAAGCAGGGAGCAGAACAGTACTACGAATACCGGGAATACAATCTTCTCAACCTTGCTTACCTTACGGAGCTGCTTCATAACGATGGAACGCTCTTTCTTAGTGGTAAGAAGCTTCATGATCGGCGGCTGAATCAGCGGAATCAGCGCCATGTAGGAGTAAGCGGCAACGGCGATCGGAGCAACCAGATCCGGTGCCAGGTTGTTAGCTACATAGATAGCGGTCGGACCGTCTGCACCACCGATGATACCGATAGCGGCAGCCTCGCCTACTGTGAATAAGCCAGTTGCGTTAGCCAGCATGAATGCAATGTAGATACCGAACTGAGCAGCTGCACCAAGCAGAAGGCTCACCGGGTTTGCAATCAGCGGACCAAAGTCTGTCATGGCACCTACTGCCATGAAGATCAGACACGGGAACAAACTGGACTTAACACCGCCGTAGATGATACGCAGAACACCTGCGGTATACCACGGCTCGCTTTCCTTCATCAGGTCAGCTAACGGCAGGTTTGCCAGGAACATACCAAATGCAATCGGAAGCAGAAGAAGCGGCTCGAACTGCTTTTTAATTGCCAGGTATAATAATACAAAAGCAATGAGAATCATTACACAGCTTCTCCAGGTCAATGCTGCGAAACCCGACTGTGCAAGAAGCTCTTTTAATATTTCAAAAAAGTTCATTACCTAACCTCCTAGTTCAGAGCAACCAGAGCAGCTCCTGTATCAACAGAATCGCCAGCCTTAACAAGGATCTTGCTGACTGTACCGTCTGCCGGAGCAACGATCTCAGTCTCCATCTTCATGGCTTCCATAATAACTACTACTTCGCCAAATTTAACTGCCTGTCCTTCAGATACTTTGATGTTCAGGATTTTACCTGGCATCGGAGCTTCTACGGTAGTTGCGCCCGCCGGAGCTGCTGCCGCCGGTGCCGGAGCTACTGCCGGTGCCGGTACTGGAGCTGGTGCCGGTGCTGCTGCAACCGGAGCCGGTGCTGCCGGTCTCTGTACCGGTGCGGATGCCGGAAGAACCGGTGCTGCCGGAGCTGCTACACCATTACGATCCAGAGATTTGTATGCTTCTAATTTTTCTACTTCAACTTCGTATTTCTTTCCATTGATCGTAGCAACATATTTCATAATTCTTTACGTCCTTTCGAATAATTATCCCTGTATCGTTCTATTAGTTCAGGGTAACCAGTGCTGCACCTGTGTCAACGGCGTCGCCTGCCTTGACAAGAATCTGTGCTACTGTACCGTCTGCCGGAGCAACGATTTCAGTTTCCATCTTCATAGCTTCCATCACGATGACGGTCTCACCAAACTTAACTGCCTGTCCTGCAGATACTTTGATGTTCAGGATTTTACCTGGCATCGGAGCCTCTACGGTAGTTGCACCTGCTGCCGGTGCTGCCGCCGGTGCTGCTGCT
>OBHX01003708.1_pt1 | contig 10642 bp, 9 predicted proteins | sample 1519331 | NCBI WGS metagenome assembly OBHX01 (sample SAMEA2602897, study PRJEB22501) | metagenome
CCATCGGCACGACGCGCTCCACGTTGTACCACTTGTGGTAGGTGGCGGCGAGGTCTTCCAAGTAATGGGCTACGCGATGCGGGGCGCGCAGGTCTCCGGCTTCGCGCAGCAGGGCCGGCCACTGGGCGAGCGCGGCAAGCACTTCGCCGTCGGCGGCGGTGTCGAGCAGGCTCACGTCGGCACCCTCGTAGGTGATGCCGGCAGCAGCCGCATTGCGATCCACATTGCAGGAGCGGGCGTGCGCGTACTGCACGTAGTACACCGGATTCTCGTTGGAATGCGAAGCGAGCAGGTTCAGGTCGATGTCGACCGGGGAATTGTAGTCGGTGCGTGCCAACGAATAACGGGAGGCATCCACGCCGATAGCGTCGGTCAGATCGTCGATGGTCACCACATTGCCGGCGCGCTTCGACATGCGCACTGCCTTGCCGTCCTTCAGCACGTTGACGAGCTGGCCGATAAGAATCTGCATGTTTTCGCCAGGTTCGTCGCCGAATGCGGCGCACATGGCCATCATGCGGCCGATATAGCCGTGATGGTCGGCACCCAGCATGTAAATGGCGATGTCTGCCGGATCGTTGTCACGATGACGCTTGTTGCGATAGTAAGCAATATCAGCTGCGAAATACGCGTAGTTGCCGTCGGACTTGATAATCACACGATCCTTGTCGTCACCATGCTTGGTGGATTCGAACCAGGTTGCGCCATCCTTTTCGTAAATGTCGCCGCGTTCACGCAGATCGGCGATCGCCTTGTCGACTTCGCCATCGGAATACAAGCTGTTCTCATGGAACCACACGTCGAAATTCACACGGAAATCCTTCATGGATTTGCGGATTTCGTCGAACATCATCGGCACTGCACGCTTGCGGAATTCCTCACGCTGTTCGGAATCGCCCTCACCCAGCGGATTGCCATCGTTGTCAACGCCACCGTCGACGCGCGGCAGGTCGAGAATCGCAATACCGTCGGCTTTTGCCTCATCGATGACGCGACGTGCGATCTCATCGATATAAGCGCCCTTGTAACCGTCGATCGGGGTTTCCTCACCGTGGGCTGCCGCGACCAGCGACTTGGCGAAGCGGTTGATCTGCTCGCCGTGATCGTTGAAATAGTATTCGCGCACCACCTTGGCACCGTTCGCCTCAAGCACGCGGGCCATGGAGTCGCCGACCGCGGCCCAACGGGTGCCGCCGATATGGATCGGACCGGTCGGATTGGCGGACACGAATTCAAGATTCAGGGTTTTGCCGGAAAGATGGTCGTTCTTGCCGTAGTTCGCGCCCTCGTTAAGCACAGTGTCAACCACGGCTGCGGCGGACGCGGAATCAAGCACAATGTTAATGAAGCCGGGGCCGGCCACTTCCACGGACTTGATGCCATCGGCATTGGCGAGTTCCGCGGCGAACAATTCGGCGAAATCGTGAGGCTTCATGCCGGCCTTCTTGGCCAGCTGCATGGCCGCGTTCGATGCCCAATCGCCGTGTGCGCGGTCCTTCGGACGCATGACGGCGAATTTGGTCTGCGGAGGGATGAGATCGGTGGTCAGGGTGCCAGCCTTGCCTTCATTCACAAGGTTGTTGGCAATATTGAAAATCAGTTCACTAAGCGCTTCTGGACTCATTCCTCCAAGTCTACCGATTATGCAGACAGAATCAGCCTTGCGTATCGCCCCGCGTATCATCCTGCAGTTCGCCATGCTTCCTGCGCCAAGCCACCGAAGCGTAATAGCCGATATAGCAGATCGCAACGAACGGAATCATATACAGCAATGTGGAACGCTGCGACGAATCGCAAATCACCAAAACCAACGCGCCGATGCACATCACAATCGCAGCAATCGGCACGAACGGGAAACCGGGGGCACGATACTTCAAATCGTCAGCCGAATGCCCTTGATCAAGCCACTGCTTGCGGAAACGCAAGTGGCAGACGGAAACCGACGCCCACACCACCAGTGTGGCCAAGCCGGAAACCGCAACCAACGCCAAATACACCGTCGAAGCGGCAACCACGGAAGACAACAACGCCAACAGCGATCCAGCCATGCTGAACAGCACCGCGAACACGGGCACACCATGGAAATTCGTCTTGCCGAGCACGCGCGGGATCATACCCTCCTGCGCAAGCGACCAGACCATGCGCGAGCACACGTACAAGCCGGAATTCGCAGCGGAAAGCACTGCCGTCAACACCACGAAATTCATCACATCGCCGGCAAACGGCATGCCGATCGACTGGAACACGAGCACAAACGGACTCGTGTCGACGCCTGACCGATGCCACGGAATCAGCGCGGACATCACCGCAATCGAACCGATGAAGAAAATCGCAAGACGCAACACCGTGGTATGCACGGCCTTCGGAATCGCCTGCGCCGGATCCTTCGTCTCCCCCGCCGCGACACCAACAACCTCAGTGCCCGAAAATGCGAACACCACCGTCAGCAGCGTCGAAAAAATCGGGATCACACCATTGGGGAGCCAGCCGTCATTATAGAAATTCTCAAACAGCGGTGCGTGATCGTAACCGGCAATCGGAATCGCACCAAACATGGCAAGCAAGCCGATCACAATGAACACGATAATCGCAAACACCTTAATGGATGCGAACCAGAATTCCGATTCGCCATACAGCCTCACCGACAGAATATTGAGCATGAACACCACCGCAATGAAGGCGGCGGACCAAATCCACGCGGGCGAATCAGGAAACCAACGTTGCATCAGCAGACCGGCTGCCGTGAATTCCGAAGCGAGCGCCACCGCCCAATTCAGCCAGTACAGCACGGCGATGGTGAACGCGGTGCCGGGGCCGATGAAACGCTTCGCATACAGGTGGAAGCTGCCTGCATACGGCATGGCCACCGACAGTTCGCCAAGGCTGAGCATCACAAAATACACAAGCATGGATCCGATGCCATACGCGATGATCGCGCCAAGAGGGCCGGCTTGGTGAATCGTGTAGCCGGAGCTGAGGAACAAGCCAGTGCCGATCACACCACCTAGCGAAATCATGGTCAGATGGCGGGTTTCCATCTTGCGTTCAAGACCGCCCTGCTCGGCTTCAGCGGATTCAGCGGCGTCAGTGTCTGCAGTGGATGCGTTGACTTGCGATTCGGCCATGCGCGACTGCTCCTTCATATTTGGATGGGCGCGTTCTTGCGTTCTTGCGTTTGCATGCGTTTGCACAATACCCAATCGCATTACTATACGGAAATCGGTGGAATCATGTTGCCTGCCGTTCACTTTTAGCGGCAATCCTGAGATTGCATAAACAAAAACAGGCTCGCATGCAGCGTAAGAAACCGCATACGAGCCTGAAAAGGATTTTCTGGAGATTTGCAATCAGCGCACTGAAATCAGAGCACAGCGATGGCGTCGATCTCAACGAGAGCGCCCTTCGGAATGTTGTTGCCGCCGAACGCGACGCGGGCCGGCTTCACGGAGCCGATGAAGGCCTGCGCATACACGTCGTCGATCTCGTGGAAGTCTTCGACGTTCTTCATGTAGATGGTGGCGCGGCAGACGTGTTCGATGCCGGTGCCTGCGGCGTCAAGAATGTGCTTGATGTTCTTCAGTGCCTGGGCTGCCTGCTCGCCGGCGGTTTCGCCAGCCAGTTCGCCGGTGACTGGGTCGATGCCCAGCTGGCCGGAGACGAACACGAAACCGTTGGCCTTCACGGCCTGGCTGTATGCACCCAGCGCCGCCGGGGCTTCAGAAGTCGCAACCGCTTCCATCTTCTCGCTCATAATGTTCTCCTTTGAAGAACGTGTTATTGCATGTTGCTTGCGTTCAGGCCGCGGCAAACCACGACAACGCAATCTCAAGCAATCACTGTACCCATGGAATCGACACGCATTGTCCCATGTTCCAAATACCGGCTCCCTGCACCGGCCCTTCACATGTCTTTGTGTGGGCTTGATGGGGATCGAACCCACGACCTTCTGTTCCGGAGACAGACGCTCTATCCACTGAGCTACAAACCCGTGCGTCAAACTACTTTACACTGCCTTGAGATGAAAGCGACACTTTTTACGGAAAAACGATCTTCGAATCTCGGATCATTATTGCGAAAACATAGCTACGGCGGATCTTTCGACAGCACACCCAACCCTAAAGGGGAAATAACGGGCATAGAACGGGGAAGGAACGAGAGATAGCGTGCGCCACAACGAAATTTGTAGCAACATAACACCATTTGAAGCGTCTTTTCCACTAGACTGAAAATATGGTTGAGGATTCAGGCAGAAATATAGGCGATTTCGAATACACGCGCCGTTTTTTCTGCCGTGCCCTGCCGACGCAGTTGGATGATAACGACAGTCCGACGCTGATCATACAAAGTTATTACGTGCATCAGGATAATTACGCGCTGCGCGTGCGATTGAAAACAAAGTCCGTCCGCATTGCCATGACTCCGGACCTCGACCCGCTGGCTGTGCTCGAAAAGTATCGCGACGAATTCCGGATTGGATCAGTCACCGTGAAAGGGCCGTCCGTGGGAGGCACGCGATATGAGGCGAGCCGCGATTTGGATTCGCGCATCGCAGGGGAGCTCATCAAACGCGGCGGACACGTGACCATCAAAAACCGTTTCACCGACTGGATCGATGAGGACGGCTGGAACATCGACGTGTTCGGAGGCACCAACGCTCCCCTGATCATTGCGGAAGCGGAACGTATCGGGCCGGTCACCAATCTGGTGATCCCGAAATTCTGCACCACCGAAATCACCGACCAATCGCGGTTCAGCAATGAAGGGCTTGCCGCGAATCCATATTCACGATGGAAATCCGAATTCGAAGATGAACTGGAAGCAGACGGACCGCAATTCCTCGACTATTTCGGCACCAACCGTATGGAATAAGTCTTTTAAAAAAACAACCGTAGGCCGTAAAGAACGATGTAGCTGCGCAGCCTACGGTTGAGCGGTACCTAAAACGGTACCTAAAGTCAATAAACGAATCAGTACATGAGCGTGGCGAGGCGACGGCGGGCGCGCTTCAAACGCTCGTCGGTCGGCTCAGGAATCGTGAAATATTCCAGCAGACGCTTGCGCACCGGTTCAATATCGGCCTTATGGCCGGCCGCAACGAAATCCAGCAAACGATCGAACGCATCCTGAATCTGACCGCCGATCATATCAATGTCAGCGACGGCAAGCTGTGCTTCAACATCATCGAGATTGTCGGCAGCGGCGGCACGCACCTCACGCACGTTCGCATTGGCGGAACGGGCCAACAGCAACGCCTTCGCACGCTCGCGGGCGGCACGCGCATCGTTCGGATCGGCTTCAAGCACCTTCTCGTACGCGGCTGCGGCGCCAGCGTAATCGCCCTGCTGTGCCAGCATATACGCCTCCTGATGCTCCGGAGGCACCTGCTCCTGGGCGCCGGCAGCGGAAGCCGAGTTTGCCGCATCGGAATTCGGATCGCCGGAATACGGCGCGGAACCGGTCACACCGGCCTGCTGCGCGGCTGCGACCAGATTCGGAATCACCGTATCCACGATCTGCTGCATTTCCTCAGCGGACGGCAAGCCCTGCAGAATCGGCATCGGACGGCCGTTGATCAACGCGAACAATGCAGGCGCGCCCTGCACTTGGAACGCCTGCGCAATCGACGGATTCGACGCGATATCGATACGAGACAGCTGAATCTGGCCGTTCAGCTGGTTCACGGCATCGCCCAGCTGGCGTGCCATGTCGAACAGGCGGTCATCGGTCGGCACCCACAGCAGCAACAGGATCGGGAACGTGGCCGACGTCTGCACCATGGCCTGGAACGTGTTCTCCGTGGTGTCGATCACATAACCGCCGGCGGCCGGAGCGCCTCCAGCCTGCCCCGGCTCGGCCTTCACCTGATGCTTCAACGCTTCAAGATCGACGGCTCCCGCCAAGGAAACTCCCGGATTAAACGGCCTTTGACCTGCCATGCTTGCCTCCTAAATATCAACAATCAACAACATTAAGCGCCCGGCGTAACACGCATTGCAAACGTTCGCCCCAAGCTTACGCGCATTCGTGCGACTGCCACGATCACAGTGCCTCAACACGAACCGGCTGGCGCTCGGAACCGACTGCAGTGATCTTCGCGTCAGAATTTGCCGGAGGCACGTACAGCGCGACCACATTCACATACGTGGTTTTCATGGTGCTGGTGGCCTGACCGTCGCCAAACAGCGCTTTTTCCGCATCGGAAGCGGGCTGCGACTCACGGCCGGAGCCAGCTGAACGCGTCCATTCGGAATTGATCTGCGCCACCACCAGATCGCCACCATCCGCGGAACGCATAACGCTGATGGCATCGTCAACCGGTGTGAACACCTGCTGCTGCGATCCCTCGTTCAACTCCATGGCCTTCTGCACCTGTTCGGTCAGATCGGCAAGCTTCGTACGCAAATCGTCGTCGGCAAACTTCTGCGCATACTGGCTGGATGCACCATTCTGCAACACGTCGGCATACGCGGCGACCGCATCCTTCGGGGTCATGACCAGACCGGTGTCTTTTTCCGTTCCCTGCTCGCTACCGGTTTTGGAAATCTCAAAACTCGGCATCTTCACGCCCGAAAACAGTCGTGCCACACCCCACAACTTGTAGTTCTGACGTGCGGAATCCTGGCGGAACACCAGCAGACGCTTGGACTGCTGGTCATCCGTGGTGGAAGTGATGGAAAACACCGAACGCGGCCATCCACTGTCCGTGGAAATCACGGCCTGCGCAAGATCAGTTGGAATCGTGGTCTTGCGGTCAAGATTGCCCGTGACCTGCGCCACATGAAGTTCGCTAGTGCGAATCTCAAGTTCCGGCCCCTCCAAAATCGAACCGAGGGCGTCGATATTGCGATCGTTATTGCACTGGTCAAGCGTTTTGAGAATATTCGTACGGATGGTTTTCTCTTGCTTGGCGGTCAGATTCGGCGCATCTTGACGTTGCGTGGTTTTCGGCTGCGGCAGCTGCCCCTCGCATCCGCACATGCCAACGACCATTCCCAATGCGAGTACGGCCGCCGCGATTACGTTGAAACGCTTCTTCATCACTTGGCCTCCTCGTTGTCAGGTTCGTCGGACTTGTCGTTGTCGGATTCGTCGTTTTCGGATGTTTCGTTGGATCCGACCGACTCGGTCGTTACGGCCATTTCGTCAACTTCGTTGGGCACGTTGATTTCATCGGATACCGCGAATTCTACAGATCCCGAGGCCGCTGCGGCCGCACTGCTTTCCTCTTGTGCGAGACGTGCGAAATATGCGGCAAGCTCGTCTTGCGAAATCACGGAAGTCTGTTCGAAATCGTCGTTTTCTTCAACACCATCAGCGGCAGCGTTCTGCTGATCGGCAACGAGATTGCGCGCGCCGGGATCGACAATCGTAGGCTGCGCAACTTCGTTTTGGCTATTTTCCGAACCACTCGCGCGATGCCCAGCATGACGGCGACGCTTACGCTTCGGCCCGCTCTTTTCGCTACGGGCGGCACTCGCTTCGGCGTTCTTCACCCATGCGGCAACCTCGTCATCGTCACCCTGCGTGGAACCGATGCCGTCAACCATGGCAAACGCGCGCTTGTTGCGACGCTTATGCGGAGGCATGGCAAACACGGAAGCCGAAAGCACCGCAAGTATCGCCAGCAATCCGCCGGAAAGATAGAACGGCATGGCGAAATTCAGCATCGAACGACGGTTCCAATCAAGTGTGACCGAACCTCCCTTGCGATCGCCGTAATCGATAATCGCAACGGAATCCTCGGCATTATTCGTATTAGCACCCTTGAACTGCATATCAACGGAACCGGCATTGCATTTGACGGTGCGCCACATGTCGGAATCCTGGAAGGCGACCTGGCCTTCGGAATTATCGGCGGTGCCCTGAGCCGTGGTCTTCAGCGTGGACAGGGTGGACCAGTCGGACAGTCCGGTGACGCGCGTGTATTTGGATCCCGCGATCCATCCGGCGATATCGCGGGCGGAACCGATGGCGATGCACACGTTCGCGGATTTGTCGCGCGACTTCGCCGAAATGGTGACGCGATCGTCAACCAATTGCAGCACATTCGGATCGGTGACCACATACTGCGATCCCGTAACCGAGGCGGACGCCGTGACCTGTGCCGAGGGCTTCCAAATCGTCGCGTTCAAGACGCCAAGCACGATGCAAGCAATGGCAAGCAAGCCGAAAATAGGCGTGACAATGCCGCGCATAATCTTGGCGTGTCGCGTGGGACCCGCCTTGGACTGCGGCTTTTCCTGTTCTTCCTGCAATAAAGTCATAGCATTCACTATTCTACATTGCCTCTCTGCAAAAGCCTGAAAAAACTATGAAAATCAATGATTGCCACTAAAGTGGAACCTATGCGCAAATCTACTCTTTTCAAAGCCGTCGCAGCCGCCTGCACAACGATCATGTGCTTGGGTTTCGCGGCATGCGGAAGTTCCGACACGAAGTCTGATTCCTCCTCCGATTCATCTTCGTCTTCTTCCGATTCCTCGTCGAAGATGAATCAGATCGCCGGTGTGACCGCCACGGGCAAGCCCGGTGAGAAGCCGACCGTCTCCTTCAAAACCCCTATGACGGTGGAAGACAACAGCTACGTCGTATTGCAGAAAGGCAATGGCGACCAGATTGAAGACGGCGACCGCATATGCACGCAGGGTATCGCCATCAATGTCAAGGATGGTTCCGAACTCATGAGCACCTGGGAGAAAAACACCCCCGATTGCTCTACGGTGGTCACCTCCGACACCAGTCAGATGACTGAGGATTATTACAACATTTTCAAGGATCAGAAGCTTAACGCCACGCTTGCGTTCGGTGTGAACGATTCGAATTCCGCTGGCACCTCCTATTTGATGGTGCTCACGATCGTGTCGAAGTCGAAGGATCTGACGAAGGCAACGGGCACGAAGGTGCTTGACGTTCCTGCCGATCTGCCGAAGGTGACGCTTGCGAAGGATGGCAAGCCGTCGATCGATATGAACGGATACAAGGGTTCCGACACGTTGATCTCGCAGGATTTGATCAGGGGCGAAGGCGCCGAGGTCAAGGATACGCAGACCGTGATCGCGCACTATACCGGCTGGCTGCTTGACGGCACACAGTTCGATTCCTCGTGGGATCGCGGTGCTTCGTCGAGCTTCTCGCTTGATGAGGTGATCACCGGTTGGAAGCAGGGCTTGGCAGGGCATACCGTCGGCTCGCAGGTGCTGCTGGTCGTGCCGCCGGACCTTGGCTATGGAGACAAGGATTCCGGCAAGATTCCAGCGAACTCCACGTTGGTCTTCGTAGTCGACATCCTCGCCGCCTACTGATCTACATCACGATTCGCTTATAAAAAACTCCCTGCATAACAACAGGGAGTTTTTTATAAGCTAGAAGAGTCGTAGGGAGTCGTCTTCGGCACCTTTCATTTCGTCATAGTCGAGGATCAGGCAGTCGAAGCCGCGGTCCTGAGCGAGCACGCGGGCTTGCGGCGTGATGGTCTGCGCGGCGAAAATGCCACGCACGGGGGCCAACAGCGGGTCTCGGTTCAACAGCTCGCAGTAACGGGTGAGCTGCTCCACGCCCTCCATTCCCCCGTTCGGTTTGATTTCGATGGCAACATGCTTGCCACTGCCGTCGATGGCCATAATGTCGACCGGTCCGATGGCGGTCGGGTATTCGCGGCGCACCAATGTCGCACCTTCTCCGATGCGTTCGATCTGTTCGGCCAGATACTTCTGCAGATGGTCTTCGACACCGTCTTTGATCAGCCCCGGATCTTCGCCCAAATCGTATGTTTCGTCGGAATAAATATGCTGCAATGTCACTTCGAGCACGTCATTGGATTTATCCGCCGAAGCACGAATGACTTTCTGCGGAACCTCCGTAGTCACGTCGTCGTCGGCATGTTCCGGAGTGATGTCTTTGATGGTGCAGGGCGCCGCCATCCAGTTGAGTGGCTTGTACGAACCAAGTTCGGAGAAAATCAGCAGACTGTTATCGGCTTTGATAAGCAACACACGCTTGGCGAGCGGCAAGGACGCATTCAAACGCCCGGAATATTCGGCAGAGCAATCAGCAACAATAATTCGCACGAGGCACTACCCTACCATGATTGTCGTAAGCCATGAATCCCACGATATGTACAATCCTATTTTTGTTTTGATTAATCTTTTTTTAAAAAAAAACAGTCCGTCTGCTGCAACTACAGAATCGCAATCATATGCAATTGCTGCAATCGCAGCAGACGGACCGTCAGAAGTATGCTACCGAGTGCTACTCTGCCATCTTGACGTCACGTCCACGCTCAACCGCAACGGTGAGCTTGTTCGAATCGAAGGAGATGAAACCGTCGGTCACTTCGAAGGAGCGACGGCTGCCATCCGGATCCACCACAACGATGGTTCCTTCCTTGATTACGGTCAATACAGGCTCGTGGTTGGGCAGGATGCCCATTCCGCCTTCAGAGGCAGGAATGGTGACGGACTTCGCCGTACCCGGCCCCACGGGGGGGGCGGCGGGGGCGATGTTCACCTGCATTGTCAATCCGGCCCTCACGCAACCGATTCCTTCTGCATGTCGTGCCACCTCCTCTCGGGGTCGTCCATGCCGCCGATAACGGAGGAAGCCTGCCTCCGCACGTCGTCGTTCAAGCCCTCGCCAATACGGG
>OBHX01003721.1_pt1 | contig 10615 bp, 8 predicted proteins | sample 1519331 | NCBI WGS metagenome assembly OBHX01 (sample SAMEA2602897, study PRJEB22501) | metagenome
TTGTCAATTTTGTCATTGGATATTTTAAAACTTAAAGAAACGTTTTTCAGTTCAATTGCAACTTTTTCATGATAGTCTGGAATGAATTGTGAAACTAGATTGTCAACATCCTGGTGCTGTTTTGTAGTTTCTTTTTCTAATATATTATTATGAATTGGTTCTATGTAATCTGGAATTTCATTATTTTCTGATTCTTGCATGCCATTAGGATGTATTGATTCAGGTTGTTGTATATTATAGGGGATTCTGTTGTAATCTTCTTGCAGGTCAAAGACAACTTCTTTTGGTTGTTTTCTTGAACTTAAATTTCTGTTTTGATTGTTAGAATCACTCTTTATATTGTTTTTAAATCTTAAATTATTTTTTTTCATAATAAACAACCTACAATTCTAATGTAATTTTCCTTTGGTATTTTGTAAATATTATAACTCCAGCAACTAATACAATAAGAGCAAATAAACTGGTATTAATAACACTCATGATATTTGGCAAGGTATTATACATTATAATGTCTCTGAATTGATCAATTAGTAAATACACTGGATTAAGATATAAATATTGTCTTAATGCTTCTGGAATAATCTCTGCAGGATAAAATAGGGCAGATGCATACATCAATAATATTGTAAATATGTTGTAAAGGTATTCAATATCTCTGAAATATGTACATACAATTGATAGTATTAATCCGATTCCCACTACCATAACAAAGAGTATTATCATAGGAACAATAGCTAATACTGACATTAAAGTTAAATGAAGGCCTGTTAAATACATTACGGCAACAAGTATTATTAATGAAATTATGAAATTAATAAACTCCGAACAAATTCCTCCAAAAGCAAAGATATATCTTGGAACATATATTCTTTTTAAGATACCGCTATTTCCTTTTATTGAATTCATGGCTATTTTTGTTCCAGCACTAAAAAAATCAAATAAACAGCGTCCTGCTAAAAAATAAACCGGATAGTTTGCAATATTTCCGGAAAATATTGTTGAAAAGATAGCAGTTAACAAAAGCATGGTTAACAATGGGTTTATAAAACTCCATAGGATTCCAAGTATTGAGTCTTTGTATTTGGCTGTGAAATTTTTTTTAATTAATTGTTTAAGTAGGAAATGCTCACTTGTATTTTTTTTAATCATTTCTTTAAACATAATTTCCACACAAAAATTTATATATTTAATATTAATATATTTAATTATTAATTTAAATAGCATTTATAGGTTACTGAAATCATGTCAAAAGTTAAAGTTTCTGTAATAGTTCCTGTTTTTAATGTTGGAGAGTATTTATCAACATCATTAGACAGTATTTTAAATCAAACTTTAGAAGATATTGAAATTATTTGCATTAATGATGGGTCAACTGATGATTCTTTAAATATTTTAGAAGATTATGCTAAAAAAGATAAACGAATTAAAATAATCTCTAAAGAAAATGAAGGGCAGGGAACTGCACGTAATGTTGGGTTGGACAATGCTCAGGGTGAATTTATATCCTTTGTTGATGCAGATGATTTTATAAAAAAAGACATGCTTGAGAAATTGTATAATAAAGCAGTTAATGGAAATTTGGATTTGGTAATGTGTAAAGTTTCTTCTTTTGATAATGAAACACATGTAATTGATGATAATTTATGGTATTATTCACTTAAATGTTTCAGCGGGTTTAAAAAAGAAGTATTTAATAATTTAGATACTAAAGAGTTCACTTCATTAATTTCAGTAACTCCCTACAACAAGTTATATCGAAGGTCTTTTATTGAAAAAAATAATATCAGATTTCCGGAAAAATATATATTTGAAGATGAAGTCTTTTTTTACAATGTTTATCTTAAAGCTAAAAGGATTTCTTTAATTGATGAAAACTTATATTATTATAGGACAAACAGAAAAGGTTCAACAGTTTCTAAAAGTCAGGATAAAGATTATATTGATGTTATTCATATTTTCAGATTAATTCGTGAATTATTAATTGAAACTAATTATATAAATGTCTATAAAAAACAGGTTTACAATAGATTCATCCATCTTATTTTATGGAGATTTAGCCAGACAGCTCCAAAATATAGAAAAAATTTCTTTAATCTGATGAAAAAAGAATTTAATGAGATATTGAATGATACATCAAAAGATTTTTCATTAAATGTTGATGAACTGGATTTTAAAATAAAATCAAGAACTTTAAAAGTATTAAATTCAAATAATCTTGAAGAATTTGAAAAATTGGATTCATATAAAACATTTTCAGTTATAATGGCATCATATAATAATGAGCAATATTTGGGAGATGCAGTTGAATCTTTAACTGTTCAAAATTTTGGATTTGAACATAATGTGGAACTTATCATTGTTGATGATGGAAGTAATGATGATTCTTTAAAAATAGCTAAGAAATATCAGGAAGATTATCCTTATAATATTCAGGTAATCTCTAAAGAAAATGGCGGTCAGGCCAGTGCACGTAATTTGGGATTAAAATATGCTAAGGGAGATTATATAAACTTCCTTGACAGTGATGATAAACTGTCTCCAAATACATTTAATGCAGTTTATGATTTTTTAGTGAAAAATCCTGCTGCCGATGTCATATCAATTCCCATAACATTTTTTGACAACCAAAAAGGACCACATATTCTTAATTATAAATATAAAAAAGAAGAGATGGTTAATCTTTTAGATGAACCTGATTATCCTCAGCTTTCAGCTTCATCAGCTTTTATTAAAAGGGAAGCTGTTGGCAATTTAAGATTTAATACAAATCTTGTTAATTCTGAAGATGCTTTATTTATTAATAAAATTCTTATTGATAATCCGAAATTGGGTTTGGTTAAAAATGCCAATTACTTATATAGAAAACACTTTGATAAGTCATCTACAATTGACAATTCCCAAAAAAAGAAAGGATTTTTTACAGACAGGTTAAAATATTACTTTAAGGAACTAATTGAATATTCAGTTAAAAAATATGGTGAAACTCCAAAGTTTATCCAGTATACTTTACTTTATGATCTTCAATGGATGGTAAAAGTTGAAGAAATTGAGAATATTTTAACTAAAAGGGAAATTAACGAATTTTGGGAAGTTTTTTTAGATGTCTTATCTTATATTGATGGAGATATTATTAAAAACTATAAAACTTTAGATAATCATGTTCGTGAGTTTCTATTAACTATTAAACAATCTAATTTGACTGCTAAAACAATTAATGAATTGCAGCTTAATGACCGTTTAGGTATTCACAGGTTTTATATTGACATAGTCAATATAAAAAATGGTTTTTTAAACATATCCGGTCTTTTAATGAGTAATTTTAATCCGGACAATATTGAAGTAGTAGCTAAGTGCGAAAATAAGGAATTTATCTCTAAACGTTTTGTTTATCCTACAAGGAAACCATTAAAATTTTTATCAGTAGGGTATAAATTTCCTTATGATTTTGATTTGGAAATTCCAGTAGATGAAATTAAAGACAAGAAGTTATCTATAAATGTTTTAAATGATGATGAATCATTTAATCTTCCAATTACTTTTGAAAAGCATGCAAGATTATCAACTAGCAGTAATTACTTAATTAAAGACAATAATATTGTGGTTTTTAAAGATAATTCTTTTTATTTAACATCATATTCATTTATTAAAATGTTAAAATTGGAGTATAGGTGTTTGATGAAAATATATGATGATAAAGGTCCGTATTATACTTCTGCATTGGCTTTTAGATTAATTTATCTTATATTATATCCATTTTTAAGAAATAAGAAAATCTGGCTATTTATGGATAGGCGAAATGCGGCTGATGATAATGGTGAACAATTATTTAAATATGCACTATCTAGAAAAGATAATGTTAAAAAATATTTCACAGTTTCAGAGGACAGTAAAGATTATTCCAGATTAGCAGGCAAATATAAAAATGTTTTACCATTTTATTCAATAAAACAAAGGTTGATTTATTTATTTGCAGATAAAATAATCTCTTCACATCCTGATGAAAACATTTTAAATCCTTTTTATGCCAAAAATGGGGATTTATACAGTGGGCTGATTACATCAGAGAAATACTTCTTACAGCATGGAGTTACAAAAGATAACATTTCTAAATGGATTAGAAAATATGATAAGGATTTGTCTTTAATATTAACAGTTTCTCCTTTGGAAAGAAACTCATTTTTAGGTGAAGATTATAATTATTCTCCGGAAATTATTCAGACACTTGGATTTCCACGTTTTGATAATTTGGAAAATAATAATCTCAAAAAACAGATATTAATAATGCCGTCATGGAGAGAATATTTGCAAAAAAGTGAATTTGCTCTTAAAAATTCCAAATACTTTAAAGGATTAAATGATTTATTGAATAATGAAGAGTTAATTGGCTATGCTAAAAATAGAGGTTATAAAATAATTTTTAAACCACATCCAAATTTGGCAAAATTTATTCATTTGTTTGATTTGGATGAAAGCATTATTGCAGATGATAAAAAGACTTATCAGGAGTTATTTAATGAGTCAGAATTACTCATAACTGATTATTCATCTGTTGCTTTTGATTTTTCATATCTTAAAAAGCCAGTTATTTATTATCAATACTCAGATGACTACAACTTTGATTTATCTGAAAGCTATTTTGATTATAAAACAATGGGCTTTGGAGAAGTTATTAAAAAAGAGGATGATTTAATAAAGCTAATTAAAGGTTATTTGGATAATAATTGTGAAATGAAAGAAGTTTATAAAAAAAGAGTTGATAATTTCTACAAATACAATGACCAAAATAACTCTAAAAGAGTTTATAACTGGATTTATGAAAATTAATTAACTAACGGATCATATTATGACAATTATGGATAATTTATTTGGAAATAAAAAAAAGCTGATTCAGGAAAATAAAGTTCTTAAACAAGAAGTGGAAAATTTACATAAAGAGATTGATTCTCTTAATAGCAAATATGAGAATATTCGTAAAATTAGAGCTAATGAGAATACTGCAGCCAGCTTTTGTAACTGGTCTTATATAAATTATTATTTTAGAGATGATTTTGAGGAAAAATTTATGGAAATGGTTGAAAATTTACCTAAAGAGTCAAAAAACTACTTTAAATGGCTTTTTTTAAGAAGTTTGGCTATTAATTATAACAGAAGAGAAACTTTATTTTTTGATGATGAATTGGAAAAACAAAAACAGTGGGAAGATTTTAAAATAAATAATGTATATGATGATAAAATAGGAAAATATAACTTTAAAGGAGGATATAATCTTCATGGGTTCATGGATTTAAATTTAAGTAAAGAGGATAAGAATTTTCTTGAAAATAAGGATATAATTGATGCAGGAGCATTTACTGGAGATACTGCAATTCCATTATCTGAAGTTACTCATAAAAATGTTTTTGCTTTTGAACCATTTGAAGAGTCTTTTAAATTATTAAAAGAGAATGTTGGAAGGAATAATATTTCAAATATAAAACCTGTAAACAAATCTTTAGGTAATATTAATGGTGAGCGAAGTTTATATTTAGCTAATGATAATTTTCAGGGAATTACATCTGATTCTAACTTAAGAAAATATACGGAAGAGCTAAAAGTTCAAGAAGTAACTGTTGATCAATTTGTCAAGGAAAATAACTTGGATGTTGGTTTGATTACTATTGATGTTGAAGGAGCGGAAAAAGATCTTTTAAGTGGAGCTGTTGAAACAATAAAAAGTCAAAAACCAATGTTGTTTATTAGTATATATCATAGTGCTGAGGATTTCTTTGAAATAAAACCGTGGATTGAGAATTTAGATTTAGGCTATAAATTTGAGATTATTAAAGAACAGCCTTGGACATTTATTGCAGATACTATTTTAAAATGCAAAATAGATGATGAATAATTGTTTTAAATATTTTTTACTAATATTAAATTATGTGGTGTGATTTATGAGTGCAGATGTTGAGATTTCAGTTATTATTCCTATTTTTAATGCTGAAAGATATTTGGGTAAATGTTTAGATTCTATTATCAATCAATTATTAAAAATTTAAGAGACGAGAATTTTATTTTGTCAACCACTATTAAAAAATATGAGTCTTATAATACTTTTAAATTTAATAAATATTTAAATGATATTTTAAATAGAAATAAATAATATTAATATATTTATTTTAGTAAAGTAATATGTTTAATATAACTTGTAATTTTATTTAATTAATTTAATAGAATGAGATAATATGCATAAAAGTTCATTTCAATCAATGGAAAAATTTAAAAATAATTATTTGAATACTGAAGATTCATTAAATATTTTAGACATAGGATCTTATGATGCTAGTGATACTTCTTATAACTACGGTAGATTTTTAAGAGAAGATAACTGGAAATATCGGGGCATGGATATTCAAGAAGGTCCAAATGTAGATATTGTTGTTTCAGATATTTATAATTGGATTGAAATTGAAGATAGTTCTTTTGATGTTGTTATTTCTGGTCAGGCTTTTGAACATATGGAATTCTTTTGGAAAGCTATAAAAGAAATTGAAAGAATCTTAAAACCTGGAGGATTATGCTGTATTATTGCTCCTAGTGCAGGACCTGTTCACAAAAATCCTTATGACTGTTTTAGATTTACTGATAATGGTATGAAACAAGTAGCTAATTATGTAGGGTTGCAAACACTTGAGTGTTATGTCAATGATGATGAAATTTCTTATCCTTGGTATGATTGCGTTTTAATAGCTAGAAAACAGTATGGTGTTAATAGTAATTTAGAAAAAAGAATGGATAGTCTTGAAAATAAATTAGATTTAATTTTAAAAAAAATTAATGAATAGTTTATTGTTAGTTGATTAATTAGGTTTTTGGGAGATTATTTTGCTGAGGAATCTCATATTTGGAGTTCTGGCAGAACACATTATAAAAATTCTTATTATTCAGATAAATTTAATCAGTTTAAACATATTGTTGAATTTGTTAATAGTTTTAAGAAAAGAAAATATGTTTTTAAAGAAAAAATTAGAAGAAAACTTATAATTTTAATATTTTTTAATGTAATTAGATAATGTTTTTATATCTAGAAAACAAAATAATTGTAATAAATATAATTTATATCAAAGGTTGAATAAAATTGGTATAATTCAGTCTTAATTTTAGAGAGAATTAATTGGTGATAACATGCATAAGTCTAGTCATGATAAAATGAGTTGGTTTAAAAATACTTATCTTAATGATAATGATTTTTTAGATATATTGGATGTTGGTTCTTTAGATACAAGTGGTACTAATTATAATTATAAATCTATTTTTAATAGTTCTAATTGGACTTATCAGGGTTTAGATTTTGAAAAAGGGGCTAATGTGGATATTGTTGTTGATGATATTTACAATTGGTATGAAGTTGAAGACAATAGTTATGATGTTGTTGTTTCAGGTCAGTTTTTTGAACATTTAGGTTTCTTTTGGCTTACAATGGCTGAAATTGACAGAGTTTTAAGACCTGGTGGTTTTTGCTGTATTATTGCTCCTAGTGGTGGACCTAAACATGGTGATGCAGATACTGACTGCTATCGTTTTTATGAGGACGGTATGAGTGCATTAGCCAAATATGTTGATTTTGAAGTTATTCATGTTTCTACAAATGCCGATGCTAAACCTTGGTGTGATACCTGTCTTGTTGCTAAAAAAACAGGTTCTTTAGTAAATAGTGGAGATAATCTGGAAAGAAGAATGGATAATCTTGAAAACAAATTGGATGCGATTCTAAATTCAATTAAAAAATAATTATTGTGGTTTTTATGGAGTCAGTTAGCAATATTGATCAAATTGAAAATTTAAAACAGAATAATTTTATTGGTAAGCCTGAATTTGTTAATTCAAATATTACTTTTAGAGGCAAAGGCAATTTATTTTATTGTGAACGTGATGTAAAATTAGTTAATGCAAATATACGTTTTGAAGGTAATAATTCGTTAGTTTATTTATCTTCCACTCCTAATTCACAATATCCTTTGAATTTGCAGGTTTATCATGATTCAGTTGTCTTTTTCGGTCGTGATAATAATATGACTGCTCCTTTAAACATCAATGTTCAGGAACATCAAAATTTAGTTATTGGTGATGATTGCAATATTGGTAGCGGTACAAATATTAGAACTTCTTTTGCTTATCCAATATATTCGTCCAAGACTAAACAAAGGATTAATTTTCCGGGTTCTGTTCTTATTGGAGATCATGTGTGGTTAGGTCATTTAGCTTATATATCTTCTGGTGCAGTTTTGGGTTCCGGATCTATTGTAGATAATAATGCATTTGTCCCTCCTAGCTGTAAAGGATTGTCTAATTCTTTTTTAAGCGGCAATCCTGTGCAGGTTGTTCAGAAGGATGTTTTTTTTACTAAAGATTATCTGGGGGCTTTTAGCGAAACAGAGTCTGAAAGTCTTAATAATTATGTAAGTGATGTGTTTATTTATAATGTTATTCCAAATGAATCACTTTACTTTCCTAAAATTGATGAAACATTAAAATGTTTGAATGTTGATGATTCTCTGGATTTTATTCAGAAATTGTTTGTTCAAAATAAAAGAAAAAATAGATTTGCAATAAAATAAGGATTTGGAGGTATTTTTAACCTATATATCCTTGATTTGCGGGTCTTAAACTTGTAATGATTTCAGCAGCTATTTTTGAAGAATATTCATTTTTATTATCATAGTTCAGTATCCACATACGATAATTTGTGTTGTCTTTTTCAAAAAATAGCTGTGTTGAATTGGTATAATTTGTTTCACGATATGTTACATATAGGGTGATGTTATCTATTTTTTGAGTTTCGTTACTTACTGTAAAATTATCTTTTAGGGCTTTTTGGAAATAGGTTTTAATTGAAATATTATCATTTAAATGAGTCATATTTATGGTTATATTGTCACTTTTATCGTAGAGGCTTATTGTATTTTCACTTTCATTGGCAACATTGAAATTTTCAGGCAGATTAAACTTGGTACCATTAAATTCTATTTTGTTTGAATTAAAGTCAAAACCATTATAATTGTATAAATTGACCTCTACCATTAATAAAATTAATATGATTAATAATAAGTATAGTTTTTTCATAATTTACACCATCAAAAGATTTATTATAATTGGTAGATATAATATTATATTAATGGATATATTTGATATATTTTTGGATTATTTTTTAAAATTTGGGGGGTTATAAAAATTCATGATAAATTTTTATTTTCTGTTATAATTGCAGCTAATAACTCTGATCTGTATTTAAAAAAAGCAATTGATTCCATTATTAATCAAAGTTTGGATTTTGAAAAAAATATTCAAATTATCATAGTTAATGATGGAAGTACAGATAATACTGAAGATATATGTTTAAAATACAGAGTTAAGTATCCCCAAAACATTAAGTATGTATCAACTAAAGATTGTTTTGGCCCGGCACATGCTAGAAATCTGGGATTAAATGAAGCACAAGGAAAATATATTAATTTTTTAGACAGTGATGATTATATAAGTTCCAATACGTTTAGGGATGTTTATAATTTCTTTGAAAAGCATTATTCGGAAATTGATGTGGTTTCAATTCCAATATACTATTTCGGATCACAAAAGGGTAATCATCCTTTAAATTTTAAATTTAAAAAAACAGGAGTTGCTGATTTATCAAAACAGCCGGAATTTATTCAGTTATCCGGTCCTTCTTCATTTTTTAAAGCAGAAGCTATTGGAGATATTAAATTCAATGTTAAATTACAGACTGCTGAAGATGCATTTTTTGTTAATCAACTTCTTTTGAATAAATTAAAATTAGGGCTTGTTAAAAGCGGGTCTTATTTTTATAGAAAATTTGAAGCTAAAAATTCTCTTCTTGATTATTCAAGTAAAACTAAAGGTTACTATATTTCTAGAATTAAACAGTTTCATTTTAAATTAATTTACTGTTCTAAAAAAAAGTATGGTGAAGTTTTAAAATTTATTCAATATGTATTAATGTATGATTTGCAATGGCTTTTTAAGATTAAAAAGATCGATCATATTTTAAGTCATGATGAAATTCATGAACTTTACATCAATCTGATTTTTATTTTGCAGAATATTGATGATGATGTGATATACAATCAAAAAAATATTCAAAACCAGCTTAAAACGCACATATTCTTTTTGAAATATTTAGGTAATGATTATCTGGCTAATTGTGATTATAAATATAGAAAACAAGTTTATGAAGAGATTATTGATAAGTTATCATTAAATCAGGTATTCATTGATATTTTTGAGATACAAAATGATGTTATTTATGTTTCAGGATTTATTACTACATTTTTCAATAAAAAGGGTAATGTTTTTGTGTTTGTTAATGATAAAATTTTTGAAACTAAGGAACTGGAATACCCTCAAAGGGACAGGTTTTCTCTAAATTTTGAATATGCATTCAATAATGATTTTGAGCTTTATATTCCAATTACTTCAAAAAATATTAAAATTCAATTTAAAACAGAGGTTAATGATTTTAAGGATCTTGAAATAAAGTTCACCAGACCCTGCAGACTTTCAAACACATCTAAATATTTACTTTCAAAAAATCACATTGCTAAGGTTAAGGGAAGTACAATAA
>OBHX01003726.1_pt1 | contig 10602 bp, 10 predicted proteins | sample 1519331 | NCBI WGS metagenome assembly OBHX01 (sample SAMEA2602897, study PRJEB22501) | metagenome
ATGAACGTTACGGCTGTTCCGAACGCCATCAGAGGAAAGGGAATCTGGGCGGCCAGCGGTGTCAATGAGAAGAATGTCGGTATGACAGCGACGGAAACCATCACATCAAACGCCCGTGTCCTCGGCGCAGATCCGCTCGTGAAATTTCAGCCGGCGGAGGACGGAAAAGAGGAGATCGCCGGCGGGATCGGTGAGGAGGACCTTGTTTATATCACTCTCCCGTATATCAGCAGCGCCCGCGAGGGTGTGATCCGTCTTGGAAGTCTCTTGGAGAAATACGGAACTTATGAGATGAACGGGATCGCCTTTCAGGATATCAACGAGATCTGGTGGCTTGAGACCATTGGCGGACATCACTGGATCGCGAAACGTGTCCCGGATGACCGGTATGTGGTGATGCCGAACCAGTTTGGGATCGACGATTTTGATCTGAATGACGCTTTTTCTGAGCAGAAGGAACATATGTGCTCTTCTGACTTAAGAGAGTTTATCGCTGAGAATCATCTGGATCTTTCCCTGAACGGCGGAAAAGGAAGCCACTTTGATGCCCGTGCCGCATTCGGAAGCCACAGTGATTCCGACCATATCTACAACACACCGAGGGCATGGTTCATGGAGCGCTACTTCAACCCGAAGTCAAAGAAGTGGGACGGACCGGACGCGGACTACAGACCGGAGTCCGACGATATCCCGTGGAGCATGGTGCCGGAGAAGAAGATCACGGTGGAGGACGTAAAATATGCCCTCTCCTCCCATTTTCAGGGAACGCCATATGATCCTTACGCGAAGAGCGGAGACGGACTCCTGAAGGGCAAATACCGCGCCATCGGTATCAACCGCAACGATTTTCTTGCCCTGATCCAGATGCGGCCGGATGCCCCGGCAAGCTGTCAGGCAGTCCAGTGGCTGGCCTTCGCGTCAAACGCGTTCAACACTCTGGTGCCGTTCTATGCGGCTGTCGATGAGACACCGGAGTACCTTGCAAATACAACGAAGGAGGTCTCCACAGAGAACTTCTACTGGTCCGCAAGAATGATCGCTGCCATGGCAGACGCGTCCTTCGCGAAATCCGCGATCCATATCGAGCGCTACCAGAACGCTGTGGAGGCGAAGGGACATGCACTGCTCAACAAGTACGATAAAGAGGCGGAGAAGGCTGCGGATCCGGCGGAGAGCAGAAGAATTTTAGAGAAAGCGAACCGCGAGATCGCGAAGATGTTAAAAGAGGAGACAGGAAATACCCTGGATCATGTGCTCTTTGAGCTCAGCAATTCCATGAAGAATGCATTTTCAAGATCTGACGCGTAAAAATTCCGGGAACTGATTGTCTGCCGAAATCTGTGGGAAGTTTAGAGCCTGTGGATGTCGGAAGCAGGAGAAAATAGGAAAAAGAAAGACCTCTATCAGGTGACAGAAACAGGAAAGAATCTGTACTCCTGGTGGAGGCCTTTTATGTTAGAAAAAGTTTTTGAAGAGAAAGAAATTATTGTTGTCCTGTGAGTAAAATGTAACTATTCCCTTAGTCTTTGGGTGATTCATGAACCCTTAAAAAACCTTAAAAGACTTTAAAAATCCCAAAAAATCCTTATTTTATGCGGCTTTCTCCTTAAAAGCATTTAAAACAACGTAATTGTTGACTAAGGGAACAAAACGCAACTAACCATTCAAAAATAACTGACTAAGGGAATTCATAGCAATTTAAACAAAGTCCGAAAAATACGTTTAAATCAGTATTTTTCGGACTTTTTAAGTATGATTTTATAAGAAATGGACTAAGGGAAAATAAAGGAAATCAGCACTGTATAAATATACATATAGACACATAAAAATGCAACACTATATATTTTCAGTAATATTTTTTAATTGTTCCAATTCATTACCGATTGCTTTAATAAAATCGTCCTGTCTTCCCAAATCCTTAATTTGATGATTGCTGTACTCTACATTTATTTTTGCTATTTGTGCGAGATAGCTAACTATGTTATAAGTCATATGGATAATTCCTTCCGAACGCAGATCACTTAATTCAGAAGAATTTTTTGCTATATCAATAAGCAATCTTATGGATTGAGTAGTATCATACATTATACCAATAGGTAATTTATATAAAAGCTCATAAAAACGTAATGAATTTTTTTTGTATATTGCTAAAAGTGCGTCTTCTAAATCTTCCGGTTCTTTTCTCGATTCCCCTATACCAGATTTTAACCACTCAATGCTACAACCGTACATCGAGCATATAAATAGTAGTAGCATTTCAGAAGGATGTTCTACACCCTTTTCTATTTTACTAATATGTGTCTGGCTGATTCCAAGTTCCCTTGCAAATTGAACTTGTGTTCTATTATTTGATTTTCTAACAAATTTAATACGTTCGCCTATTGTTTCCATATATCCTCCTTTTATATGTGCCACACATAATTGTGTTGACAAATATGTGTGGCACATATTATAATGTTTATGTTACCAAATAAATATAACAGAAATGTATCATTGATACAACGGCTAAAGGGGTGAAAAAAATGCCGAGACCAATAAGCATGAGAGCAAAGTCACATTTTGGGATGATTATTTATAAACGCCTTACTCAGATGGGCAAAAATCAAAAGTATCTTGCTGAAAAGACGGGATTTTCACAGCTATATATAAGTGAAATCTTAAACGGAAAGCATAACCCATCAATCAAAGCAATCTATAACATCTCAAAAGTAACTGGAATCAGCATTGAAGAACTCACTAAAGCTCTACTTGATGAGAATTAGGTGGTGAGAACTTTGACATGGCTAAAAGTAAAAGAAGTTGCTAAAATTTTAAATTTAACAGACAGTGCTATTAAAAAGGCTATCAAAAAAAATAAATATGAGTACCGCCATGTCGAAGGGATCGGCCGGGGCGGTGTTCGGATTGAGATTGCTTTGGAAAGTCTGCCACAGGAAGCACAGGACAAATACAACAACGTACAAAAGGAACAAGCTCATAATGACATGATGCAGTTCACAGGGAAGCAGCGAGAGGAAGCCAACTTTAAGGCATTAATTGTGGAAAACTATCAGAAGTCGCAACGGTCCCCTGATGATTACATTAAAGATTTTAATGAACGAAATCCTGACAGCATGATTACAAAGTCCCAGCTCTTTCGCTGGCAACGCAAGTATAAAAACGGGGATATTGCTGTATTGGTTGACATGCGCGGCGGACATAACAGGGGTAAGACGGATATTCCACAGGATGCATGGGAATTTTTCTATAGCCTGTACATGACCTTACAAAAACGCAGTATTGAAATTTGCTGGGAATATACAAAAACGGAATATCCAGAGATTCCTTCCGTATCGGCCTTTGAACGAAAAGTCAAAACAATTCCGGAACCCGTAATCATCTTTTACAGGGAAGGCGAAAAAGCGTTCAATGATTCCCTTGTATGTATGGAACGAAGCAAGGAAGACATCCACTCCAATGACATCTGGTTTTCTGACCACCATTTAATGGATGTAGCAGTTTTAAACAATCGCGGCCGGGTGTTCCGCCCATGGCTCACTGCTTTCTTTGATGCGCGTTCCAACAAGGTTATTGCTTTCATTATCCGGGATAAATCCGCAGACGCAACCGTGATAAAGCAGTGCCTCCGGAAAGGAATGGAAGAATTTGGAGTTCCTAAAGAACTTTATTTCGATAACGGAAAAGATTACCGCGAGAAATCATTCAATAAAGATTTCCCTCTTTCCCTTACCAAACAGTTGGGAATCAATCAGATTTACGCGACACCATACCATGGACAGGCAAAGCCCATCGAGCGGTTCTGGGAAACCCTGGAAGACCGTTTCTGTAAGTTTTTCCCCACCTATCTGGGAAAAGACGCGAAGAAACGACCGGAGGATATGCGGGTAACCTTTGAGAAGCTGAAAGATAAATGTCCTACCATGGAGCAGTTCACAGATCTGCTTGGGAAACACATGAACAAGTACAATAATACACCATCTGGCGGAATCGACATGGACGGAAAATGTCCGGATCAGGTATATTTTGAAAACCTGGCCGTAAAGAATGAAGTCCATGACAAGTCAATCCTGCGGATCCTCTGCGGAACCTTTGACGAAAGAACCGTACAGAAAAACGGCGTACAGTACCAGGGAAGATTTTACTACCATACGGATCTTATCGCCCACCAGGGAGAGAAAGTTATCATCAATTATGACCCGTCCAACATGGATGAATTAAATGTTTTTGATGAAAACATGCGTGCGATCTGCAAGGCAGCCGCAAAGGTAAGAACCCCGTTCCGTCACACTACCCAGGAACAGATCCGGGAAGCAATGAAAGAAAAAAAGAATGCCAGAAAGCTGGTCGAACAGTATGCACCGACCAGGGAGCTGGACGTTATGGCAATCGTTGCCCGCAACCAGCTTGTAGAAAAGCAGTTCACAGAAGGCGAACATACAAAGACTATTGAGAACATTAACCCTGTTCTTTCAGAAAACAGCAAGATCCTGGAGGAATCAACAAAGCAGAGACGCACGAGCCGCGAGGAGAACCTTTTAGGAAAACTTATGGAAGCAAGCAACCAGTAAGGAGGAACACATGGAAAAGAAAGAATTTCGGGAAGAATTTTCCCAGTTTATGAAGCAGACAGGGAAGTCACAGAAACAGGTCAGCAAAGAGACCGGGCTTTCTACTTCTGTCATCTCCCAGTTCCTGGATGGGAAATACACCGGGGATAACGGGAAGGTACAGGACATTTTAAACAAGTTTTTAAGCATCAGTAAAGACCGTTTAAACAGCGTTTCAGGAACAACGTACTATCCTGATCTTTACAACACAAAAGAAGTTTTATATGCCTGCTGGTATGCCCATAAATATAACGATATTGCCCTTGTTGCAGGGGATGCCGGAGCCGGGAAAACCACCGCGCTGGAACACTACAGGGACAGCAACGCAGGCGTGACCATGGTAACAGTAAATACCTGCACCACATCCGCAACGTCTGTATTAAAGCTGATCGCGGATAAGATCGGACAGGCAACAGACGGAAGGCGCAGCGCGGTAATGCAGGAACTTATCTCTCAGCTTTCCGGAAGCAACCGTCTGATCATCATTGATGAGGCCGACCGCTTGTCTTTACAGGCTTTACAGGCAATCCGGGACTTAAACGACCAGGCACATGTGGGGATCATTCTTTCTGGCAATGATAAGATCTATAAGCAAATGCTTACAGGCCAGAAAGGCCGGGAATTTGACCAGATCCGGACGAGAATCATTGTCAGGAAGCGTGTAGAAAACAACTATACCGTTGAGGAGATGCAGCATATTTTTCCAGGAGTGCCGGAAAGCTGCCTTGCCTTTCTGATCCAGATGGCAAATCTTGAAAGTCTGCGTACAGCGATCAAGCTTTATGAGATTGCCCTGGAATATGCCCGTATCAGTAAGGAAGCCGTCACATTAAAGATGCTGAAAGATACACAGAAGCAGCTCTTTGGGAGGATGTACTGATGAAGGGCAAAAAAGAAATAGCCAGCCCTGCAAGACTGACTATTCCATCCGGCATAAGCCGGAACACAAGTGTTCACAGATAGTATAGCAGACCGTTTCCGGTGTTGCAATCATTTTTTGCAGCCGTTCCCAAACCATGAGACGCAGATGGGCTCAGGAATCCGTTTTCAGCGATATATAAAGACTTCCTTACCACGAATGCTTTAAACGGTTTTAAAAGGGATATGAACGATTTTAAAAGGGATATAAAGCCAAAGGAGGATATGAACATGAAGAAAAATACAGAAACTGCTAAGATCCCCATGATTAACCAGGTGCTGAAAGATGCCGCGCTTGGACATCTGGCAGAATGCGGGCTTCCCCAGAGTCTGATCTCTGGCGTGGACTGCTCCAGCTATGAGCGGATGGAGGAGACGCTGCTGGAAGTGAAGAACTGCTTCTATTCTTCCGTAAGAAAGAATATCGAAGACACTTACGGCCCATCCTGCCGGGCCTATACTCCGGATGACGAGTATAAGCATTTGATGGAATATAAAGAACGGGATTACTGGAAAATGTTCGACAACATGGACTGCCACACAGAAAGCAACAAGTATATTGCAAACCTTTACTGCATCATTGGAGACCATGTAAAGCTGGGTGAATTTGGAAAAGAGAACGCGAAGCTCTTTGAAAAGGAGCGGCTTTTAGAGAAGATCCTGGAAACAGGCGTGGATGAGGAGCTGCTGGAAAAATTAAAAGCCTACTGGGAACTGCAGGGAGAGATCCGCGGCGAAGTTGAACGTGAAGGGTTTATTTGTGGATTCCGCACCGCTTACCACCTCTTAAATGAATGCAGGTCATAAAGCGGCGCGAAAAGTAAGGGGAACTGTTTTGTCTGTCAAAGCGGTTCCCCATTGTTATATTATCCAGAATGGAGGGATGGACAGATGGGCGCTTCTATTAGGGAATCACAGATCCGCCTTTTAACACCGGATCAGAAGGAAATAGCGGAATGCATTGGGTTTGAAGCATACAGCAAGCTGGCCGCCTACTATGGCGGAAGCCGTGTTTATGTTGCAAAACTGGCATCATTGGAGCTTGCGGAACGTGACAGCCGGATCATCAGAGATTACAAAGCCGGGAAAACGTCAACGGCAGAACTTGCGGCAAGGTACGGCGTAAGCCCCAGGCGTATCCGGGAAATCATCAAAAAGCAGCAGTAAAACAAGGATGTGGAGGAACTACACAATGGGAAAAACACTGGAGGAATTATTAAATGAACTTAGTGAAGCGGATGCAGCCCTTTTGGGTGAGGACTGCCAGGCACTGATCCGAGCCATCGGGCTGGAAGGTTTCAAAAAGCTGATACAGGAATTTTCTGGAGTACAGCTGTATATCCCCAAACAGGAAAAAGTATGCCGCTATCTCAGGGATAAGAAGATCCGCCAGGAGTTTGACGGAAGCAACCACAAGACACTGGCGAAAAAGTATGGTGTTACAGAAGCCTGGTGCCGCAAGATCATTGCAAGCGAGTTTTAGAGCCATGAGCCTGTTTTTAATGATTCAGCAGTACGAAAACGAATTAGCCAGGATCCGGGGACAGATCAGAAGCATGGAACAAACCGGAGAAGCGGACACAGACCGGAGAAAGTACCGTCAGTTAAAGCAGATCCGTTCAGAATTACAGTCCAGTATCCGCCAAATGAAGCAGTATACAAAGAAAGGATGATGAGCATGGGATTTATTGATCAGATCATGGGAGCCATGGGCATGGAAGCAGCCCAGACAGTAACAGAGGAACCTACGAGCAACGCGGATCCACAACGCACAGAGGAAACCAAGACAGATGAGGTAAAAGAAAAAGCTGAAAAAATCCAGGGTTTGGATGATGGAACCGATCAGGGTGAAGGAGCTTCCAGCGAGGAAAAAACTTATTCCCGGGATGAGTTAAACGACATTCTGGACGAAAAGAGAAAAGAATGGGAAGAGGAACGCCTCGCCAATCTCTCGAAGGATGAACAGATCAGCCAGTTGAAAAAGGAACTTTTCAAGGCAAATATGAAAGACCAGATCAATAACCGCCTGACGGAGGAAGGCATCCCCGTAAAGGCTGCGGAGCTGATCCAGTATACAGATGAAGCCGGTACACTTAAAAGCCTGGAAACGGTCATTTCCACCATTAAGGAACTGGTATCCGATGGAATCACGGAAAGACTTCGTGGAAAGACCCCGGAAGGGCTTGGAAAATCAGTTTCTACCGGGTTCTGGGGAAAACCGGAAAATGATTTTGAAACTGCATTTGTCAAAGCAATGAAAAACTAACAGGGAGGTAAAACGATGGCAGTAAACTACGCAGAGAAATTTTCTCAGACAATCGACGAACAGTTAAGTAAGGATTCTCTTACAGATAAAGCGGTCAACAAAGATTATGATTTTGATGGAGTAAACAAGGTCAATGTCTATTCTGTTGAAACAGTGCCTTTAAATGATTATGATATCAATGCAAAAAGCAACCGATACGGAACCCCGGTGGAGCTTGGGAATGATGTGCAGACACTGGAACTGACACAGGACAAGTCTTTCACTTTCAGCATTGACCGTAAAAACGCAACAGACACCATGATGGCAATGAGCGCAGCCAAAGCACTGGCGCGGGAATTAAAAGAGGTGGTAACTCCTACGATCGACCGCTACAGGATCGCGAAATACACGGCCGAAGCGTTAGCAGCACATACCAAAGAGGAGACACTTACCACAGAAACAGCATACAGTGCATTTCTGGAAGGCTCCATGGTGCTGTTTGATGCTAAAGTGCCCACCGAAGGCCGTATCGCCTTTGTAACGTCCGCCTACTACAAAGCAATCAAGTTAGACAAGAATTTCGTATCCTCCGGGGATAAAGGCCAGGAAATTGCCGTTACTGGGGCTGTGGGAACTATTGATAAGACTACGATCATTGTAGCCCCGGCAGATTACTTTGTAAAAGGTACAAACTTTATAATCTGCCATCCAATGGCTATGACTTCCCCGGTAAAGCTTGCGGATTACAAGATCCACGAGAATCCACAGGGAATTAACGGCTGGCTTGTAGAGGGCAGAATTTACTATGATGCTTTTGTGCTGAATAATAAAAAAGCAGCTATTTACCTGTCAAAGCAGGCAGCAAAATAGCCGTTAAATATGGATTAAACACGATTTAAACCGCCTTTCAAATTCGTTTGAGGGCGGTTTAAATCTTTTAAAAAGTAAATCTTTTTTCGTGCCAAATGCAAAAAAATGTATAAAACTTTGCATAAAAAACAGGGCTCTGTAACGGTTCAGTTACGTTTTGCGCGAAGCTCAGTTACGTTTTGCGCGAAGCGCGACAATTATGTTTCAACTATAAAAGCTGACTGTAAGAAAATGTCAGCGTTATATTTCGCCGTGGCTGGCGAAATATTATTTGAAGCTATTTCTTTTTATGATACAGATACCGCGGAATTCCATCCACCATAACCGGTGACACATCGCCCTGGATCAGCGGGCGGACGTAGTTGATGAATTCGTCGGTGACATAGGTCCCGTCCTCGGTGATCCATTCTCTCGGAACCACCTTCTCCACATTGGAGACCTTATGGACATTCCGAAGGTCCGTGGTGGACTGATACGGATCGTCGGAAAGGCGCTTGATGATGACCATCTCACCGGTATCGCCTTCATCGGCTGCCTTCACGGCAGCACCGCCGACCTGAAAGGCTTCGAGGATGTCGATTCTGGATGCCAGATGGGAAGCGGCTCTCTGCATGGAGCTTAACTCGATGGTTCTTGTTTTGCAGCCGATCTCCTGCGCCAGACGGCGGGCAAGATAGTTTGCAGTACCGGTGAGCTGCTTGTGACCGAAGGCATCGACGAAATCAACACCGTCGGTGAGCTCACAGACATAGCGGCCGTCCGACAGGCGGATTCCTTCGGAGACAGCGACTACAACGAAGGATTTTTTCGACAGAAGCTCCCGGACCCGGGTCAGGAAGTTGTCGATATCAAACGGAAGCTCCGGAACGTAGATCAGGTCCGGCCCGTCGCAGTCCTCGCCTTTGGAGAGAGCCGCGGAACCTACGAGCCATCCGGCATTTCGCCCCATGATTTCGACGATGGTGACAAGTCCCTTGTCGTAGATCAGTGCCTGACTGTCCTGAATGATTTCCTTTACGGAGGTTCCGATGTATTTTGCCGCGCTGCCGTAGCCGGGAGTGTGGTCGGTCAGAGCGAGGTCGTTGTCGATGGTCTTTGGAACACCTAAAAATTTGGTGGGATGCCCTTTTAAGATCGCGTAGTCGGAGAGTTTCTTGATCGTGTCCATGGAATCATTTCCGCCGATATAGATAAAGCATTCGATCTCAAGCTTATCGAGGATCGAAAAGATCTTGTCGAAGGTTGCGATATCCTCATGGATCTCCGGGAGTTTATAGCGGCATGAGCCGAGGTAGGCAGCCGGCGTACGCTTTAAGAGCTCCACATCCAGATCCGTCTGGATATGTTCAGAAAGATCGATATAGTCCTCATTTAAGAGACCCTGAATGCCGTGCCGCATACCGTATACTTTTTTCGCTCCGCGGTCGATCGCAGTCCGGTAAACGCCTGCGAGGCTGGAATTGATAGCAGCAGTCGGGCCGCCGGACTGTCCAACGATAATATTACCTTTCATGTAGCATCCCTCCAAAAGTCATTAATATAGGATAACTGCCCGGCAGGTCAGCGCTCATTCTGCGTTGACGGAAAACACGAAAAGCGGACAGTTGCGATGAGATCATTATATCAGTTTTATGCGACAAATACAAGTAAAAGACAGAATATTTAGAAAAATCCGACAGATAGAGCTGCTATTTGCACAAGACGTGAACCGTGACCGGATAGAGAAAGTTTGTCAATAAAACATACTTTACATTTATATGAAGAATATGTTAAGATAAACCGTATGTGTAAAAAAACAGCGATAAAAACGAGGTTTTAACATGGAAGAAAAAGAGGTACAGGGAGCAACGGTACATAAGCGGCGTGTCCGTTACAGCGGTACACACCCGAAGCGGTTTGAGGAAAAGTATAAAGAGATCGGAAGAGCGTCGTGTAGGGAAAGAGTGTAGATCTCGGTGGTCG
>OBHX01003736.1_pt1 | contig 10590 bp, 11 predicted proteins | sample 1519331 | NCBI WGS metagenome assembly OBHX01 (sample SAMEA2602897, study PRJEB22501) | metagenome
CACATGAAGAACCTGCGCGGTTACATCAACGATGACCGTAAAGTGCTCGTGCGCGATTCCCTCAACATGGATGGATGCACCAACCCGAAGCGCTGGGCGCACCACATGTGGATGACGAGGGAGATGTACGGTCACAACAAGTCAGCACGGCGCGTGAGGGACAAAAAGACCGGGGAACTGAAAGATGCCAAGAATACGGTTCTCTACCATCAGATTCTCGGGTTCAATCCCGATGAGTGCGATTTAAACGGCGGGCGGCTCTCACCGGAAGAATGCATGAGGTATGCCAAGGAATATGTCGGGAAATACTACCCGAACCAACAGATAGTGATGGCACTACACAACGAATACTGCAAGGCGGACAAGACCCATCGCTATGCCGTCCATATCGTCATCAACCGTACCGACCTCTCCACGGGCAAGCGGCTCGATGAGGGGCGTGGAAAAAGCGCTAAGGTGAAACGTGCCAGCCGCATCCGCGACCTCGACCACGAGTGGGGGTTGAAACAGGTCGTGGAGGGCGAGCGCAATTCCTCCGTCCACAAGAAGCAGCCATCCCGTATCGAGAAGGAACTTGCGGCGCGCGGCATCGACTCCTATAAGACGAACTTGCGAGAGCTGTGCCGTATCGCCGCCGGGGAAGCGGAGAACATCTATGATTACCGCGAGCTTTTGGAATCATGGGGCGTTGACACGGAGTTCAAGAGGGGGCGCATGTACGTTACCGACACGGACAACAACCGCTATGCCTTCTCCGTGGCGAAGCTCGATGCAGACCTCGGAACGAAGGGACTGGAAGCTGCGTTCACGGCGAATGTGGCGAAATCCATCCATGCGGAAGGAAGCGCAGCCGTTGCGGAGAAGAGGAATATCGAGCGGCAAAAGGCGATGGCAACGGAAACGAAGGAGAGGTACCTTGCACAAATCCGAAGCGTCTACCGGAAGTACCGCAAGGAGATACGCGGCATGGGGGGCATGGAAATCGCGGATATCCCCAAGCTGAAACTCCCGCGCCCCGATTCAGATATCGCGGACGATTCGGAGGTCAAGCGCCTGATTCTCGCCTGTTGGCGCGGAGCCGACGAACTCAGGGCGGAAGTATCCTCGACGGTCATGCCGAAAGGGAAGAAGAACGGCGGAAACGCCGGAAGCGGCGGTTCCCAGCGGGCGCAACAGGCACCTGCGCAGGAACGCCCGGAACCGAACAAGGAGAACGGCGAGCGTTAATTAAAAAGCGGCGCGGGCGGGATATTCCGCTTGCGCCGCTATACGGGTGTGTGAGAATCGGCATAAAAGCGCCCGCTGCTCCCTTAATGTTGCACATCGGGGAGCAGCGGGCTAAAGCAAGAAAGTTTCTCCACGAAGGAAGAAAACGCGTTCAGTTTACCTCACTATGCGTTCGCGTCAAGCTGACGCTTGAGATTCGACACCTTCAACCACTGGAGAAGGAAGGCAATGGGCGCGAATGCAGCCGGGATGGAAAGAAGAAGCGTCGCTATGAGGAGCAGTCCGAGAGCGTTGCCCCAAACGAACAGCTTTGAGCGCTTGATTGCACGCCATGCAGCGATGTAGCCAGCCGGTACCGTGCCGACGTAAAACCCGGTAAAGGCTGTTGCAGCCAGCAGGACGGGAACGAGTGCAATGATTCCAATTGCACCCGTCTGAGTTATCAGGGCAGGGGAATTAACGAGAAGCAAAAGGAAAACAACTATCGCCGTTATCGTCCCGACGATATAGAGGAACTTCTTCATCAAATCGAAGACTCGTTTTTCCTCATCATATTCGGCGCGAATTGCCATGGTGTTGTCTTGGTATATCGGGTGTTGGTAGGTTCGCATGTTATGACCTTCTTTCTAATGTCAATTCTAATAAGTCTGTTAGTTTGCATGACGGACGAATTACCGACCGTTCCATGTAAACAGATATAGGTTTACGAGTCTATCTTACTATATTGCTGGGTTGCTTTCAAGCTGGTTTGTTGTCCTATTTGTGCGGGATATATGGAGTATCGTCTTGAAGATTTATCTGGTTTGGTGGTATGATATATTACCAGTAATCAAGCTAGCCGGAAGAAAGGAGATACCATGGCGGGTAAGCCACAGGCGGAGAAAGCCGTTGAGCGTTTCCCGGAACTCGGGTGTTTCGCGGTTGCGGTGCGCCGCATCGTGTACGAGAAGGGGATGACGCTCGACAACGCCATCAAGAAAAGCGGAATCAGCAAATCCGCCTGGTTTGCCGGAATGGCCGGAAGCGGGGGAAAGCCGACGCGTCTGCCGAGCCTTGCATCCTTTTTCGCTATCGCGGACGGTCTCGGAATCACGCCCGAGGAGCTAATTGCCGCGATGCGGAAGGAAGCCGAAGTGCGTGAGAAGAGCAATGGGGAGAGGGCTGAGAACGATGAGTAGGATTTTCATCACCATAGGGAGCGCCTACTCGAAAGCCGCAAATGTAAACCCCGTGGACGGCATCTGGTGTTCCGACTGCGGATGGGCGGGGCGCGTCGAGGAGGATATGACGGATTCTGAGGAGAGCGAAGAGCCGCTGTTCGAGGAGTTTTCCGAATATGTCCCGAAGTTCTGCCCAAACTGCGGGGTGAACCTGCGAAAACCCTAGAGGTGTCCAGACAAAGGGACACCTGATGCGATAGGCTGTTCCTGTCCGATAGGAAAGACCGGTAAGGTCGAGGAGAGAGATGGAAAAGGAACGTTTTCTTGTCGAGGTGACGGTGAAGGGCGAGAAGGATTGGAAGGTGATACACATGTGCGGGAACATGGCGGATGCCGTGCCGGTCGCGGATGCGGTACACAACCTCTCCTATCTGCTCGACACGCCCATCGCTATCCGCGTGCGCGAGAAGAGGGGCAAGGGGTTGGAGGGCTGACGGATGGAAAGGAGCGAAGATTACATGGCAAAGCATTTTAGCGAGGTGAAGAGGGAACTTGAGCAGCCGGACGGGCATATGGCCGGTATCGGCCAGCAGCTTAAGCTCTCCGAGGAAGCGAGGGATGCCAGAAACGCCGGACGAAGGCTTGAGGATGAGAACGACGAGACCGACCTCATCGGAACCGTGAAGAAGCTGGAAGACCTTATCGCCGAGCAGCGCCGGAGCAACGAACGCATCGCAAGGGAGATGCGCGGCATGGTCTCGGAGATGAAGGATGTGCTCGAAAAGGTCGAGGAGCTGAGAAACGGCGCGGCGGACGCGCAGCATCAGGCGAATCAGATGGCACTCATGGGAGTTGCGAACGCTCAGCAGAAGGCGGGAGAGATGACCATAAAGAACGTCGAAGAGGTGACTGCAAGGAGCAGGAAGGTCATCGACTCGATGGTAGAGGAATCCAAGAGACGCATTGAGCGGCTTTCGATGGTGACGCTGCCCGATAGGCTGTTCTACTACAGCAAATGGATGGCGGTCATCCTCGTTCTCATCATCCTCGTGCATGTCCTATGGGGTATGTTGGTGTAGAGACCTACCGGTAATATAGATAGCAGGAAATCTTCTTATAAGACAGAAAGGACTGACAGGAATGAAGAAAGACAGCAATATGTTTAACGACAACAGCATCGAGACTGAGGGTGTCCCGGCGGACAAGACCGCCGAAACCCCGAAGGTCGTGGATTCGACGGAGGAGGAGAATGCTAAGAAGCCGCTCGTGCTCTTCGGGCGCGAGTTCTCCCGCAAGCAGGTCTGCGCGGCTGGTGCAGGAATCCTCTGTGCGGCGCTTCTCATCGGCGGCGGCGGATATGCCATCACACATGCGGATTGGACGGGCAAAGCGAACGCCCCTGCGGTGTCCCAGTCAAAGGACGATGAGGAGCAGGACATGGTGCTTTCCCTTGAGGTGAAGGCTGACGGCTGGGATACGGAAACCTCCACGCCCGTCATCGCCCATATCGAGGATGAGGACGGGAAAGTAGACTTCTACACCGCCATCGCCGCGAACAAGCAGGTGACCGTGAAGGTCGGTGAGTCCGGTACCTATACCGTCACATTCATCTCACCGGTGAACGCCGACGGCTCCATCTATAAGGTGCCATCGAAGAAGGTTACCGCCGGAAAAGCCGACAAGACAGTTGCCACAGGCGTGACTTTCGATAAGGTGGATGCGGACAAGGTAACGAAAGATGACTTGACAGCCATTGCCAAGGACGTTGCGGAAGCCGTGAAGAAGGGCGATTCCACCCTGACCGGGGACAAGGGCGCTGAGGTCGTGAAGAAGTTCGAGGACAACATCAAGAAGAACCCGAACGCCGATACCGATGCCGTCGAGAAGGAGACCGAGAAGGCTCAGGAGTCCGCCAAGGAAGAGAAGTCCGACGCGAAGACCCCGGAAACTTCCGACAGCAAGAAGAGCGATTCAGGTTCATCCAACGGCTCCAAGAAGGATAATGGGAAGACCACAGGCAGCTCCGATAATTCTGGAAACAAGAGCAATTCATCCTCCAAGAAAGACGAGGGAAAATCCGATAGCAAGCCGAGTGGCGGCAACAGCAGCAACTCCGGCTCAAACTCCAATTCAGGCAGTTCATCGAAAAAGGATGACACCCCGGCGCATCAGCACAACTGGGTTGCCCAGACAAAAACCGTCCATCACGACGCTCAGTACAAGACCGTCCACCACGACGCGGTGACGCATCAGGTATGGCATGACGCGGTGACGGAGGAACACTATATCTGCAACCAGTGCGGTGCGGATATCACGTCTGACCCTTGGGGGCATATTAACAACTCTCTTATGAATGGTGGTAATTGCGGAAGCTATCACTCTACCTATGTGACTGTAAAGCAGGGGTATTATGAAACCGTGACCGACCAAGCGGCCTATGACGAGCAGGTGCAGGTGCGCGATGCATGGGATGAGACTGTGACCACTGGGTATAAGTGCTCTTCTTGCGGTGCCACGAAGTAACTTGAAAGAGCAAAGCAATCGTCTATTTCAGGAAAGGAAAGCCCCGGCCATTTGACCGGGGCTTTTTCTAATGCGCTCTGTTCAGGTCTTTCGGTGGTTCCAATCCGTTCCGTTTCGATAGCTCTGCGGTCGCACTCTTCATATCACCGATTTCGGAACCGAAGAAATCCGGCTCCTCACGCTCAAGCGAATGGGCGGGAACCGGAACGATGATACCATGGGAACCCTTGATATAGGAGAGGGCATCGTGGCGCTCGCCGACCTCGGTGACCGACGCGGCGAGAAGGGAATCCTTGAACCAAGGATATCTTTGTTGCAATTTCTCCATGACGGCCATCGCCTTGTCAATCGGCATCACCGCTATCGACTCATACCCGGAATACTGGGTATGGATGAATCCGTTGCGTTCCATGAAGATTCGGATAAGCGACCAAGCTCCGCGCCAAGCGTTCGGTCTGATAGAGTTGTAATTTTCACTGAGCGCAGCCGTTCCCAAATCGAAGTGAAGTTCCTTGATCTTATCTACGGTGCCATAGGCGCGTTGATAGGACATGACGATATTTTCAGCCGATTCATACCCTGAATATTGTGGCTTTTCAAAGCAATGGGATTCCAGAAAGTCCTGAATGTCTGACCATGGATTCTTTTTACCAGTATAGAAGCGTTCAACAGATTTGTTGTCTAGGTCGAAATGAAATGCTTTCCTATCAAGTTCCATTTGGAATCCTAAGTGTAAATGCGGTTAGTCGTAAATACGTTCCGGACTGATATCCCGGATTACCTGTAGGTAGTCTTCACCCTCCGGTTCATTCATATCCTCATAGGTACGCCAAGACTTAATGTTCTGCATGACCCAAGGCTGTTTAGAAAGGGTGGCGCAAACAGGACACTGCGCTCCGAACTGCACCTTGCGGTTCTTTGCCTGCCAAGTACCAAGGCCGATGCGCACGTTGCCCATTTGCTCCGCATATTTTCCCACACAGTCATAGAGGTCATCTACGTTGTAGCCATTCCTTTTTGCCTTCTCCTCATCGAACTCGATGGTGAAGCGCCAAGGTTTCTTTTCCATTTCTGCCATACCTATCGTCCTTTCTGCCAGATGGCTGTTATCATATGTTGCCATTATACTATAATGCCGGTATTACGGCAATATGGAAATTGAACACACGTTCTTTTTGGCAAACGCATGTTACAGAACGGTGGAGAGAACGTTTTCTGGCATCTCGCTTTCCGGCTGGTGTTCGGATGCGCTTGCCATGTCATGACTCTCCCCGGCGAGCGATACCTCCTCTTCCAGTTCCGGTGCGTCAATCTCGATGTTCTTTCCAAGCTCCTCCTCGTAGCGCTCCATGATGAAGGTGTCCGCATGGTCTGCCTTCGATGCGGCTTTGAAGAGGTAGGATGGGTCGTTTTCCAAGGCGTTCATCCAAGATTGCAGATAGGAGACGTGGTTCTCGTAGAACTCGCCCTCAAGTTCCGTGTTTTGGATGCCGAGGTCTGCGGAAAGGAACAGGCTTCCAAGCTCCGCGACCAGCTCTTCCTCAGCATAGGAAGGGCTTCCGAAGCGGGTGTCGAGTTCACGGGCGAGGGCGGATGGGTGTCCGGTGGAGTGGGTCATCTCATGCAGCAGGACGCGGGTGAACGCTTCATCCGAGCGAAAGGTCTCTCGCGGGGCGATGAGGATGCGGTCGGTAGCCGGAGAGTAGGCGGCACTTCCGAGGTAGCCGCTGCTCTCGATGACGGGGCATCTGGAAGATTCTTCAAGGTTTTGGGCGATGATAGCCGTCCGGTCATTCTGGTGGACGGGAGCGTTCTCCGGCGGGATGCCCTCGATATCCTCCGCATTGAAGACGTTCCAGTAGCCAACGAGCTTCGGGTAGCGTCCGGCAAGCTCCTTCTCACCGGTATCCTCGTTTTCCTTGTAGAAGGCGAACTGCTTCCATTTCTCGATGAGCGCGGACTTGGCACCCTTTTTCACGTGCCAACCGGCATCCTTTATCTGGTTGAAGGTAGCCCACCGGTTGTCCGTATAGCCGCGCATGAACCCGATGAAGCCAAGATGCATACGGTTTCCGCCCTGATACACGGTGCCGGAGACGGGGTTGTGCGGTGTTAGGGAGGGCAGGTACGGTTCTGCCCAACGAAGCCCGTCGCGCTTCATGTCCTCGATGATTTTCTCAACGACCGCCTGACGCTGGTTATCAATAATCTCCGTAGGAGTCTGCTTCTGCTTAGATTTCATCATGGTCTCCTTTCCGGGAAAGCTCATTGAAATTATACGATAGCTGCCGCTTTTCCGACATGTTCTAAGAAAACGACCCCACAGAATCGCATCTGCGGGGTCTTGGCGGTAGGTTTGTAGCGTGAGTGCGAACAGATTGAAACCTGTCCTTATTCGGCACCAGAGCCAGTCTGACGGGATTCGGTCGAAACAGTTTCCGTTTGCGCCTGTTTTTGGTCGATACTGGTGGTCACAACCGTCCGCTCATTCTGCTTCCAGAAGTTATAGGAGCAGGAGACGAGGGAGATGACCTGATTCGGTTCGGAATCGGTATCGAGTACCATGGCGGCAGATTCCCGCGAGGAATCGTACCAGTTCCGAAAATCCGAATCACCGGCAAAGACCGTCCGTTTGGTCGGCTCCCATCCCTTCACGATATTCGCGAAGCGCACGGTGTAGCGCATCTTGGTGTTTGGGGTTTGGATGAGTACAGTCTGATGCTCAGAAGCGAAGGATTTATCGCTATACCGTTGGATGTTGCCGAAACAGGTGACCGCGTTCCCGAGGGTCAGGCTGTGTCCGAGGATGACGGCATTCGGACTTTGAAAGCCCTCCTTCTCGCATTCTGCGTCGAGATAGAGCGCACCCAAGGGATTGTAGTTCCGGTAGATATCGTGATGCAGGTAGTAATCCGGGTCAGATGCGTGGGCTTGCAGGATGGGATGGTTGATATCCGTCCCCGGCACGGTTATCCATCCGATAACATCCCCGTTCACGCTCTTCCAGTAATCCCAATCAACAGTAGGGAACTCGGATTCCCGACCACCTGCGCTTTCCGTGGCGGTTTCCTGCGGCGTGCCGTTTGGTGACGGTGAGGGACTTGCATCCCGATAGAAATGAAGCAGCACGCCGAAAAGGATTGCAGCGACGGCCAAGAAGAACGCCGCTGCCGCCAAAACCGCACGGGAGTTTCGGTTAAGATGTGCCAATCTGGCCATATGGATTACTTTGCGGCACCTGCATAGGCCTGCGGGGCATCCTTCGTCGCTCCGCAGGTGGTGCAGACCAGCTTGTCGATGACCGTCTCATCGTAAGCCGGGGTGTCGGTGACCTGTTTGTCATAGCCCTCGCTCACCATGACCTCATCGGTGATGGGGACATTGGTGGAGTAGCCGGAGTGACCGGTCTGCTTGATGTGGTCATCGGCCTTGCCGTCGATGACCTGCTTGCACTCATTGCAAACGGTATGGTAGGTGGTCAGGTTCTGGTAGACGGGTGCTACGTGCTCCGTGTGCGTCACAGCGTCATGGTGGACGGTCTTGTAGGTGATAGACCAGTCGTGGGTGTGAGACTTCTCTTTGCTCTTAGAGCCGTCCTTCGCAGACGCATCGGAACCGCTTTCCTTGGAATCATTCGCCTGCACGGATTCGGTCTTGGAACCTGCGCCGGTTGGGTGGCCGATGCCGTAATAGGCACCGCCGCCGATGAGCGCGACAAGAGCAAGGCCGCAGATGGCGGCAATGACCTTCCGGTTATGCGGCTTCTTCTCGCTTTCCGGGTTCGCGTGCATGTTGTTCCCATCCGCAGGTGATTCGGTGGAATCTCCGTCGTTCATCTCGATATCGTTCTCTTTATCGTCCTTCATGGGTGTATCCCCCTTTCAAATTAAAAAGGAAGGCAGGGTGCCGGAGTGTCGCGGCACCCTGCCGGTTTCAGGCGTTACGGGCACTAGGCTTCGGTGTTATCCTCTGCGTTCTCGTCCGCATCGCCCTTGGTGGTCTTGCGGCTCTTGATGCCGTAAGCGGTCGCGCAGCCTGCGGCAATCAGGAGGATGCCGATGGCGATGGCGATGTTCGTCATGTCAACGCCGGTCTTTCCGTAGGTGGAGCCTGCCGGGGTCGAGGTGACGGTCACGGACTGTCCCTCGTCGTTGATATCCTTATGCTCCGCTACGGTAACGTCCGTGGCCTTGCCGTCGATATCGCTCTGTTTGGTCAGCTCCTCGAAGACAACCAGTGTATGACCGTCGAGGGAGGTTGCATCGAACTCGCCGAGGTTGATGGAGACCGTGCCGCTCTCACTGTTCGGCGTGAACTTGAGTTCGGCGGTCACGCCCTTGTCGGCAACCTTCAAAGGTTCGCCGGTCTTCTTATCCATGAGCGTGGCATGGAGCGTGTACTCCTTGCCGGGGATAAGACCCTCGTACTTCACCTCGTCAGTGATGACGGCATCCTTGCCAGCCATCAGTTCATGGTCACCGTCGGACTTGTCAGTCGCGGTGGTACCGATGGTACTCGGGGCGAGTTTTACCGTCTGTCCCTCGTTGTCCTTATCGCATTCGCTCGCGACGATGGAAACGGGAGTCTCATCGGAAGCGTTCTCGATGCTGCCCTTGAACATGACCTCGAAGACCACGAGGTTCTTGGTCTCGCCGGACAGGCGGTCGATAACGTCGTTGGAGTTGAAGGTGTAGTCCATGTCGATGGAACCGGACTCCTTCTCAGGGGTGAACTCCGCCGTCTTGTAGACAAGGCAGGAGAGGAGGTCTTTGTTCTCCTCGGCATATGCCTTGACCTTGGCGAGGTCGATGGAAGCGGTCGGGAGCTTCTTTGCGTTCGACCAGTCGATACCGTTATCGGTAACCTCGACCTCATCGGCCTTGTAGGTTTCCTCGATATTACGGACGAAGCTTGTGCCGCCGTCTGCGGTGGCGCTGCCGCTACCCTCCAGACCGGTGAGCTTCCAAGTGCCGTCTTCCTGCTCGGTGAGAGTCTGGGTGTCGGTCTTGACAGTCCAAGTGCCGTCCTTGTTCTCGGTGCGCTCGGAAGCATCATAGGTGTAGGAACCGTCCGCGTTCTTGACGATGGCGGCACCGTTGCCCCAGTCCTTGTCCTTAACCTTGATGGAGTAGGTGTTCGACTGGAAGCCGAGCACGCTCATCAGGCCGGAGGTGAACTTGGTGAGGTCATCCTCGGTATACTTCTTCGCGCCTTCGCCGGTCAGTACGGGAAGGCCGGTCTTTGCATCCATCAGGATACCGGCCATGGTGTAGGCCTTGCCGGTGAGCACATGGTCGTACTCCACCTTGTCGGTGACGGTGGACTCGGCATCGGCGATAACGGTCTTGTCACCATCGAGCTTGTCCGTGGCTGTGGTACCAATCTCGGAAGTGTGCATGGTGACCGTCTGGTCTTCATCCTCGATATCGCTATGGGAAGCAATCTCCTTGTCCTTGTAGGACAGGGACTCGAAAGCGACCACCGGCGTGTTGTCTTTCAGGAGCGACCCATCGAAGGTGAAGGTCACATCGACGGTGCCGTAGGTGTCCTCGGGAACGAACTCGGTCTCGGCGGTGACGGGGTTGCCGTCGGCATCGAGGAGCTGCTTCTTGGTGACCTTGCCGTCCTTGTCGGTGACCTTCTCGTAGAGGGTGCCGGTGACCTTGTAGGTCTTGCCGGG
>OBHX01003738.1_pt1 | contig 10586 bp, 9 predicted proteins | sample 1519331 | NCBI WGS metagenome assembly OBHX01 (sample SAMEA2602897, study PRJEB22501) | metagenome
ATCCATTTCGTTTCCCCCTTTACTTTTTCTAATATTCTTTCAACAACAAAACCGCCGCACTCAAGCCTTGTATGACTTGGGCCGGCGGTTGTATGCATGTACGCATCCACGTATACAATGGGTGTTACCCAATGCCAGCCCTGTCCTTTTGCCTGAGAGATTGGAATGGCCCGGTCAGCCATTTTTGCCCCTTCGGCGCCCAATTGAATGGGACTCTCCAGAGTCGTGTCCGTACATAGTTTCGTGTTCCAAAGAACGCCTGATAGTGTTACTCCTTCGGCAGACACTTCCGTGTCATTTTTCAGTGTACATCATCCACTTATTCAGTTATGCCCCGGCAGGATATACTCATTTGTCCGAAACAGTATCCCAGCCTGCGGAATCTCCATCAGAAAATTTTAACTTTCTGATGTGTGTCGAATTATACACCTGTTTTTTCAAGATGGCAACAGGTATTTCTATACCGATTTTTTATCAAAATAAATTTTCCTTATGCGTTTTTCGTCTGATTCAAATCAATCCTCATACTCTTCATACGGTTTGCCTGTCTTCAGATGATCCATATATTTCTTCGTCTCACGGACACAGATGCCCGACAGGAAAAGAAGAGCAATCAGGTTCGGAATAGCCATGAGGCCGTTCACGATATCCGCAAGAATCCAGATGGCTTCCAGCTTGAGGAACGCGCCGCTGGCAATGAGAAGGATAAAAACCAAACGGTACGGGAGAACGCCCTTCGTCCCCACGAGATAAATCATGCAGCGTTCGCCATAGTAGTTCCAGCCCAATATCGTCGTGAAAGCAAAGAGAACAAGACCGATCAACAGCATGTATCCGCCAAAAACAGGAAACGCGGAAGTAAACGCCGCATTTGTAAGCGCCGCGCCGTTTTCCATACCGCACCATACACCGGTGACCACAAGTGTCAGGCCGGTCAGTGTACAGATAATGATGGTGTCAATAAAAGTGCCGGTCATGGAAATAAGACCCTGCTCAGCCGGCCATTTCGTTTTAGCGGCAGCCGCCACGATTGGAGCAGAACCGAGGCCCGATTCATTGGAGAATACCCCGCGGGCCACGCCGTTTCTCATTGCCATCATGACAGTCGCGCCAAGGAAACCGCCTGTTGCCGCCGTGGTAGTAAAAGCACTTTCAAAAATCATGGAAACCGCTGCAGGAACTTTATCAGCAAAAACGAGCAGGACACCAATGGTTGACAGAAAATAAATAAATGCCATGGCAGGAACAATCCTGCTGGCTGCCGTTGCAATCGACTGGAGCCCCCCGATGGTAATCGCCGCCACGAAAATGGTGAGAATCGCCCCTGTCCAGACAGGATCAAGACCGATGGTCATCTTCGTAATATCCACAATGGAATTGACCTGGGCAAACGTACCGATACCGAAGTACGCGACGAGGACACCGAAAAACGCAAAGAGCCCCCCCAGCCATTTGTATTTCTCACCCATGCCGTTTTTAATATAGTACATCGGGCCGCCGGCAATTTCACCTTTTTCATCAGTCTCACGATATTTGACAGCAAGAAGACCTTCCGCATACTTTGTCGCCATACCGAAGAATGCCGCCATCCACATCCAGAAAAGCGCCCCCGGGCCGCCCGCATGGATCGCTGTCGCGACACCTACAATATTTCCCGTACCGACCGTCGCGGAGAGCGCCGTACAAAGAGCCTTAAAACTGTCGATATCTCCGCTGCCCGCATTTTGCGCTCTGAAAATCAGGCTCAGCGCCTTCGGCAATTTGAATATCTGCAAAAGATGCAGCCGGATTGTAAGCAGGATCCCTGTCCCTACAAGAAGCACCAGCAGCGGCGGCCCCCATATAAAATTATCAATTTCATTCAATACTGCTAAAAAATCCATTTAGAAAATGCCCTCCTTGGGAAAATAAAAAAGCCGGCTTCCAGGTAAAACTGTACTCCGGAAGCCGGCATATCGCCAAATAACGCTAAAAATCATGCGTCTTTTGCTCTGTCCTTTTGCCTGAGAGATTTGGATCTCAATCCTTACACCTTCGGCGGCCAAAATGGCACTCTCCAGAGTATGTCCGCATACGGTACCGCCCCTGAGGGCACCTGAGAGTGTTACTCCTTCGGTAAGCCAAACGGCTTTCTCCCGCATACATCATCCACCTGTATAAATTTGTTGATATGAATTATACGGTGTCAAGTGAAAATACGCAAGTTAAATTAAAAATATTAATTATTTTCTAACAAATTTCGACAGCAGATCCTTTACATTCGTTCAGTATGACGACTGACGCTTTCCTCATTATGACGCCTTACCGTCCGCTGTCATTCTGAATGGATGCAAGAATGCCATATGAGAAGGCAAGGAAGCGGAATAGTAGCACGGAGTGAAGAATCTATTACCCGGATGACATCCTACGGCTTTCTTCACCATGGTAATAGATCCTTCACATTCGTTCAGGATGACGACTGACGCTTTCCTCATTATGACGCCTTACCGTCCCCAGTCATTCTGAATGGACGCAAGAATGCCATATGAGAAGGCAGGGAAGCGGAATAGTAGCACGGAGTGAAGAATCTATTACTCGGATGACATCCTACGGCTTTCTTCACCATGGTAATAGATCCTTCGCTGCCGCTCTTAGCTCCTAGCTGCTATTTGCTATCTGTCAGCTGTAAGCTGTCATCTGTTATCTGCTGATACAAAAACGGCACCCATCACGCTTGACAGGTACCGCATTTTCATTTTCTCATTTTTATGTCCGGGCTACAGACAAATCATCGTATATGCCGCATCGTCTGCCTGCTGACTTTCAATCACTTCTTCCCTATATGCCTTGCTTTGTAAGCCACCAATTTCGCATCACGAATGGCAAGGTGCTGAAAATACCGCTTTGTTTCCGCGACGACTACACCGGTAAGTCCAAGAAGGGCAATCAGGTTCGGAATGGCCATGAGACCGTTTACAATATCCGCAAGCGCCCAGATTTCTTCAAGCTGCATGAAAGCGCTTCCTGCGATAATGACGACATAGCACAAGCGGTAAGGAGTAATCCCTTTGACACCCACAAGGTATACGAGGCAGCGTTCACCGTAATAGTTCCAGCCGAGAATGGTGGTGAAAGCGAAAAGTGTCAGAGAAACCGTCAGAAGGATCGGCGCGACAGCACCATAACCATGGCTGAAAGCGGCCTGTGTAAGAGCTGCACCGTTGGTATCCCCCAGCCATGCACCGGAAACAATGATAGTCAGACCGGTCAGCGTACAGATAATAATAGTGTCGATAAAGGTGCCTGTCATGGAAATAAGCCCCTGTTCAGCCGGCCATTTTGTTTTTGCCGCTGCCGCCACGATTGGCGCGGAACCCAGGCCGGATTCATTGGAAAAAAGGCCGCGGGCGATACCGCTTCGCATAGCAAGCATAATGCCCGCACCGGCAAATCCGCCGGCTGCTGCCGTACCTTCAAAAGCGCCGTCAAAAACGAGAGCCAGCGCATGGGGCAGTTCTCCCGAAAATATAACAAGAAGAGCCACCGTGATAATAAAATAAAGAACAGCCATGGCAGGAACTATTTTTTCCGCTGTTTTTGAAATGGATTTCAATCCGCCGAAAGTAATAATAGCAACAAGGATGGTAATCACTGCTGCAGAGGGCAGGATAGGAACACCCATGGATGCCTGTAAAGAAGACGTAATAGCATTGACCTGCGTAGTCGTACCGGATCCGAGCATAGCGGTGAGCGTACCGAAGAAAGCAAATGCCAGCGCCAGAGGTTTCCATTTCTTTCCCAGCCCCTGCTCAATGTAATACATCGGTCCGCCTGCGATATTTCCATTTTCATCGATAGAACGGAATTTGACGGCAAGGCAGCCTTCGGCGTACTTGGTAGCCATGCCGAAGAAAGCGGCTACCCACATCCAGAAAAGCGCGCCGGGGCCGCCCAATTTGATAGCAGTGGCAACGCCTACGATATTTCCTGTGCCTACCGTTGCGGCAAGCGCCGTGCAGAGTGCCTTGAAACTGTCAATGTCGCCGTCGCCTTTATTTCTGGCAAAGAAAATCAGCCGAAGGGCCCTTGGCAGCTTGACCATCTGGAGAAACCCGAGGCGGATAGTCAGATATACGCCGGTTCCTACCAGAAGAACAAGGAGCCACGGGCCCCAGACAATCGCATCAATTTGGTTTAACAAGTCAAGCATTCGCATTCACTCCCACCCTCAAAAACTTCCGTACGCCAGGACATGACGGAACAATATAAAAACCGGCCCTGAAGACAAAAACAGAGCCGGCATGCATGTTTCCATTGCTGCACCGACCCTGTCCTTTTGCCTGAGAGATTAGAACGGGAGGACTACTCTTCCCCGCGCCCCTGCACCTTCGGCGGTCATATACGACACTCTCCAGAGGTTTGTCCGTACACGGTTTCGTGTCCCGCAGGACGCCTGATAGTGTTACTCCTTCGGCAGACATTTCCGTCTTTTTCCGTATACATCATTCAAAATTGTGTAAATGTATTATAAGCGATTTGTCTTTAATTGTATAGCCTTTTTCATCGTACTTTTTCTGCATGTATTCCCCCGTTTCATATGCCATTTATGCATAAAGGGAAATAAAGCACCTGCCTGCCGCTATTGAAAAGAGCCCCAAACGAGGCTCTTCGTGTATTTTATTATCCTATTCATCAACAAAAATCTGTTCCACCGCTTTGTAGCTGAGAGAAATATCACCCGCCTCCGTAGCAAGAAGAATCGGTCCTTCATAAGGTTCCTTTTCTTTTACAGTGACCCGCATATCGGGATGGATGCCTTTCTCCTGAAGATAGTCCATCAGGCTGTAATCTTCCACAATACGACGGATAGTGGTACTATCCCCCTCCTTTAAATCGGAAAGCATACGGAAAGTAAGCCCTTTGCGGCTGCCGTCCGCCTTCGGAATAGGGTCGCCATGGGGACAGTGTTCAGGATGTCCGAGAAACTCATCAAGCCGTTCCGCAAGCATGTCGCTCGTCTGGTGTTCCAGACCGTCCGCCTGCTCATGAGCTTCGCTCCAGGAGAAATGGAGCTTTTCCACAAGGAATACTTCCCACAGCGCATGAAAACGGAAAAGCTTGCCCGCTTCCCGCCTTCCCTTCCTCGTCATCTTGCTGCCTTTGTAAGCGGTGTAGTCCACATACCCTTCTTTCTGCAGCTTCATAATCATCTCGCTCACTGACGGCGGCGACACATGGAGCATGTCGGACAATTCCTTGTTGGATACCAGCTCATGATCTTCGCTGATGATGTAAATCGCTTTTAAATAATCTTCTTTCCCTGATGTCATGATTTCCCTTCCCCACTTCCTGTAACTGAAATTTTTTATGGAACACAAAACCTATCTCTTCCCCTGCACATTAATTATTACTTATTTCCTATTATATAAAATAGCTTTCCCTAATTCAATTATTAAATCAGAGTGCCAATTATTTTGCGGCAGAAAATAAAAATCATTCTTAAATGCAAAGAAATCTGATAAAAAGATCCCTCAACCCCCATTCCTTTTAAAATTTTCCTTGACACGCAAAAAGACGCGTGGTATAGTTGTTCCAACTTACATAATGACTGTGAAGAGAAGAGTAAGCAGATGGAACTGCCAAAGAGAGCTCCGGCGGGTGAAAAGGAGCGCGGGAAAATTTGCTGAACATGGCCTCCGAGTCAGGTTTGCCGAATAATAAAGCAGCCCGGGATCTCCCGTTACAGAGATGCGGTATCAAGGCGCAAGCCGGCGTACCTATGGAGGCCTGTGCGGTGACGTGCAGGTAAAATTGGGTGGTAACACGGTCTTCGTCCCTTTGCTGGGATGGAGTTTTTTTTTACCCGTTTCCGCCATTCTTATTTCCGGTTTCCAAATTTATTACAAAATTATTTTTAAAAAAGAGAGGTATGTATTATGAATCTGAAAAAAACTGTCATCATTTCCCTGGCCGCATTGGCATGTGCAGGCTTCATCGCAGGCTGCGGCAGCGATAAAAAAGACGCCGCGTCTGCTGACCCTGCGAAAACAAAAAATGAAATCAAAGTCGGCACGACACCGGGCTACTCGGAACAGGTCGTGGAATTCGTCGCCAAAGAAGCCGAAAAAGAAGGCCTCAAAGTGACCATCGTCCCCTTCTCCGACTATGTCACCCCCAATCAGGCACTGGCACAGGGCGACATCGACGTAAATTCTTACCAGCACGTCCCCTTCCTTGAAGCATTCAATGAAAAAAACGGCACAAAACTTGTTCCCATCGGAAACACTTACCTCGCGCCCCTTCGTCTGTTCTCAAATAAACACAAGACTCTGTCCGATCTCCCCAACGGCGCATCCATTGCAATTCCGAACGATCCATCCAACGGCGGCCGCGCCCTCCTTCTCCTGGAGAAAAACGGCCTGCTGAAATTAAAAGAAGGCGTCAATCCTGTCAAAGCGGTCGTCTCCGATATCGCTTCCAACCCGAAAAATCTGAAAATCATCGAACTGGAGGCGCCCCAGCTCCCAAGAGCGCTTGAAGACTGCGACGCCTCCATCATCAACGGCGGCTACGCTGTATCCGCGGGACTGGATCCGAAGACGGCTCTCGCCCAGGAAGACAATACCAGCCCGTATGTAAATGTCATCGCTGCCCGTGAGCAGGATAAAGACAACCCCACCTATCAAAAATTTGTAAAAATATTCCAGACAGAAGCCACCAGAAAATACATCAACGACAACTTCCAGGCGACCCTGACTCCGGGATTCTGATTAAACGACAAAAGCGTTTCTCTACGAGGTTTTATCCCCGCAGGAGAAACGCTTTTCTAATGGGAAATTCTGAGTTTTGTGTAAATACTAAAAATGGAAATGCTTTTTTCAATTATTTTTCATATACTTCGCATTTTTACAAATTATTTCTTTCGAAAAAATTATTATACGCAATTATCATACGCCAAGTATTAGTTTCTTGAGATACTAAATCCAAAGTAACAATATAATCATCATTTTGCACTTGCAGGTATGGTTTAGGGTTTTCCCATGCATGCTTTATATTCCATCAATGAGACATAAAATATTGAAGAAATTCCTCTTTTACTATTTGGGGCGACTTATCAGAAGTAATGGGTTTAATATAGGTTCGAATAGATTTTGCTATGATTGCTCTTCGGTTTGTTAATTGAAAATCAGATACATCATATGCCTCCAGAGGTTCTATATCATATGCCTTTTTTTCTAACGCTAAAATTCGTTGATGAATTTGCTCCTTTTGGAAGGCATTATAAGTTATACCACCTATTAGCCAAATCCCAAATGACGCCAGAATTACCGTGATAAATATATTTAATATAACCTCCTTCACCCTTATGATCCTTCGATTATTCTTATCCATAAATTCTCCCCCCACATGTATAACCAATTGCTAAAGAAACTCCGGCAGAAGGACTGCTATCAAATTCTGCCATAAGTCCTGAGGGAGGGATTTCCACAGTTTCCCCATTGCGGTAAAATGACCCCTCCATCCAACAATTGAATTAATTATATCCCCCCTTCTTTATTAGAAAAATCAATTAGCTGTAACTTCCACTTCGTTCCCATCTGTGCCGTATAGGCTCCTGTGTTTCTGTCTCCTGTCAGGCTTCCTGCGACGGCTCCCAAGGCGGTGCTGATGGCTTGTACGGTATCAGGGTGGGTGTCCATCCAGTTTCTCCCTTTTGTTTTTTCCATGTACGCCAAGGCAAATTCGTTCACGCTTCCCGATACGGCTCCTGACAATGCATTCCCTCCGCTCATGGTTCCTGTCAGTGCGCCTATGGCTCCATGGAGAAGGAGTTTTTCCGTGGAGCCATCTTTCCATCCATAGTGATCTGCCGCTTCGTGGGTGCTTTGGTTACCCACTATGTTCATCATGTGGATAAGTTCCTGTTTTTCTTCTACTTTTGTCTTGTTGAAGATTTCTTTGAGTTTGTTTAGGCTGTTTAATAATAAATATATTAATCTGGCATAATCCCAACTAATAGCGCAATAAAGGCAATTATACCAAAACAAATTATTCCAAGTTGAATTCTAAACTTTCTTTTTTCAAGAATATGTTTAACATCTTTTTCTCTATTATCAATATTACTTTCCACAATTGCTTTACTCATTTCGTTAAATAACAGCCGGGTCTCTATCAAATACAAAAGCATCACGCTCACACCCAAAAATATTCGCACTATACCACTATCATAAAAATAAATATATATAAAAATTTCTGATGGCACTACCAACCATATTAAAAATTTCAAAACGATAATTTTCCAGTTTGTTTGAGCAGATATCGTCTCTATTTCTACTTTTTTTTAAACCCATTTGGCTCCGACAAAAATATAAACTATACATATTAATGTATCTATCATATATATTCCTTCCGCCTTTCTAATCGATTTCTTCCTGCATATTCTTTATCTCTTTTATCCTTTCCCTCATATGTTATCGGCAGGGAGGAGTTTCATGGATACGTCAGAGGAGCTGACGCGTTTCATCTGTTCCAGCCCCTGCTCCAGGCGGCGGATGTTCAGGATGTCTCCTTCTTTAATGGGAAATGCATTTTTCCATAGGATGAGAGCGCTGTCTTTCCCGTAGATGATTTTATGCAGCCTGCCGAACTTTTCTCCCTGCCCCGATAAAATGATTTCATCTATTCTAAATACGGGCCCCGCGGCATCTTGCGTCTCTTCTTTTTCATTCAGGCTGCTTCCTATATTTTCTACACGGGGCATGCACAGCCGTTCCTGCCGCGCTTCTTCGAGCCTCTCCGCTCCCGTGTAATCTAAAACGGGAGCAGCTGATACCGCTCCCGTCATCATGGTTAAAAAATAAAGGCTGTTACGATTTTCCCCTGCATGATCGTTCTCCCAAAGTAATATTTCAAATGATTTTCTTATTTCCAATTATAGTTTACAGGGAAGGCATTGTAAATGTTTTCGTTGCTACCCTTCTCCGCTTCAATTTCCTGCTGCGCCTTTCGCCAGCATGACGGAGAGATCTTCTTTTTCTTCCTGCATATCCGTCTCCTTTGCCGCCGCTTTCGCCAGATCATCAATGGCGTAAACGAGAGGTTCTTTTCCTTCATCGGGAGTAAGGAGCATCATCACATCTATATGGTCATTTTCACGGAAGAAATACGCTCTGCCGTAAAAGGGCAGGATGAGTCCGTCAGAATCAAAGGTAATTTTCGCGCCCATTGTATAGAGATAGGCTTCGTCGGCTGTAAGTTTGCGATACGGCTCGAAATCGGACAGGGTGATTTTCACGCCTTCTCCTAATTCTCCCACCACGTTCTTTGCCCAGTTCTTCATTACCTCTTCCGCCCCTTTGCGCAGCGGCGAGTCCTCATCCAGAAAGGCGCGGTTCATGCGGGAAAGGCTTCTCCATTCTTTTACGGTCAGGTATTCCCGAAAAAACGGTTTCAATGTATCCGCTCCCGCAGGAGGCAGCTTGGCGGTGACAATATAACCGTAAGCGAATTTTCGGCTTTTTTGAAGCATGACGGAAAGCTGCCCCATGTGATAGGGATAGGTGAAATCGTGGAACTTCAGTTCCTGCTGTTCAGGGATATCCTGATAGGTAAACGCAGGCGGCAGATGTGCTTTCGCAATGGACTGCAAGTCATAAGCAGACGCGCCGCCGGAAATACAGAGAACCGTCATAAAGACTGCCGCCGTTTTCTTCCAACTCATGTGCCGCTCCTTTCCAGTCCGTAAAAGGCATAAAGTAAATTTTTCCCGATTTTTTCCGCCGCTGTATGGCTTCCCTGTATGACAATGAGATAATACATGCCGCCCTGCCTGTACAGATTCGTATAGACCCACATCGGATAGGACAAGTGTCTTTCGTCGGAAATAATCACCCGCGCTTCCTGGGTCCAGCGATAGGTGCCGTCACGATTTTTATAGGCATGCCACGGTGAAAAAGAAACCAGTTCCGCCTGCAGCTTCTGCCTTTTGATTTCATCCAAACGGCCATTCAGCATCCGCTGATATTCTTCTATGCTGATTTTCGGTATGCCGAAGAGGGAGTGCGGCCGTGTCGCATCTTCATGGAATGCACGCTCCCAAAACCGGGCAGCCTTTTCCCCTTTCCCATGGAAGAAGGCTTCTTCCGTTCCTTTCACAACAGAGACGGAAGCGGAGTAGGTGCCGCGGATATCGGATTTCCTGATCTGGTACAGATGAAGGGAGTCGTAAGGGTACGGCGCCCGGTCGGGGTACATGTCCATTCCCGGAGGCGTGGTGAGGAAGTACATCACTGCCGCCCAATCTGTTTTCCCGTAATCTTTCCGGTGTCCCGATTTCTTAAATATGGTTTCCGCGCGGCTGCCCCCTCCATCGGTAATCTGCACGTCTTCCCCGAAAGACAGTTTTCCCAGTCCGTCGATGATGAGATCCTCCGCCTCCGCGTAAAGACAGCCTGCCAGAATGAAAGCGGACAGAGCCGCCATGATTTTTTTGAACATGGAATTCTCCTGTAATATATCATTTATCTTTTCATTGAAAGGAATCAGGGATATTGTCTCAAGTCAGGCATTTCTATCTCCCACAAAAAATATCCCGCCATGGGTTACAC
>OBHX01003741.1_pt1 | contig 10581 bp, 8 predicted proteins | sample 1519331 | NCBI WGS metagenome assembly OBHX01 (sample SAMEA2602897, study PRJEB22501) | metagenome
CCTGACAGACATCGGTATTTCCAGCTTGCTTCGGTTCATATATTACATTTTCAATTTCTACATTTCCATTTACATTCTTATCTTCCTCACTCAAAGAGTCTTCTCCATTTCCTGTTGAATGTTTATTTTCATTACCGATCCCTAATGGATCTACACCTGTTTTCTGCTCCGTATGATTCCTGTCGACTTTCGCCAAACGATCTTCGCGAGTTACCGGCCGTAAGACAGGTTCCACAGCAGTTCCCTGCATATCCGGTTGTTGCACACCCGGCAATGCATCGGGCGTGGAAGCCAATGCCGGAGTTTGTATATGACGTATTTCATCCGCAGCGGGTGTCCCTAGAAAATACAGACTTACTGACGAAACGACAGCTAATATTATAATAGCTGCAGCAGCCATCATCCATTTTCGATAAGGATATATTTTCTTCTCCACAGGAGGCATAAGTTCTTTCTCCAGTTGTTCCCAACCGGAAGCAGGCGCCGGTTCGGAATAATCCGCAAGCTTCTCCTTCAACTTATTCATCCACAATTCTTTCTCTTCCATCTCTATCTATCCATTATGCATTATCCATTCTTTTACTCTTTTTGCTAATACACTCTTCGCACGAAACAGTTGCGAAGCTGAAGATTTTTCATTGATACCTAATACCTGTGCGATTTCTTTATGCGATTTGTCTTCAAATGTATAAAGATTGAACACAGTACGATAGCCGGCGGGTAATTCTTCAATAAACTGCATCAACACATTTTGTGGTATCGCTTCTACATCGGAAGCATCCGGCTCTTCATATTCTTCGGGCAACTCTTCCAAAGGTGTCGACTGATTAATCACATCATTTTTCCGAAGATACTGTAAAGCTGTGTTGACCATCACCCGTTCCATCCAGGCTCGCAAAGAGCCTTCACCCCTCCAGGTGAACTTATCGAACGAATCGAATATCTTTAAAAAACCGTCGTGAAGCAGATCCTGGGCTGTATCCCGGTCGCCGGTATAGCGTAGACAGATGCCAAGCATACGCCCCGCATACTGTTCATACAGTTCCTTGCGGGCCCGATTATTACCCAGCCTACATTGTTCCGACAACTCTATTTCTTCCATTCTCTTATACACGTGTTTACCTTATAAATGCAGCAAAGATAGAAATACTGCATAGAGAGAACAACTCTTTTATCACTTTTGTTTCTTTAACAGATCCGAATGCAATATTTTCTATCCTCTTGCATTTTCACTACAGAAAACATAAATATTATAAAATCTAAAACCTAGTAAGTATATGAAGAAATTTAAATTCATTGCCTTTATCTTTGCTATTATGACTACCATGCCGATTCTCCAGTCATGCTTGGACGACGATGATAATTCGTCCGATCTTCTGGCTATCAGCACCATCAATATGATTAGCCAGGATAGCAAGGAATTTTATTTCACTTTGGATGACGGGAAAAAGATGTATCCCAGCAACTCACAAGGATGGAACAATGAAGATTGGGTGGAGGGACAACGAGCTTTTGTGATATTCAACGAGTTGGAAGAGCCTGTGAATGGATACGACCTTAATATTCAGGTGAAAGGTATCAATCCGATCTTAACCAAAGACATCGTCACAATGGGTGAAGATGACAACGACGAAGAGAAAATCGGAGATGATAAGATCAACACGACTTATATGTGGATCAATAAGGATAATAAATATCTGACGATTGAATTCCAATATTACGGAACACATAGTGATGATAAAAAACATTTCCTGAATCTGGTGATTAACGACAAAGAAGAGACTGCTCCCACTGCTGACGAAGGCAATGCGGAGGACGAATATATCAATCTGGAATTCCGTCATAACAGTGAAGGAGATGATCCTCAACGTTTGGGTGAAGGATATGTGTCTTTCAAACTGGATAAGATTAAAGACCGGATGGAGGGGAAAAAGGGACTAAGAATTCGTGTCAACACCATTTATGGCGGGCCGAAAACTTATGAAGTGAAATTTCCTTAGACGACTAATCTAATGTGAACATGCGAAACACACTCTTTTTTAATATAATATATTAATTACGCAAAAGAGGGCGGTAGTTGTGAAACTGCCGCCCTTTTACTTTCTTCTTTATATTCTTTCTTCTAAAAGAGTTATTTCTTATCTCCCAGATAATTCCAAACAACTGCACTCAATGCAGCTCCTACAAATGGAGCAATGATGAACAGCCACAACTGCGACAATGCTTCTCCTCCTTGGAATAATGCCGGAGCAATACTACGTGCCGGGTTTACAGAAGTCCCTGTGATAGGAATACATACAATATGTACCAATACAAGAGTCAAACCGATGGCAAGTCCTGCCAGATTGCCTGCTCCCTTCTTCGGATCGGTAGAGCCGAGCACTACCAATACAAATATGAAAGTAAATACTGCTTCCGCAATAAATGCCTGCAACATTTCTCCATCACCAAAACCATTCGAACCTGTCGCTGTAGGCCCGTCATGAGCACCGGTAGAAACTAAAGCAAAAAGAATAGCCGAACCGATAATAGCTCCGATTACCTGGAAAATCATATACATACCTGCATCTTTTCCATTCATACGACCAGTCAAAAACACTCCTAATGTAATAGCAGGATTAATGTGACATCCCGAAATACCTCCGATAGCATACGCCATCGCTACTACGGATAAACCAAAGGCTAAAGCTACGCCGATTGTTCCCACACCAGCACCTACTGTATCAGCCAAACCACCAGCAAAGACGGCGCTACCACATCCCATAAGAACGAGCACCATCGTTCCAATCATTTCTGCAATGTACTTTTTCATAGTAATTAATATTGTTTTTGTTTACTTTCCAAAAATAAGCAATTCAGACTAGAAATCAAAACATATCCGTATTATTATAACGCAACTTTGCTACATTTTTTACAGAAAGAGATTGTTCTCGATGGAAAAAGGGATTCCCTAATGTGCTATAACAAACATTGTATGGACTGTAAAGAAAGCATTTCCTTGGGAACCGCCGCCTTTATTTCCTCTTTCAGGACGCATAAGAGACTGTGGCGAATAAAATCTTTATTTGTTACCAGTACCACTTGCCGTGTAGGTCGGGGAATGGCAAACGGACGTACCAACTGCCGCTGTTCTTCCGTCAATTGCATCACTGCCAATTCGGGAATAAAAGTGATTCCTTTTCCACTTTCTACCATTCGCATAAAGGTTTCCATACTTCCCAAACGATAGGCCATCTGATTAACCTTCACGGCCTCCATCTGACAAAAACGGACGAGTTGATCGCGAAAACAGTGTCCTTCGTCCAAAAGCCAAAGATGTTCGCCTGTTATATCAGAAGTACGGATCATATCATGCTTGAAAGAGGATTCTTTCCGTGACACATAAGCGTAAAATTGCTCATAAAAAAGAGTTTCTTCTATCAAGAACGTATCTTCCAGTTTGCTGGCAATAATTCCCGCATCCAAATCTCCGACATGCAAAGCCTGCTGAATATCCTGTGTCTTCATTTCCGTGACACGAATATCCAGTTCGGGATATTTTTCCATTAGTTGAGGAAAAAAGCGAGGAAGTAGATAGGGAGCGATAGTGGGCAATACTCCCAAGCGGAATACGCCTGACAATGACTGTTTATCTTCACTGATTATTTCTTTCACTTGAGCTGCCTGCGCCAGAATCACGCGAGCCTGGTCTATCACTTTCTGTCCGATGGCTGTCGGACAAACGGGCTGTACTGTCCTATCGAACAACTTTACTCCCAGTTCATCTTCCAGTTTCTGAATCATTGCACTCAAAGTAGGCTGCGTCACACGACAATATTCAGCTGCCCGTGCGAAATGCCTGAACTGGTCTACAGCCAGTATATACTCTAATTGTTGTATCGTCATCTATCAAATCTTATTAAGTTATAGATTTCATCTATGCAAAGATAGAAATTTTCAGTTTGACAGCAAGCATTTTACGCCTTATCTTTGCAGTACAGAAAAAAGAGAACAAGTATAAATCATTAAAAATAGAAGAATATGAAAACTTTAGAATTTATCAAATTGAACGAATCGGGAGCAAACAACGTAGTAGCATCTTTGCAACAACTATTAGCAGACTTCCAAGTGTATTACACCAATCTTCGCGGTTTCCACTGGAATATCAAGGGACATAATTTCTTTGTACTCCACAGTCAATTCGAAAAGATGTATGATGACACGGCTGAAAAGGTGGATGAAATCGCAGAACGTATCTTGATGCTGGGTGGTACTCCTGCCAATAAATTCAGCGATTATCTAAAAGTAGCAAATGTGAATGAAGTGGATAAGGTAAGCAACGGAGACGAAGCATTGAATAATATCCTTCAGTCTATCAGCTATCTGATTGGTGAAGAACGTAAGATCTTATCTATCGCTTCTCAAGCCGGAGACGAAGTAACCGTTTCGATGATGAGCGATTATCTGAAAGAACAGGAAAAATTGGTTTGGATGTTGGTTGCTTATAATAGCAAGTAATTAAAATAAAAGGTTTAGGTTTTAGGTGAGAAAGAGAGGATATTTCCGCAAAAGGAATATTCTCTCTTTTTTATTAAGAGAAAACGAAACAGGAAATCTCTTAATATAGATATTAATAAAAATTACTCCACTAAAATAACATTCTGCAACCTAATATCATTAGAAGCAGCACCAATCATAAGATGGAAATTTCCAGACTCTACTACTTTCTTCAAAGTATAGTTAACCAAGAAAAAGTCCTCCTCTGTCAAAACAAAAGTAACTTTTTTCTCTTCTCCTTTTTTCAAATGGAAACGTTCAAAATGTTTCAACTGTTTCATCGGCTGAACAACTGATGCATATTCATCTCTCATATAAAGTTGTGATACTTCTTCGCCATCATACTTCCCTGTATTCTTTACTTTAAATGAGACTTCAAAACAACGAGCAGATTTCTGCACTACCTGCAAATCAGAATATTCAAAAGTGGTATAACTCATCCCATAACCAAAGCTATATAACGGAGAAGATGACACTTCCACATAATCATGATTCCGAGGAGCTTTCTGATTATAATAAACCGGAATCTGACCTACAGAACGCGGAACGGAGATTGGCAAACGTCCAGAAGGATTATAATCTCCAAAGAGAACATCCGCTATGGCATTTCCACCCTCCTGCCCCGGATAGTAAGCAGTCAGTAGTGCATCAGCATATTCCGAAGCCCAATTCTTTTCTAAAGGACGACCTTCAATATAAACGACAATCAAAGGCTTACCTGTCTTTTGCAAAGATTCCAATAGTTCTTGTTGTCTACCAAGTAAGGATAAACTGGCACGGTCAAATCCTTCTCCACACTCCATATCACTTACACTACCCTCTTCAGCTACAGCCGCACCTGTTTCTTTATAGCTCGTTTTAAAATCACGGGCACTGGAACCACCCACAACCACAATTACAACTTCGGAGCGACGGGCAGCTTTAATTGCCTGTTCTATCTCATTCACTGTAGTATCACGAATAGCACAGCCTCGTACATATTCCACACGAAAAGGAGATAATTTTGTTAGAATTCCATCAAGAACTGTTTTCACATTACTATCTTCCTGAGGAGCTGTATAGTCCCCTAACATATTATATCGATTGTCAGCATTAGGGCCAATTACCGCCACCTTATTTATCGTCTTGCTTAAAGGAAGAATTGAATTCTCATTTTTGAGAAGTGTTATGGAAGACTGTGCGATTTTACGTGCCAGTTCGATATGTTCTTTACGGCGTACTGTTTTAGCAGCAATTTTCGGATCCACATAAGGATGCTCAAACAAGCCCATCTCAAACTTCATCCGTAACACCCGGCAGACAGCCGTATCAATCACAGTCTTATCCATTTGTCCGGATTGAACTGCATGACAAAGGTTGGTATAAGCATCCCCACCCAAGTCAACATCAACGCCAGCCATTACAGATTGTATGGCTGCATTCTCTTTGGTTGGAGCAACAAAGTGGCTTTCGTGAATCCCTTCAATACTATATAAATCGGAAACTACAAAGCCGCGAAACTTCCATTCATTACGCAAGAGTTTAGTCAGCAAATAATGGTTCGACGTACAAGGTATCCCATCTATCGAATTGTATGAAGTCATTACAGACAATGCCCCTGCATCTATTGCCTTACGAAAAGGAGGAAGAAAATTCTGATGCAAATCACGAATACCCACTGAAGCATAATTACCATTCTGTCCACCCTCCGGCACAGCGTATGCCAGAAAATGTTTCAAGGTAGCTATGGTAGCGTATTTTTGTGATAGATTACCTCCACCTAAACCGTCAACCATAGACGCCCCTAAAGTCCCGCTTAATACCGGATCTTCCCCAAATGTTTCTTCCACGCGGGACCAACGGGGATCACGGGTCAGATCAAGTACGGGACCGTAACTAATATGCCCACCTTGGGAACGAATTTCTTTAGCGATAACTTGACCAACTTCTTTTACTAACTCCGGTGACCAGGTAGCTGCCATTCCGATACCCGTAGGAAAAACAGTAGCACCAATTGCCATGTGCCCATGAGGGGCTTCTTCTGCTAAAAACATCGGAATTCCCAAACGAGTATTCTCCATCACATATTTTTGCAATGCATTCCCTGCTTTTGCTGCCATCTCGGAATTAAGTCCATTTGCCAGAGTTTTTTTTGTCCACGGGTCTGCACGATAAGTCGCCCAAAGCATTCCGGCATTTCTTTCTTTAATCAATTGCTTGAACTTTCCGGAAGGATGAACCTCACTACCATGGATTTCATACATTTCCCAACCTAAAGGACAAAGTAACTGACCGACCTTTTCTTCTAAAGTCATGCGGGAAAGTAAATCTGAAAGTCTTATATCTATCGACAAACAGCGATCTTTGTAAGCAGGTAACGAGGGAGAGGATTGAGTAAATCCCAAAGTACATACCATCTGTACTATCACCAAGATATACAATCGTTTTATCATAATGTTATATACAGTAAAATGACTCAATTAATTTATAGTGTATTTCTTCTAATCTTTCAAATAGAGATATTCAACCCTACTTACCCATTTCCCCTTCAAATATAACTGTATGTACAGGCTGATGAGCATCATTTGTTATCAACTTGACCTTTGCATCCAATAGATGGTTTGAAGATGATACATTTAATTCAAACAGAACCTCCAGACACTCATTTTGCTTCAAAACCTTTTCACCCCGGATATTAGTAGAAACAAATTCTGGACATTCTATTTTGCGGATAATAAGAGGATTCGCCCCTTCATTAGTAACTTTAACTTTTCTCTGAATATGCTTTTTTAATGAGATATTCCCAAAATTAAAATAAGATTGTGAACACTTCATCCGGGGAGCAGTTGCCGTGCTTACTTTTCTCATATCATCAATCACTGTACCAAAGATTTGTATAGGAGAACTGTGTACGGAATTGGCACTAATAATAATCTTATCTTTAAATGTACCGTAAAAGCCTTTTAAAGGAGAAGCTGTTATTTTTATAGTCGCACAAGATCGACCTTGAAGAGATGATGGCATAGATATCGACAAACATCCACTCTTATCCAACAGCGAGTATGACAACCTGACCATTTTATCCGATCGGTTATAGATTCTAATTTCCAATTGTTTTGGCCTCCCATTATGTTGTAACAGATCATAAGATAGAGTCATTCGGTCTGCCAGAATATCTGATGATAAAGAATAAGGATATTCATCCTCTATACGATTCATTGTATTTATCGTGCCTTTTACCCAAAGAGTATTGACACTTTGCCCTGAATTAGAAACAACCCTTATACTCTTAGAGAAAAAGTTTGTTCGCCCTTTAGGATCGAAAGTTACGGTAATAGTGCCTGTATGCCCTGGTTTTACAGGTTGTTTACTATAAACAGGAATGGCACACCCACAAGTTGAAATCACTTCTTCAATCACAACAGGAGAAGTATGTATATTAGTAAAATGAAAAGTATGACTCACTTTGCCTTCTACTTCCTGAATATTACCAAAATTCCAAGTAGTAGTATCAAAACGTAATACAGTTTTTCCCTGTTGTTGAGCACATACGCCAACAATAGAGCACAGTAAAACGATCAAAGCTGACATAAAACGTTTCATCATCATTTCTTTAAGTTAATATTGGGAGTTACGTAAAAACACAATAACTCCCAATATAAAATCACATTTTAATTATCTTGAGGCAAATCATTGAATTCTGCATTCCAAATGATATTTGCCGAAGCAGGGAAAGTTAAATCACGCCCATTGCCCGAACTGTCCTTCAATGTATTTCCTTCTCCTTCATCCAATTTCCAATAGCCATATAAGTCCGACGAAGATGGAGAAGCTATTGTACGCAAGTTAGCTTTTACTTCTTCCGCCGTCAGACACTTCTTCCACATACGAATATCAGAAATCAGACCATCAAAATACATACTTGAACTTGTATTACCAAACTGAATACCAGTCAACGTATATCCCACCTTGAATCTTTGAGAAGAGGATGGTCCCCAACGTTTAGTAGGTTTTGCAGAAGCAACTTCCTCACCGTTAATATATAAACGATAAGCAACCTCAGTATTCTGGCCCGTTTTTGTTCCGTCACAAGTAATAGTCAACCTTACCCATTGATTAGCCGGCAACGTTATATTTTGATTAGCCAATGTCAAGTCACATTGACGATTACCAATATTAGACGCTCCCGTTGCACCGGTCACACGTAGTTCACAACCACTAAAAACCTCATTATTATTGTTGGTATCTTTACCACGCCATGTACCTATATAATTAGTTCCACTGTGCCAACTATATGGATATACAAGCATCTCAAACGTATGTGTATTATCTTCAATCGTAACTACTTCATCATTTGCGAAACTTAACGTACGATACATATCCGTTGAATAAGAACTCATATTCAATCCCGGTATATAATCCAATTCCCCATCAATGCTAATCGTAAAATAAGAAACAGAACGAGTGTCCGTTACAAATTGTCCTACACACGTTTCATCTATTGTTGCAACAATAGGAAGCAAATATTCTTCACCTTCCACCAAACCGAACAACGATGAAAACTTAACTGATAAGGAATTGGATTCTTGCTGTCCTGCCTTCACTATCGCATTTTTAGCTTGCAACTCATAGACAAAAGCAGGCATCATCTTATAAGACGTGTTATTTGCAGCATTATAAGCCTCTACCATACTTTCGTCCACGGCAATGTCACACAATAAAGTAGTAGCAGCAGGTTTATCCAGTTTGATAGTATAATCATAAACATAGCTTCCTGCATCCAGTATCTCCCTATAATCAATAGAAACAGGTCCTGCTTCCGACTGTGGCATCTCTATTGTCGGCAATTCAATAAAATCATTGTCATCATCCGAACAGGATGTGAATCCTACTCCTCCCAATAAAACAAGCAAAAGGAGAGTTAATCTATTTATATTGTTTTTCATTATCATACAGTCTATTCATTTATTATTACCTTATTCAAGACATTTATTCGTATCATCATAAGTCCAGTCAATCGTGATTCCATTCTTATAACTGATATCACGCTTTGACGGAGATAAATCATAGAAAGTAGTTCCTTCTCCTTCATTCATTCTCCAATAAGACACAAGCCCATTGGTAGAAGGGTCTACCCCACATACATTTGCTTTAATTTCACGAGCAGACAAAGGACGAGTCCAAAGACGCATCTCACTCAAACGACCATAAAACAATTGTGAAGATTGATAACCTTTTGAAGGCATACCGATCTGTACTCCATAAAGCGCATATTCATACGGAGCAACTGTCATTGAGTTATCTTTCTCTCCATTAATATACAATGTCAACGTACTGCCGTCATTTACCAAGGCAACAGCATACCAGGTATTTAAAGCAAAGCGAGTATTCGATGACATTTTACCCTGTTTAGTTGTTACATGCAACTGGTTCGGTTCATCCGTTCCTTCACCAAAACGAAGCAGGTTCTGGTCACATTTAAAGCCTCCATCATCAATCGCTCCCCCTTCTACAGATGCTTCACTACCTCCAAATGAGCAAACACGGGTAGTACCGGAAGCTCCGGAAGAACGGAATTTAGTGGCGTAAATCTTCACTTCCCATGTATAAGTAGGCAAAGAAGGAATAGGATCCGGAAGCAAAAATTGATAAGCCATAGAAGCCTGTCCTACATACGGAGCATGGAAACGCAATGTTCGAGATACTTTCAGGAAAATAGTACGTCCTGCTTCTATAATATCCAAATCTCCCGTCGCACTTTTTATGGTAACTGGTATCAAATAAACACGTCCCGGAACAAATTCCGAATCATCGGCAATTGAAAGAGAGGCAGCAGAAGAAATTGCCTGTCCTGCTGAAATAGTAACCTCCGGATTTTCAAATGTATATGATTTATCCGGAATGGGATAATAATTGGTTCCCATTTCCTCATTATAAGTATCAACCAGACTTGCATCAACAGCCAGATTCACCTGAATATCCGATTCAACGCGAGAAGTTGAAGTCACAGAAACAGCATACGCAGATGGAAATCCATCAATGGCAAACTTTACCAATCTATCCGAA
>OBHX01003744.1_pt1 | contig 10577 bp, 5 predicted proteins | sample 1519331 | NCBI WGS metagenome assembly OBHX01 (sample SAMEA2602897, study PRJEB22501) | metagenome
ACGCCATACATTGCCGATCTGCAACGCCTTAAAAGGTGTCGGCAGTTTCTCCTTATTGTTCGCGTAATATCTTGCCAGCGGAACAGTCAGATCATATCTAAGACCATTGTCTGCAAACTCCTGCTTACCGGCATCGATGGCTCTTGTCAGATCAGCACCTCTCTTCATCACCTTGAAGATCAGCTTCTCATTGTCACCGCCCTGCTTGGATGTCAGGTTCTCTATATGTTCCATAACTGGAGTTTCAATCTGCATAAAACCATAGGATGCATAGCTGGTCTTGATCATCTGCAGAATATGTTCTCTGAGACGCATATCTGCAGGAAGCATATCGCACATGCCCTTTACAGGTGTTTTAATGAACTTCATTCTATCGTATACACTCCTTTTAATTATTCGATCCTAACGTTTCTCACGATTTTTGAAAAAACGCCTGTATACATTCTAGCCTATATTGTCCCGAACCGCAAGGTCTGATTTTAGAAAGTTACAATAATAAATTCTATAAAAAGCCTTATGCGGCAATAATCAGCTTATTGCACTTATGTAAATATCGATAAACATGGTCTGACAGCACTTCTTCATCCGATACCACCTGATGATTCATCGTCCCCACGATCTGTCTCAGATCCCAGGCACTCATCTCGTCCATAACCGGCAGCAAAAGAACTTCATGAATACTGCTGGGCAGCACAAAGAAATCCCTCCCAATGTCGGACGCAAAGCGCTTCAGACAATCTGTATAAAACAAAACCGAAGCTCCGTTCAGCCGGATCTCATTCGTCAATACATAAAGTGGCATCGCTCCTGTCTCCGGCCTCTCCTCAAGAAATGCATCATAAGCTTCAGCCATCGGCCCCTCTGCCATCTCATGAACCATATCCTGTATCGGCTCCAATACATCCTTCCACAGTCTCTGCATATTCGCTGCCGCTGTCTTGTAAAGATCCGTCTCTGACACATGCCACCACTTCATCATCTCATTGCTGACCAAAACTGTGCCGATTCGACTCTGCTCTTCTTCAACTAATACCCGAAATGTCACTGCAAGATCTAACGCCTTGATAAAAGGACAGTCTGTGAGCTGACGACTGTTTCTCTCATAATTCACTGCCTTCAGGATAATATGCTCCCTGACATTCTCAAAATACTCAAACCAAGCGCCATTCACCGACAAACCGTCTGCCTCCTGCTGCCGACAGATACTGACCATCTGCTCTGCCAGATCATCCGGTGAAATTCCCCGAAGATACTGCTCATAAATATCTCTCATGTAAAAAACCGGTGCAAAGTTCTCTCTCTCCTGCCGGATCGTCATAATCTCCGACATCACGCCATTATTCTTCTCAACCTCCGTTAAAACAACTTCCGCTTCTCTGTCCTCGTTCAAAACGGCCTCTACATTCTCCCGAATATATGTCACAAACTCCCCGTATGTTAAAATTGACTGATGCATGATCTTCCTCCCCATATCCTTAACTTTGTTCCGGCCGTGAACTTTTGTTTGTATTTATATTATAGCGGCGACATTTCCCTTCATCAATGATGATTCATCGACAACGCCATAAGTCATCCGACATCAGTCAAAACCATTCGTCAACACTCTCCTGCCATGCACCCCTTCTAATGATAAAAAAAACCGGCACAGTTTCCTGCACCGGCCCACATATTATGCTCTTACAGCCTTCTTTAATAAATGCTTCAGATCATCCACACTAAATTCGTAGTGTCTGCCGCAAAAATGACAATTCACTTCAATCGGTTTCTGATCGTCGATCATATCCTGGATTTCCTTCTTACCGATACTGATAATGGCTCTCTCAACACGTTCCTTGGAACAGTCACAAACATAACCCGTTGGTGTCTCCTCGTAAAATTCCACATCAAAGCCATCCAGAACACGGCGGATCATGCCCTCCGGTGTCTCGCCTTCCTCGAGCATCGTTGTTACAGAAGGGAGTTTCTTCACGTTCTCTTCCAGTTTATCAATCACTGCGTCTTCTGTAAACGGCATCAGCTAAAGAATAAAACCGCCTGCCTGCTTCACTGTATTATTCTTCTCCATCAAAACACCCAGAGCCACACTTGAATTGATCTGCTCGCTGGTCGCATAATAATAGGTGAGATCTTCCGCGATCTCTCCGGATACAAGCTGCGTCTGCCCAACATATGGCTCTTTCATACCCATATCCTTGATTACACTCAAAACACCGAGATCCAGGGCCCCGCCTACATCCAGCTTGCCTTTGCTGTTCGGAGGCAGCATAACATCCGGGTTATTCACATATCCCTTGACAGTGCCATCGGACTTTGCAGTCACCGTCAGGCCTCCGATTGGCCCGCTGCACTGAATCTGCAGTGTCAGAAGATCCTTCTCTCCCTTCATCATGCTGCCCATCATGGCACCTGCAGTCAGAAGACGTCCCAGAGCAGCTGTCGCCACCGGGCTCGTGTTATGTATCTCTCTGGCCTTCTCTACTAAATCTCTTGTGGATGCCGCAAAAATTCTGACCTGGTTGCCGGCTCCCGAAGCATGTACAATGTAATCTGACATTTTCTATTCCTCCATCCGTTTTAAACGGTCTTTTTCCCGTGCTCTCTTGCTACAAAATAAACCCTTTCACTATCAGGCTTCGGTTTATTATACGTAAAAGCATCATAAATTGCAAGTACCTCCATACCTGCTTTTTCAATCAATGCTCTGACTATCTCCAGTGAATAAGCTCTCTGATAATGGGTTTCGCAGTAACGTCTGAACAAATCGCCCTCTTCCTGAACAAAAACTGTCAGGTCATATTCATTGATCATTTCTTCTTCATCATAAAAATTATCCCATATAAAGCTGCATTCCTCGCGGTCTTCCGCAATGGTCTGCTCTCCAAGGATTTCCTGGTACTTGTAAACAGTATTCAGGTCAAATATAAAAATACCGCCCGGATCCAGATAATTATTCACCAGGGAAAAAACCTGTAAAAGGTCATCCTCCTCAAGAATATAATTCATACTGTCACAAATACTGACGGCTGCCCGCATCGTACCATAAAGTTCGAATTCCCGCATATCCTGCAGAAGATACAAAATATCCGGTGATGATTTTTCCTTTGCAATGGTCAGCATCTCCTCCGAAACATCAATGCCTGTCATATCATAGCCATGGGCATCAAGATAACGGGTCATGGCTCCGGTTCCGCATCCCATATCCAGAACCAGGCCGTCCTCCACACCATATTTTTTCAGCAGGGAAACAAGATATTCTCCCCATTCATCATATGGTACATTATCCATGAATGTATCATATACCTGCGCAAATCCTGTGTAAGCTTCCATACTTCATTCCTTTTTCTTATTTTGTGTATTTCTTTTTCTGATCATGCCTCCGATCCTTCCTGATTCACTGGCAGTCAGTGCTCCCCAGCCGCTTTTCTCAATTTTTTCAAAAAGTCCAAGTTCATCGGCAATCTCGTATTTTAATTGTTCCTGCGGTTTAAGTGTCCGAATTGGCACCTTTTCACCATTTTTCTTTGTTATCTTTCTATTCAGAATATCTCTTTCCACGATTCGGTTCATCTCCTGTTCAACAAAGAGTCTCCCCGCTTTCGCAGATATTATTCCCGATTCATTTTATCTCATAGACCGCAATATATCCGGCAATCGGCTGTTTATGGCTGATTCTCTAAATTTCAATCCAACACTTTAATGCAAATGAGTAAATCAATTTCTGACGGACTTTTTTCTGAAGCATCTGCTCCAGTGCCTGCTGATAATCATCCAGCTGCCGTTTGTAACGTTTTTTCAAAATATCTGCACCGTCTTGTTTTGAGACATGGTCGGTCTTGTAATCCAACAGAATCAGTTCCCCATTTTCTTCAAAATAAGCATCTATGATTCCCTGTATCAAAACAGTTTCTTCACTGTCCACTTCCGGATACAGTGCGGATACCGGCACACCCATAACAAACTGCGCTTCACGATATAATTCATGACGTCTGTCCGCCTCTGCCATTCGAAGCCCCAGATTTGAAAACACCATATCAGCGATATCCCGAATCCTGATACTTTGCCTCTGCTCTCCGGATAAACGCCCTGCGGATGTCATCGCATTTAGCTGACTGCGCAGCCATGCTTCATCTCTTTCATCGGGACGCCCCGCAAAATCGATCAGTTCCAGTGCCCTGTGATAAGCTGTACCACGGAAAGCCCCGACATTCGAAACTTCGTGTGTTTCATCCGCTTCCTTATCCTTCATAAAATCAGGCAACGCCTCTTCTGTTTCTGATTGCTTTTCAGCCAGGGCCATCCCCGGTGCCGGTGCCGCTTCCATGATTGCTTCCATGGCATATTTTTTTAATTCTGAAACAGAATATTTGCCTTTGACTGATAACAATGCTTTCTGAGGATACTGCCATCCTTCTTCCCCGAAAAGTCGTTTAGAAACGTCTGTCTCCGACACATCGGGCAAAGTATGCTTTCGCTGAAGCAGTTCTTCTTTCTGCCATTTTTTATCTATAACGCGCCCCACTTCACGGCCGGCAAGGGCACGGATATCCACCATTCTGAGCGTCACAATGTTCTCGGCTTCTCCATTCATTACAGCCGGCATGATCCAGTCCAGATAAGACCTGGCGGATGTCAGCATCCAGTCAGGAAAAACTTCACCCAAAATTCCACTGTTTCTCTGCCAGATTTCAAGCTTTTTGTCGGTATTTTTCAGGCTCTCCATGCCGGTCATAATCAATTTTTCCTTGGCTCTGGTCATAGCCACATATAAAATCCTCTGCTCCTCTGCCAGCGTTTCCAGATTCAGTCGGGCCGCAATAAATTTCTTATAGGCAGATGTCATCTTTTTGCGGGTCTGAAGATTGACCGCATCCAGCCCGATGCCGCTCTTTGCATGCATAACCAGCTTGCTGATGCTGTCCTGAAAATTAAATTTTTTGCCCAGTCCGGCCAGAATAACAATGGGATATTCCAACCCTTTACTCTTATGAATACTCATGATCCGTACACGGCCTTTGTCATTTTCAGGCATCACCGCCTCACCGAAATCAATCTGGTTCTTTTTGAGCTGTTCAATATATCGCATAAAGTCAAACAAACTGCTGTAACTGCCGGCCGCATAAGCCACTGCCCGCTCACGCAGCAGATCAAGATTGGCCTTTCGCCTTTCGCCCCCCGGCAAAGCCTGAACATAATCATAATAGCCTGTCCGATCATAGATATAGCGGATCAGCTCATGCAGTTCCAGATAAACAGAAGCTCGCCGGATATCATGAAACATCGCAAGAAACTTTTTAAGCTTTGCTGCTCCCGGTGTCTCTTCACTGCATGCCATACATGCGCCAAACAGACTGCCTTCTGAATGTTTGGAACGGATCAGAGCCATCTCTTCCGAAGAAATACCGGCGATCGGCGAACACAAAACCGCTGCCAGCGGGATGTCCTGCCCCGGATTATCGACAATTGCCAGGAACTGAAGCATTGTCCGTATCTCCAGCGTGTCAAAAAATCCGGCGGACATTTCAGCCGTGGAAGGAATATTCTCTGAAGCCAGCACATCCACAAACTTCTCAGCCCATCCTGTCACCGTCCGAAGAAGTATGACAATATCTTTGTACCCAGCTTTCCTGTAATCTCCAAGCGCACCGTCATAAATATCCATTCCATGCTCCGGATCTGTCATTTCCCGGATCCTGACTGCCGCCAGCTTCGCCTCAAGCTCCACAGAATCCAGGCCCTCATCATCCGGATCCGTCGTCTCACCGTCTCCCTTCAAAAACAGAAGTTCCGTATGGTCCGCAATATTTTTGCCTTTTGCCTCCGGAAATGCCATTCCCGGATAAAGAGCTGCCTGATCATCATAGTCAATCCCGCCGAGACTCTTCTTCATGATCTTACGGAAAATATAATTCACGCCAGAAAGTACACTTTCCCTGCTTCGAAAATTCTGTGAAAGATCAATACGCTGCCTTGTTTTCTGACTTTCTCCAAGAGCATAATGGTGATATTTTTCCATAAAAATAGCTGCATCTGCCAGTCTAAAACGATAAATGCTCTGTTTCACATCTCCCACCATAAAACGATTATACTGACCTTTGCGTTCTCTGGACAAAAGGCTGAGGATCAATTCCTGTACCTGATTGCTGTCCTGATATTCATCGCAGACAACCTCTTCATAAAATTCACTGAGTTCATCTGCAGCAGATGTCGGTTTCACCTGCATCTGCCCCTGTTCATCTTCTGAAAAATCAGCCAGAAGCTGCAGCATATAATGTTCCAGGTCTGAAAAATCCAACATATTCCGGTCATTCTTTACCGCCATAAACTGCTGTCCGAAAACTTCTGTCAATTCGATCAGCATCCTGACCGACGGGCGGATATAAGTCAGCTCCGCCTTCAGTTCTTCAAATGTGTGTACAAAATAGCCATCCCTAAGCCCTTCTATCTCTGATTTGAAATCCGCATGAATCTCCTTCACTTTCTCTTTAATCTTCGGGTCAACGGACGCCGCCGTTCTCGGCAGACGCTTCCAGACGATCTTGTGCAAAATTTCTCTGCTGCCGTCATAATCTTCCGACTCACCAAGCATCTGAAACCACTTTTTATCATCCTCGATCACCGGAAGATAGGCTTCCACACCATTGGGCTCAAGACAGAATGCCCGGGCTTCCTCAAAAAGCGGCAGATATTTGGTCAGAACATTATTCAGCTGCATCATGGCAAATTCTTTCACCTGATCGACTCCATTATGCTCTTCATCTGTCGAATAAGCCGCCAGACAATGCTTCAGCCAATATTCCGGCCACGGAAATCCTCTTGAATAATCATACAGCGCAATGATCATTTCTGCAATTCCCTGGTCGGTCTTGCCGTTGGCATAGCGATCCACAAAAGCTCTGAAGGCCCTGTTTTCTGATGCATAATAAGTCTCCATCACATCCTCTGCCACATCGGATTTCAAAAGCTTCAGTTCAGCTTCATCTCCCAGTCTGAAGGACGGATCCAGATCCAGTACTTCAAAATGTTCACGGATTGTCTTCAAGCAGAGACTGTGAATGGTTGAGATCTGGGCACAGGGCAATAAAAGCTTCTGCCGGATCCATGCTGTGTGATCCGGTTCTTCAAGCAATTTCTGATCCAACCCTCTGCCAATACGTTCACGCATTTCCGCTGCAGCCGCATTGGTAAATGTCACCACAAGCAAGCGCTCAATATCCACCGGATGCTTTTCATCCGTCAGTAATCGGATCAATCTTCCCACAAGGACTGCGGTTTTGCCTGAACCGGCTGCCGCTGATACAAGCACAGAACAGCCCCTTGCATCAATGACCGCCTGCTGTTTTTCACTCCACTGAATACTCATTCTCCCGCCTCCTTTCTGATTGCTTCCCAGATCTCGTCTTTATTCATTTTTTTCAGGCGCTTCCAGTCAAATCCATCAAAAGCCGGATCAAAACCGCATACCGACTTAAAGCTGCAGTAATCACAGGCCTTTTGTGTGCCGTACCGATAAGGATGTACGGAAATATCACCTGAAAAAATCTTTTCCCCTAATCGCTTTGTTGTCCGCTTCACATGCCATGAAAGCACTTCAAAATTCTCCGGTGCTGCTGCACTGGATAATGCAGACAATGTCCCGTCTTTTTTTATCTTGACCGGAAGAACTTTCGGTGGTTCCTCCGGGTGATGATCCATATGTCGAACAGCATCGCCATCATCCAGCACAAGACCATCCACCGCCAGCTGTTCAAGAATTGAAAGCACATCCTCTGCAGCACCGGATGAATCCGAATAATCTTCATTCTGCTCATCTGAACCGACAGGCTGGTTGCCCGCAAAATCCCGAAAATTGTCTGATGTCACAAAAGGATCATCAATGTGATAATACAGAATTCCCGCCGGAATAACGATGCATTGCTTCTTTTTCTGCTGCTGTTCCTCACGTGCCGTATTCATATAGACCATCAGCTGCAGCTGCAGACCATGAAAGACAGATGCCAGATCGAACTTTGTACGTCCGGACTTGTAATCTATAATCTTCAGATAAACTTTGTCATCTTCCTCACACAGATCCATTCGGTCAATCTTGCCATTTAAAGACATGACGCCCCGATCCCCGTAAGACAAATGCATCTGCTGATTCTCAAGTTCCGTCGTAAAACGGACTTCATATCCGACCGGCTCAAAATCCCCCTTCTTCAATTGCTGTTGCAGTGCCCAGATGGTTCGTTTGGTCATGCGCATGATTTTCTCAGTCAGATAATTGGCACGCATACTGTCCTGCATCACAGAATGATTATATTCCAGTACAACGCTGCTGACACATTCTTCCACCAGATGATCCCTGATCTCATCCGGAATTGTCCGCCACTGATAGCCGCTCCGTCCGATTCTCAGTGAAAAACGTTCGATTGCCTGATGAAAGATCATGCCAATATCCGGCGCCTGTACCTGATAAATTTTCCTTTCTTTTAAATGGAGTCCATAGGAAAGAAAATGGGCATAGGCACAGGCTGCATATTTCTCCAGCATCGTCACACCGCCCGTCAGCTGCCCGCCGTAAACGGCCCTGACAGCCGCCTGAGACAACTGCTCATCCCAATGCCTGTAAAATGCTGCTTCCACCAGCTGTCTGGTCTTCTCTGCATACTCCGGCCTTGACATAAACCAGTCATAGACATCCAGCCAGTCTTCGGGAATCTGTCCATTCTCACTGATCTCACGAAGCCCTCTGATCATATACTGATAACTGTGGATCAAATCTCCTTTTTCCGTATCCGTCTGGTGTACCCGTTCCAGTACCAGCTTCGGAAAAACCGCTTTGATCCTGTCAAAAATAGAGGACGGCCGCTTCTCTTTCCCTGCTGCATCCTGCTCAGAACAGGTCAGTATCAGCTTTTCAGAAGGTTTTGTCATATTCATATAAAGATAATACTGCTCTGTACATGTATTTTCCTTTGCCGTTGGTGCCAAATGAATGTGATGCAATGCCAGACGGTCTCTCTCAATTTCTGTCAGCAGACCGCCGCCGTTTTCCATAAGCGGTACCAGTCCATCATTCATGCCGACAAAAAACAGGACTTTAATGTTCTCCAGCCTTGTTCGGCGTATATCACCAAAAGTTACCTGATCCACTCCCGGCGGAATAATACCAATCCGCACATCATTGACGCCGGCATCCAGCACATCGGAAAAGACCTGAATAGAAAGCGGCTCCTGACCGAGAATCAAGTACATTCTCTCCAGCAATTCGATCATCACATCGTAAATCTGCTCATATTCCTTGGCTCTTGAAAGATCCCCGTTTTTCTCAAAGAACGCAGTCCATGCCTCCAGCTGTCCTCGAATGCCCAGCTGCTGCATATACAAATAAAGTCTCCGCATAAAATCGACGGTCCGGCTTTCCTTATTCCGGCTTACTTCATAAAGTGCTTCCAAGGGCAGGATCAGCCGTTCCCGGATGCCATTGATCCTGTCCAGCTCTTCATCGGTCATTCCCTGCATTTTGGCCGTCCACACCTTTGTCCACTTACTATGGCCGCGGATGCCCAGCGCCAGCACATAATCCTCCAGACAGTCCGTCTCCTCCTCTGAAATACCCGTAAGGCCGCTTCTGAGATACCGCAGCATAGACGCATAACTGTATTTTTGAAGGAAAACACTGCAGAGTGACCGCAGCCATTCAACCAGCATATTTCCCGAAATGTTGCGCCTGCCGTCAAAGAAACAAGGAATCTGATACTTATCAAACCAATAATCAGCACTGCTGCGGTACAGATTCATGTCACTGGCTACAACAGCCATATTCCTGTATCTGTAATGCTTTCTGGCTGCATATTCATGAATCTTCATCGCCACAAAACCCATCTCATCATTCGGTGATGTCAGCCTGAAAGCCATCAGATCCTCCGGCTTTTCTGCCCGGGCCGCAGCCCTTTTTCTGAATAGATTCTTCTCCATGGCAGCCAGTTCCGGATGTCCGGCAAACCGCCCATTTTCATTGCCTTCAAGATGTATGTCCGCTTCTCTGGACACCTGATGCTCACGGCAGATCCGCTCCAGCTGAAAAATCGTATCCTTCGGCAGGTAAAAAAGGTGCTCCATGGAAACGGTCTGATACGGATTCTCCGCAACATCCACATTCAGCGTCATCACTACCCTCGGTGCCAACTGCAGAATGCGGGTCATCAGACGGTACTGAATGGGTGTAAAACCGGTAAAATCATCCAGAAATACGTGCACACGGCGAATCATATCGGATTGTTCGATCACATCGCATAACCGATCCGGCACTTCCTCCGTTGTCATATATTTTTCATGGATTCTGTCAAGAAAAGCCTCATAAATCACTGTTATATCCTGCAATTTGGCATATAAAACAGACTCAGTCCCCATTTCCATGCTTCGCTTTCTGAGAATATCCGGCGTCACGCCGTACTGTAAAAGCTCCGACAGCATAGACTTCACTTCGTCCACAAAACCCTTTTTGCGTATATTGCCTCTGAAGGCAGAAAGTTCTTCTTCATGCTCCGTCAAAATTCTTCGGATAATCATACTCTTGCCGGTATCTTCGAGAATTT
>OBHX01003746.1_pt1 | contig 10575 bp, 8 predicted proteins | sample 1519331 | NCBI WGS metagenome assembly OBHX01 (sample SAMEA2602897, study PRJEB22501) | metagenome
TCCCCCTGTATCCTCTGTGGTGAACCGTGAACCGTAGACTCTAGATTATCATTTACAGATTTGACTTAACTACATCAATCAGTTCCTGATATTCCGCGTCAGTCAGATAAACCTTTCCCGGATTCATTTGAAATGTGCCTCCATAATCCGGTCCATCCACATATTTAGGTGCTAAATGAAAATGCAAATGAGACAATTTATCCGAGTAAGCACCATAATTAATCTTTTCCGGCTGGAAAGCTTTTTGCATGGCACGAGTGACACGCGCTACATCTGCCATAAAAGCATTACGATCTTCATCACTCAATTCATTCAAATCGTTCACATGGTCTTTATAAGAAACAAGACAACGTCCACGGTAGGTTTGTTCCTTAAACAAAAACACACGTGACACACTCAATTGCGCAATCTCAATCATCAGATTATGCAGCGTTTCATTGTTCTGGCAATACAGACATTCTTTTGGATCACTCTTCATGATATTATTATTTTAAGTTTTTATCGTTGCAAAAATAAGTATTCCATTCTTATCCGGCTTGTACTTTTTCGTTTTTTTGATCGACTAATTGGTACACATCCTCTTTTTCGCCTACCACCCAAACAACATCGCCTTCTTCGAGTGGAGCATTTACATCAGGAACCATCAGTGTACCGTCTTCACTTTCAACACCGGCTATCATACAATGATATTTGTCGCGGATACCCGATTCACGAATCGTTTTACCCAGAAAAACAGAATCACTGTCAATGATAAACTGCTTCAAAGCCATCTCGCTCTTTTCATAAACCTCCCAGTCTATCTTCGCTCCGTTTTGCATCGCCTCATTAAACACACTTAATTGTTCATCCGTCCCTATCACCTGTATCTTATCCATTGGAAACAGACGAACAGAACCACCGGGGATATTAATCCTCCTCTTTCCACGAAGAATAGAAGCAACATGAACTCCAAACTTCTTCCCCAAGTTCAGCTCCATCAATGTCTTTCCCGCCCAACTGGATTCACCCGGAATTTCCATATCGGCAAGATGCAAATCATGCGACAACAAACGACCGGCATACTCCGGCTTTTTCTCTCCCAGATACTCTGCACGTACATCTCTGGAACGGAGATTCTGGAAGAAACGACGTTCAATCAATATCGATTGCTTTTTCAAACGGCGAGACCATACCATCAACAATACAATAAGTACAGCCACTCCAATAATCAATCCGATAGACGCCTTAAATAATCCGGAAATAACAAAGATGACAAAAAGTGCCGCTATCATAATACGAATCACGATTGTCGATACCAGCGGCGCGCGGTTGGCACGGCTATCATGCCATAAGGTCATAAACTCAACCGAATGATTTTTCTTCACCATAATGGCACGCAAGAAAGGAGCAATACACAGAATCATAAATACCGCTCCCAACAACGATGCCCAGAAATGAGGCAGATTCTCTTTAAAGAATGGCACAACAAAACGAAAAGAAAGTGCAATAATCGACATACTGACAATTGAATAAACAACTGTTATACGTACCATTGACAAGATTAGCTTCTTCCACAAATTCTCGTGATTCAGAGCTGTTTGCGAACCGGAAGAATAACGCATCATTATTTTTTTCCATGATTCCGGAAGATGAGCATCCACAAAAGTAGAAGCCGGCTCGGCAAAACGAATCATATAAGGAGTCAGGAAAGTAGTAATCACAGAAACCGCTACCACTATCGGATACAGAAAATTACTCGTTACATGCAAAGAGACTCCCAAAGAAGCAATAATAAACGCAAATTCGCCGATCTGCGTTAAACTAAAGCCGCATTGCATAGCCGTCTTTAAAGGCTTTCCGGAGAGAATAACACCGAATGTACCAAAAACGGCCTGTCCCAAGATAACAGCCAAAGTAATAACTATAATAGGTACGGCATATTCTACAATCATTGCAGGATCCACCATCATACCGACCGATACGAAAAAGATAGCTCCAAAAAGATCCTTTACCGGTTTCACCAGCCGGTCTATGGATTCCGCCTCGATTGTTTCCGCCAGAATAGATCCCATTATAAATGCACCAAATGCAGCAGAAAATCCTGTATGAGCCGCCATCACTACCATACCGAAACAAAGTGCCAACGACACAATAAGCAGAGTCTCCTCTCCCATCAATTTCCGGCAGCGTTTCAAGAATTCAGGAATCAGATAGATACCGACAACAAACCACAGAATAAGGAAAAACAATAATTTCCCGATACTCTCCAACATCTCGGTACCTTCAAAATGTTGGCTTACCGCCATAGTGGAAAGCATCACCATTAATACAATAGCCGAAATATCTTCCAAAATCAAGATACTCAACACAAGTCCGGTGAACTGCTTCTTCCTTAATCCTAAATCATCAAAAGCTTTATAAATAATAGTAGTAGACGACATCGCAATCATACCGCCCAAGAACAGACTGTCCATCCTGTGCCAGCCGAAACCCATGCCGACTCCTATTCCCAACAAAATCATACAAAAGATGATGGTACAGGCAGCAATGATGGCAGAACCACCCACCTTGACAATCTTCTTAAAACTAAATTCCAAACCAAGAGCAAACAGCAAAAATATAACACCAATATCCGCCCAAGTCTTAATATTGGCAGTATCCATCACTGAAGGAGTATACGGCATATGCGGACTTGCCAGAAATCCGGCAACTACATATCCCAAGACCAGAGGTTGTTTCAACTTCTTAAACAACAAAGTCATAACACCGGCACAAATCAATATAAGTGCGAGGTCAGCTATAAGAGTAGGTAATTGAGACATTATTTTATCGTATTTGATGACAAAATTATATTATTTCTATGGGATAAACAACATATTCACGGATATGTTTTGCAATAACCATCATAAAATAAGTTAGCCCCGGATAGAGTCGTAACTTATCCGGGGCTATACACAATAACAAGCTTATTTTTTACTTTCTAAAAGGCGGTTTCACTACCACAGCTTTCAATTTCCGACCACGCATATCGATACAGATTTCCGTACCCACCTTACTATATTCCGGTTTCACATATCCCATACCGATACCAATCTTACGGGTAGGCGACATCGTACCGGAGGTCACCACTCCCACTTTCTCGCCTTCATCATTCACCAGTTCATAGCCATGACGGGGAATTCCGCGATCAACCATTTCAAAGCCAACCAGTTTACGGGTAACACCTTCCGCTTTCTGTTTTTCCAGCATCGGACGGTTGACAAAATCCTTGCCCTCCACAAACTTAGTGATCCATCCCAATCCGGCTTCTATCGGAGAAGTCGTATCATCCAGATCATTGCCATACAGACAGAAGCCCATTTCCAACCGGAGCGTATCACGGGCACCCAAACCAATAGGTTTAATGCCATACTCTTCACCAGCTTCAAAAATAGCCTTCCATATAGAATCAGCCGCAGACGGATAGAAATAAAGCTCAAAACCTCCCGCACCGGTATAACCCGTATTGGAGATAATCACATTCTCTTCACTTGCAAACGTTCCAACCTTAAATGTATAATAAGGAATAGTAGCAAGATCAATATCCGTCAACTTTTGCAGAACCGAAATAGCCTTCGGACCCTGTATAGCAAGTTGAGCTATGTTATCCGACGAATTTTCCAACTCGGCTCCCTCCGTATTGTGAGAAACACACCAGTTCCAGTCTTTTTCCATATTGGAAGCATTCACCACCAACATGTATTTTTCCGGTTCATACTGATAAACCAGCAAATCATCTACAATCCCCCCATCCTCATTCGGAAAACAAGTATATTGTATTTTACCCGGAGCCAGTGCCGCCACATTGTTAGATGTTATTTTCTGCAGAAAGGCCAACGCTTGCGGTCCTTTCACCCAAAATTCTCCCATGTGCGATACATCAAATACACCGACACCTTGACAAACAGTTATGTGTTCATCAATGATACCGGAGTATTCAATAGGCATATTATAACCTGCAAACTCGTGCATTTTAGCACCAAGTGCTATATGTTTCTCTGTAAACGGAGTGGTTTTCATTATTTTAAAGTATTAAGTTTTAAGTATCAGGTATTAAGTATTACCGGAGCTTACCGTCTTTTTATTTGGAAGCCACCAGTTCTGCTATTTTTACGATCACTTTCATTGCTTTCTCCATATTCTGGATAGGCACAAATTCGTAACGACCGTGGAAATTCAGACCACCGGCAAAGATATTCGGACAAGGCAATCCCTTAAAAGAAAGCTGCGCACCATCCGTACCTCCACGAATCGGTTTTACATTCGGTTTCACACCCACGGCTTCCATAGCTGCAAAAGCAGTATCGATGATGTGCATTACCGGTTCTATTTTCTCACGCATATTATAATACTGGTCGCGCAGTTCGAGTGTCGCAGTACCAGCTCCATATTCAGCGTTCATTTGAGCTACCAGACGTTCTATCTCTTTTTTACGGTTCTCAAATTTTGCACGGTCATGATCGCGGATGATATAAGACACAGTGCTTTGCTCCACATCCCCCTGAATACCGATCAAATGATAGAATCCTTCATAGCCGGTCGTATGTTCCGGTCTTTCCTGTGAGGGAAGCATCGTAATAAACTGATTGGCAAGATAGATAGAGTTAATCATCTTATCCTTGGCATATCCCGGATGCACATTACGTCCTTTAAAGGTTATTTTTGCGGCAGCAGCATTAAAGTTCTCAAACTCCAACTCCCCTACTTCACCTCCATCCATCGTATATCCCCATTCGCAACCGAATTTCTCTACATCGAATTTATGAGCACCTTCACCGATTTCTTCGTCAGGATTGAAACCGATACGGATTTTACCGTGCTTGATTTCAGGATGTTCCTTCAGATAAACCACCGCAGATATAATTTCCGCAATACCCGCTTTGTCGTCGGCACCGAGCAACGTTTTTCCGTTGGTTACAATCAAGTCTTCCCCCTTATGATCCAGCAATTCCGGGAATTGCGACGGAGAAAGAATCACATTCTCTTCAGCACAAAGTACAATATCCGAGCCATCATATTTTTCCACAATCCGCGGAGTGACATCTTTACCTGTCATATCAGGACTTGTATCCATGTGGGCAATAAATCCGATAGTGGGTACTTCTTTATCTATATTGGCAGGAAGTGTAGCAAAAAGATAGCCATGCTCATCCAAAGTAATATCTTCCAATCCCAAAGATTCCAACTCTTTTTTCAAGTATTCAGCAAAAATCATCTGCTTCGGAGTACTTGGAGTAAGCCCTGTCGATTCATCAGATTGTGTATCGAAGCTTACATACTTTAAAAATCTGTCTACTAAAGTCATATTGTTTTAATTACAAGTTACTAATTACAATTTACAAATTGATAGTTTATAGTGCCGTAAAGGTAAAAAAAGAGCCGTGAATTACAAAGCAATTCACGGCTCTTTTTATTGTATACTTTTATCCGGATACTTAAATATCCTATTTGACTACTTTAAAAATGGCTACTACCATCAAAGCAATGTGTACAAACCTTGCATTTAGGTAATCCGATAGCCTCAATCAGCGTTTCCAGTGTATTAAACTTCAATGAACTGAGACCGAAACGCTCTGCAATAATACTAACCATCTTATCGTATTCCGGAGAACCAGTAGTAGCATATTTCTCCAGGTTCTTATTCTCATCCCCTTCCAGTTCCTTGATAATACGACGGGTAATCAACTCCAATGCATTTTTAGAAGCCGAAAAACCAACAAACGGACAAGCATAAATCAATGGCGGACAAGCGATACGCATGTGCACCTCCTTTGCTCCGTAATCATACAGAATCTTCACATTGTCACGTAATTGAGTTCCCCGCACGATTGAATCGTCACAGAACAACAAACGTTTATTTTGCAGCATGGCACGGTTGGGAATCAACTTCATCTTAGCAACAAGCGAACGCATCTCCTGATTGCTCGGAGTGAAGCTACGAGGCCATGTCGGTGTATATTTTGAAATAGCACGATGGTAAGGAACCCCCTTTCCTTCGGCATATCCTAAAGCCATACCCACTCCCGAATCAGGAATACCGCAAGCACAATCCACTTCCGATTCATCTGTCTGTCCCATTTTCAATCCGCTGGTGAAACGCACTTCCTCTACATTCTTTCCTTCATAACAAGAAGTCGGGAAACCGTAGTACACCCACAAAAACGAGCAAATCTGCATATCCTCATTGGGCTTGCGAAGCTGGTCAACATGATCGTCATACATACGGACAATCTCACCGGGACCTAAATATCTCTCAATCTCATAATCCAGATTCGGAAAACTGGACGATTCGCTCGTTGCAGCATAAGCACCGTCTTTCCTTCCAATCACCACCGGAGTACGTCCCCATCGGTCACGGGCAGCGATGATACTACCATCTTCCGTCAGAAGCAACATCGAACAAGAACCCTTAATGTGCTTAAACACATTTTCGATACCTTCCACAAAAGTTCTGCCTTGTATAATAAGTAATGCGATAAGTTCCGTCTGGTTGGTGTTGCTCGAACTAAGTTCGGCGAAGTGCATGTTTTGACTGAGAAGTTCTTCTTCCAATTCCTGGATATTGACTATTTTAGCGACTGTGACAATGGCGAAGCGCCCGAGGTGAGAATTGATGATGATAGGTTGTGCGTCTGTGTCGCTAATGATGCCGATGCCGGCGTTTCCTTTGAATTTGTCCAGTTCTCCTTCAAACTTGGTTCGGAAATAAGTACTTTCCAAATTGTGAATGGAGCGTATAAAACCTTTTTCCTCACTATATGTTGCGAGTCCTCCTCGCTTGGTACCCAGATGTGAGTTATAATCTGTGCCGTAGAATAAATCAGTCACGCAGCTAGTTTTCGAGACTGTTCCGAAAAAACCTCCCATGTTGTTCTCTTTATTGATGATGTTTTAAAAAAGATGGCGCAAAAGTACAAAAAAGAATTCGTCCTATAAAAAAAGCGCTCCGCAAAGTTTTAGTTTTCTTTGCGAAGCACAACTAATATTTATTAAAAAGCGGGGAATCCGGAAACAATCTTTTTACCGGAATCTTATTTCCATTTCTTGATCGTTTTCAAGTCAGCGGGAGTTGCTTCAATCAAACTTACTGCAAATCCTCCGCTACGTGCCAGCTTCACAGACATCTTATTCTTGTTTGTAACAAGTCCTTTTTTTATCTGGTAAGAAGTAGGATTCTTTTCAAAATCCGCCTCCTTTCCGTCAGCATAAAGAGTAGCTACATATTGTTTTCCCGGTTCGAGAAAATCAAGTGTAAAAGCAGAAGTACGGGGATTCTCATCGGTGATACCACCTACAAACCAGTTATCAGTACCTTTTGCCTTACGTGCTACGGTAATATAATCTCCCGGTTCCGCTTCCAGATACTTGCTGTCATCCCAATCAACGGCTACATCCTTGATAAATTGAAATGCATCCATGTGACGTTCGTAACTCTCCGGAAGGTCGGCTGCCATTTGCAAAGGACTGTACATCGTTACATAAAGTGCCAACTGTTTTGCCAAAGTTGTACGTACAAAACTGTGGTCGCCTGACAGGAAAGAAAGTTTTGTATCAAAGATACCCGGTGTATAATCCATCGGTCCACCAATCTGACGGGTGAAAGGAAGCAAGGTGGTATGGAACGGCTTATTCCCTGCAAAGGCTTCATATTCCGTGCCACGAGCCGATTCATTACCGATCAGATTCGGATATGTGCGACATAATCCTGTCGGACGAGTTGCTTCGTGAGCATTTACACAGATCTTATATTCGGCCGCTTTTTCCACCGCATATAAATAATGATTGTTCATCCACTGTCCGTAATGATGTTCTCCACGCGGAATAATATTACCTACATACCCGCTCTTCACAGCATTGTATCCGTTATCTATCATAAACTGATAGGCTTTATCAAGATGGCGCTCGTAGTTACGTACAGAAGCGGAAGTCTCGTGATGCATCATCAGCTTCACTCCTTTTTCCTTTGCATACGCATTGAGCATCTTCACGTCAAAATCAGGATACGGAGTTACGAAATCAAAGACATAATCCTTCGAATTTCCGAACCAGTCTTCCCAGCCTTCATTCCAGCCTTCCACTAAGATCTGGTCGAATCCATGCTCTGAAGCAAAGTCAATGTAACGCTTCACTTTGTCATTATTGGCTGCATGACGCCCGCTCGGTTTTGTTTGGGAATAATCCGTCTGTCCCAGTTTCACAGAATAAACATCATCCGTGTACGACCAGGAACTTTTTCCGGTAATCATTTCCCACCACACACCGATGTATTTCACCGGCTTAATCCAGGAAACATCTTCGTAGGCACAAGGTTCATTCAAGTTCAAAGTCAATTTGGAAGCCAGAATATCACGAGCATCATCACTGACAATCACCGTGCGCCAGGGTGAACGGCAAGGCGTTTGCATATAACCTTTATCCCCTTTTGCATCAGGAGTCAGCCATGATTCAAAAATCAGGTTCTGATCGTCAAGGTTCAGATGCATACAAGAATAATCAACCAAAGCCGCTTCATGCAGATTGATATACAACCCGTCGGCTGTCTTCATTTGCAAAGATGTCTGCACACCTGTTGGTGAAAAAGGAGTTTGAGAAGCATTTGGAGTAATTGCCCCTTGCAACAATCCGCGAATCTCTGAAAGCTTGGATTCGGTATAGTCATATTCCTGCGTATCATAATCGCCTGGAATCCAGAATGCCGTATGATCGCCGGCCATAGCAAACTGCGAATGTTCTTCTTTTATAACGAAGTAATTCAGATTCTTTTGCTGCGGGAACTCATAGCGGAACCCCAAGCCATCATTATAAAGACGAAAACAAATAATCAGATTACGATCTTGCGCCTTTTGATTCAGGGTAACAGCCATTTCATTATAATGGTTGCGGATCGATTTCACCTCTCCCCACACCGGTTCCCATGTTTCATCAAAAGCAGAAGTTTTAATATCGGCCAGAGTGAATCCATTCATCAGTCCGGGATCATTTTTCAATTCCAGTCCCAGTTTCGAAGGTTTAATCACCTCTTTTCCTTTATAAGAGAGTTCATACACCGGTTCTCCTTGCATGTTGACAGAGAAATTAAGTTTTAATTGTCCGTCAGGAGAAGTGATACTTTCGGCCTTTGCTGATGTGCCGAAGAAAAAAGAGAGCAACAGGCAGACCCATATTGCAGTTCCTATTTTCATGTTCTTCATGATATAAATGAGTTAGTTAATAATCGTATGGCAAAGATAGACAGGAAACAATAGAGGTGTTTTTCTTTATAAAGAAAATATAGAAGGATATAGAAGTTGAAACGGGATAAACATTTAAATATAAAGCAGATAACAAATCCAGAAGCTAGAAAAAATATAGTGTCTATGGTGAAGAAATTAAAAGGATTAAAGACGCATATTACATAATCTTTCTATATTTGCAACGTATTATCCCAACTATATCAATAAACACTTTACTATTTAGAATATGGCACAGCACCTTAAATTGATCGCTCTATTGATTTTCACATTGTCCGCCAGCTACACTTCCGCGCAGTCTTTACGTAAACTGCTGGAACGTCCATACGGTATCATCGAGTCAAAATGGGAAAAAGATGCTCAGGGAACTACCGAACTCAATTACTACAATGAAGACTATTGCGACTATTATCTGTATCGTGCCAACGACCGTTCCTACAATTTAAGTAACGGAAAAAACACTATATTTAAAATAGAAAAGAACGCACAGGTAGACAATCCGTTTAAAAGTGCCTCTTCTTATACGTTCTGCCGGGGCAAATTTCCTAAAGATTTCAATATTCAGACTCCTTATGCCTTACCCGTAAAGAACAATCAAAAGACAGCCTGGAAAACCGATCCGCGTGAACCATTCAAGACCTTGAATTTTCACATCAAACAAGGTGATACAATCTACGCCACCCGCAGCGGAATAGCCTGTAAAACCACCAACCCGCAACAGCTGCTCATCTATCATCCCGATCAGACTTTTGCAGCCTATCTAGTGATGAACGAGAATTTTATCGAACCGGGCGAAGAAGTACAAGTTGGACAAGCCATAGGAAAGGCAGGCCCCACAGGTGCTGCCATCTCTTTCTTTTTTCTGGATGAAAATAAGTTCAAAGGAGGATTATCATCCGGATACCCTTACTCCCACTTTATTCCTGTATTCCGCACAACTGAAGGAGATGTGAAACCGGAAGAGAAAACCATCTATCAGGCTGTGACCGACCATGACCTTATCATGCAGGACATGAGTAAACGTGATAAAAAGAAATATATGAAGCTACACAACCTGAAATAATAGATGTATCATGCGCATATTTTTACTTTTCTTCCCGGTCTTCTTTTTCTGCGGTTTGCTTCATGCCCAAACCGTAAAAGTGGAATATGGCGGTGACCCGCCTCCCCCCAAAAAACGGAAGAAAATAAAAAAGGTTCTTCCACATTAGGTTGGTTTCTTTTCACAAATCGGGCTGCCCGATACGCTGAGCCTCCAACTCTATGTATTTGTAAATAGAAGAGAAGCAATCGATTACTTAGAAAGTATCAATGTGTCTCTGCCTAT
>OBHX01003747.1_pt1 | contig 10572 bp, 11 predicted proteins | sample 1519331 | NCBI WGS metagenome assembly OBHX01 (sample SAMEA2602897, study PRJEB22501) | metagenome
AACGTCTGCCCTTCGCCGCCTACCACATACAGGAATTCGCTGTCCTCTGCGTTTTCATATGTTGAGAGCTGATTGTCGTGATACGTCAGATCCATGCGGAAGGTGCCCGGAGTCCCGTCAGCGGAAAGGTGGCCGATCTTTATCTGTTGGGCGGCGCCTTCCAGATCAACTGTGCCGCCGGAAAGCTTCAGGGTGGAGACATCACTGTCCGCGGTCACTTTCCAGGTGGAGCCTTCATTTACGGAAACATTTGTAACCGAGTCTGCTCCGGACATGGACGATTTACCGGTCCAGACGCTTCCTCTGTGGAGCGTAACATCCGCGGTGCCGCCCTGGTTGCTGAGGTTACCGTTCCAGGATGACTGATCGAAATTGGCTGTCAGCTGTCCCGCGAACGAAGATTGGGACGCATTGTCTTCATATACCTTCACGCCATTGAGTATGTCTCCGTTCATGACAGACTGGTTAGTGAAGGAAAGATTCATGATTCCTTTGTTGTCCGCGGTGTAATCCGATGTGCCCGTCAGTGAGGAATTCCTGCCGGAGTAGACTGCTTTCAGCGTGTTACTTCCTTCGGCTTTCAGATTTCCCAACTGTTGTGCGTTGTCGCCTGAAAGGCTTAGATTAATCGTATTGTTTCCAGAAAAATCTCCGACTGCTTCTGCATTGCCGGTGAAACGGCTGCTCCCGCCTGAAAGGTTAGCGGTGATGGACGCGTTTTGCCCAGTGCCGGTCTTCACATCGCCCGAGATGGATGAGTTTGCGCCGCTCATATTGAGTTCCACCTTCCCGCCTTTACTCGCTTCGATCGCGACAGTGGAGGAACTGCCTTCTCTTGATGAAATAGAGCTATCTCCAGTCATATTTGCCAGGAGAGACGACCCTTCTCCACTCACGTCTATTTTTCCGGTGATCTGCATCTTCTTAAGTTCGGCAGAATATTTATTGATAGTTAAAGTGGAACCATTGGTGAGTAAAATACTATTATCCTTTAGTGTCCTGCCTTCCGCTTGGTCCGATGGCGAAATCTTCATTATCCCGTCCGTTCTGGGAGTAATGGTGATATTTCCTCCTGCTCCATAAATGGTTCCGGTAATATCTATCTCTGACGCATCGAGGTTGACTTCAAATCTTCCTTTCCTTCCATTTCCTGCATAAATGGAATAGTTTTTCACAGAGTCCAATTTTATCGTGCCAGATTTGATGGATATACCGTTACCATAGTTCTCAGAGAGATAATGACTACCTATGGCAGGGCGGGAAACTTGCATTTCAAATCCCCAAAAAGAACGTATTCTATACTCAGATTTAATAGAGACGACGCTCTGCTCTCCACCTTCAATAGTAATTCCATTGCCGTTATCTACCAAACCGAATCCTGATCTGGATGTAATATTTAGATTTTTAAATCCATTTATATTCGTTGTACCCTTACCCTCAGTGAATACGCCATCATTATAAGTCGTAATATTAATGTCTTCAAATGCATTAATATTCGTAGCATTATCGCTTATAACTCCCTTATCTGTCCATTGATTTCCGACAAAATCAGAAATTATAGTAATTTTTTTGCATAAACAACAGCGTCTCTGATAGGAGAACCATCACCACGTGAACTATCAGTCCAGGTAATGACAAGATTTCTGTCAGGATAATTGTATGATTTAAAATCTCCTTTAGTTGTATCTCCCATTGTATTACTGATACGTTGGTTTGTTAATGTTTCTGTATTTGTCGTCGCATCATAGCTGGCATAAGCAGATGATATAGGAAGTGTAATAAATAATACACTTGAAAACAAAGAGAAGCTTTTGGGATACATCTTCTTCCTCCAATTAAAAATTCACCATTCAACCCAAATATTCAATCGTTGCAGGTTGTCGTTCAACGCCATCGAACCACAGGTCATCACATGACAAGTCTAGATCGTCATTCCATTCTACGCCATAGCCACCATGAGATACACGTACCTGTTCGAAGAGATATTGATCAGCCAGTGGAGCAAATACATCCCAAGACTTAATGAGAGGATTGAAATCAAAATATTTCACTGTTCCATCAATGAATGTCACTTGCAGCTTGGCGTCCGGTAAAGGTTGTATCGATGCAATGCGATGATGCATGAGAACCTCCTTAGACAAGGGGCGGGAGCTTCTTGATTTGCTTATTATTCCACATGGCGAGGAGTTCGCTCTGATGCAGAGCCATCCACTCCTGAACAAGTTTCAAGGCTCTGGCAGGCAGGTCTCCTTCGATCATATTCATAGAACGAAGATCAAGTATTCCTTCATATTCTCCATAAATAGCATGGATATGCGGAGGGTTGTGCTCTCTCATGCTGAAGAACATTTTAATGATAATTCCATAGAACATAGTTATCATCGGCATGTTTATCTTCCCTCCATATCTGACCACGCCCAGACAATGTGTCCCCCTATTGCTTTTCTCCAGTCGCCTCCATAATCATCTCTAAGACTGTAGACCACGGGGGGATTAAGCGCCACGTTATCAGAATAAAAGGTAATGCGGATGTCTTGCATCCCTCCGTCCTTGCGGATGGGGGTTAAAGCCACACGCTTAATCATGCCGGCTCCATCAGGGTCCAGAACAAGCATGATCCTACCCGGGGTGGCACAATCAATATCCTGCCTATCAACCAAAACTATATCTTCTGGCCTCAAAGTCGGTAGCATTGAAGTAGAATGATTCCCGATGCGTACAGCTATCAGGTCGTGTTTATGCATGACTGACTTCTGATATCGCCACACGAGGAACCAAGAGATTAATCGTCCTTGGGGGATAATACCGGGGCCGGCGCCCACCTCGTCTACCAGAGGCACAGCTAGATAGTCTTCGCTTGCAACTGGCGGAAGGCCGTCTCCGGCTGGGACGACTTTGGCATCGACGAAGCATACGTCTCGGGCTAAATCTTGATGCTCGGGCTCTCTCCCAGGCAATGTGATTGTAGCGTGCAGGGCTTCAAATACAGGTTCTAGAGTCTCAACCCTGGGAACATTTTTTCCAGAAAGCCAACGCCAGAAAGTGGGGGCATTCACTCCGAGAGCTTTTGCGGCTCTCTCATTGTTGCCTCCATGGATAGTATCCTTGTACTTCCTCAGGATATTTTGGATGTCTTCTTTCAGGCTCATACTCACTCCTTATGAGAGTTATTGCGTTTCTGCAATTACGAAGATGAAATAAATCTTGCTAAACATATTTCATTAGTGTAATTTTTCGCCATGGACACTATCACTACAGAGATCCGTGCCTTCCTCGTTGCGAGTGGGATGACCCAAAAACGGCTTGCCGAGGTCTCAGGCCTCAGCGAGGCCACTATCTCTCGGCTGATGACGGGCCAACAAAAAGACACGTCATCCAGGAGGGCCGCCATCCTTAGACGAGCACTGGCACTGCTGACGAAGGAAGAGCCCAACAAACAGATAGATTCGGCCAATGTCGTAGAATCTTTATCAAAACCGCCGGAGACCCACCGATGAGCGGACTTCACTTCACAAAGCACGCGCTCGAGCGATGCCGGGAACGGGGCATTGACCCGGAGGAGGTGATCACCGCGCTCACCTCCTGCCGGACGCGCGTCCAGACATCAGATGACCGGTCAGTGACTTTCGCTTTCAGAAGATTGCGCATCGTCTGTAACGCCAGAGACGGGTGCATCGTCACTGTCTACAGGTTCAACCCAGTTAAGCGTCAGCTCAAAAAACGCAGGCAAAAGTCTCAAAAGTATAGACAGGAAGACCTGCATGCGGTTAAATTCTAGGAGGAGGGTGATGATAGACTTAAATTCCCGGTCCGGACTGTCGGACCGGCTGAACTGGCTTATCGACGAGGGCATTGATGCCAGCGTCGAGACGCCGAGAACTTACCTTGGCTGCTCCGCGATTGGAGGCGAGTGCGAACGAAGCGTACAATTAGAATACGCCGCCTATGCTGGAAATCGCGACGCAGGCCGTGAAGCAAGATGTACAGCATCGGCCTGTCCCTTCCCGGCTCGTGTCCGCAGAATATTCGAAAGAGGACATGATGTTGAGGATCGTGCCGCTAGATGGCTGCTCTCCGCCCGCCTGCTGCTTGTGACGAAGGACCCGCTTACCGGCGGACAGTTTGAGGTATCATTTCTTGGCGGCCGCCTGCTCGGTCATGCCGACGGTATCCTGACCTGCTGGAGAGGCGAGGGCGACGCGCCCTTACCGCTCCCGGCACTCTGGGAATGCAAGTGCCTCGCACATAAATATGTCATGGCTGCACGCCGTGAACATATCAGGCGAAGCCATCCGAAATACTGGTATCAGATGCAGCTTTACATGATGGGACTGCACCTCGACCGCGGACTGATCACCTGCGTCGATGCAGACACCATGGAGCTGTATCACGAGCTCGTACCGTATGACGAAGGCGAAGCCGTAAAAATGCTGCAGCGCGCGACGCGGATCTTCCAGGCAACTGATGCCGGGGAGCTTCTGCCGCGTGCAGAGTCGACCCCCGCCGCCGTGGCCTGCCGGATGTGCCGCGTGGCGAAGGTCTGCTGGGGCGCATGATGTCCACTGTCATAGACCTCAATGTCGCCGCCAGGCAGAATGAGGCCTGCCTTCCATGCGCTGACGCGCAGAAGGTGCTCTCCGTTATGGCCCGGCGCATGGAGGTGGACGGACTGGGACTGCAGGACATAGTGCCCGACGGCACTATGCACCGCTTCGCTCTCCCTGATGACCGGGGAGGAAAGCGCAGCGGATGGTACGTCGCCTATGCTGACGGCGTAGCCTGCGGCGTGTGGGGCAACTGGAAAACCGGTCTCTCCGAGAAGATAACCGGCTTGGATGAAGACCTGGCGACGAACGCTCCGGCGCGAATCGTCAGTGAGCTTGAGCGCACCATGCTCCGCCAGCGCATCGAATCGATGCAGGCGGCGCGTGAGGCCGAACGCCAAGTCAAAGCCAGAGAGGCCAGAAAATGGTCTGCGCAGATATACGCAGCTGCCCATGAGGCCGGTCCGGAGAATCCTTATCTCCGGCTCAAAGGCCTGACCGCTGCCCCGGGAGGGGCACGCGAAGACAGCAGCGGTGCGCTGATCATCCCGCTCTATGACAGCACCGGTTCGATGGCCGGCGTGCAGCGCATTTCTCCGGACGGAAGTAAGCGCTTCCCCTGGGGATTTGCCAAAAAAGGCTGTTTTGCCTGGCTGGACGGCGCGCAGGAGACGGTGCTCATCTGCGAGGGATACGCTACGGCATGTTCACTGCATGCCGCTACCGGCTATGCCGTGGTGGCCGCTCTCGATGCAGGAAATCTGCCCGAGGTCGCACCCGTCATCAGGCAGGTGCTCCCGCAGTCCCGCATCATCATCTGCGCAGACAACGACCAGTGGACCCAGAAACAAGGCAGACCCTGGAACCCAGGCATGGAATACGCCAGACGCGCAGCCAACGCCGTGGGCGGCAGTGTCATCTCCCCCAGTTTCCGTGACCTCGCGGGCAACCCTACCGACTTCAACGACCTCATGGTCCGCGAAGGCCTCGACGAGGTACGTCAGCAGGTGACGCCGCATTCGGGCGTCCCCAGAATAGCCGACTGGTTCAGTGGTGAGGCATATCTTGGAGAAGCTCCGGAACAGCAGTGGCTTGTCGACGGCGTCCTGCCGCTCGGCGCTCCCTGCCTGCTCGTCGCCAGCGGCGGCACAGGCAAGGGCATGCTCGCCCTGGACCTCGGGCTGCGCGTCGCCGGGAACCCGATGCAGGGCATAGACCTGAACTACGGCCCCGGGGATACGTGGCTTGGCGGTGAAGTCACGTCACACGGATCCGTCGTCATCCTCTCTTCCGAGGACACTCAGGACGACATCCACCGCCGGCTTCAGTCCATGGACGAGGATGGCTCCCGCAGGGCCGCTGCCCGTGGCCGGCTCGCCATAGTACCGCTGCCGAACACCGGCGGACCTGTCACACTCATCCGCTCCCGCGGCTTCGCGCAGGGCTATGAGACCACACCGGAGTATGACGACCTGGTGCGGCAGCTGTGCCGCATACCGGACCTCAGACTCATCAACATCGACCCGCTCGCTGCCTTTGTCGCCTGCGACATCAACGCCGATCCGCAGGCCGGCGCATTCACGCAGGGCGTACTCGCTCAGCTCGCTGAGCGCACAGGAGCAACCGTGCTCGTTGCGCACCATATGGCCAAGGCACTCGCTACTATGAAGGACGCAAGCCCCGAGAACGCGCGCCTCGCCATTCGTGGAACCTCGGCTCTCGTCGATGGCGTGCGCCTGGCTATCGCTATCTGGCCAGCGGACACCAAAACACGCAAAGACATAGAGCAGAAGATTGGCCGCCCGTGTAGGCCGAATGAGGCCTTCTGCGGCGCGGTCGTCAAGGCAAACTGTCAGGCTGATGGACGTGTGCGGCCCCTGCTGCGCGGCGAAACCGGCGTTCTGCAGGATGTCCACCTAAAAGATGAGCCCATCATCCCCCGTAAGGACCAGCTGCGCATGCTCGCTGATACCATCGCGGCCAAAGCCATAGCAGGGGCCCCGTTCACTGCGGGGACCAAGAGCCAGCCAGGAATCTTCAGCCGCAGGGACGAGTTCCCCGAACCGCTGTCCGGATTTAGCAGGCGGCGTCTCGAGGGACTCCTGGAGGAAAGTCTCCAGAAGAAGATGGTCGTCCGCTGCACGTATCGCCGTAGCGTAGGTCGTTACCTCGACGTGCCTACCGGCCCGTTCGCCACAGGAAGCGGCGAAGTCGAAGAGGGGGCTACCAATGGTGATTAATTCAACTTGGGCCACTTGCCCACCACTTGCCCAACTTGCCCAGTTTGGGTGGGCAAGTTCGATATGCCTGAAATTATTGAAATTTTTGAACTTGCCCGCCCAAAATTCTCAAAACAGGGTGGGCAAGTTGGGAAGTACCTGAATTTATTGAGAAATTCAACTTGCCCACCGGCAAAAAACTAAAGGGCTCTCCCCCCCCAAATATATCCCCCCCTTAAGGGGGGATATTTGGGGGAACCCAGGCGGAGAAAAAAATGGCCCAAGTTGACCCCTGGAAAATCAAAATTGCATGGCCGCCATCTGTCAACCACATCTGGCGTAAAACACCAGCCGGGCGAATTTACCTGACCAGGGAGGCGCGAATTTTCCGGGCAGATGTGATGAGCCGTGTGGCTGTGGCACGCTGCCATGGAGTTCTCCCCAGAGCAGCTCTCGCCGGGAACCTCGCCGTGGCCATGGAGCTCTACCCGCCGGACAGGCGGCGCCGCGACGTGGACAACTACTCGAAAGCCGTCCTCGACGCACTGACCCATGCCAGACTCTGGCGGGACGACTCCCAGGTGAAGCGGCAGACGGTCGAAGTGCGCGAACCTAAGGATGGCGGACAGGTGGTGCTGACCATCTCCGCACTGGAGGACGAGTGATGAGCGAAGGCAGGGCATGGACGCAGGATGACGTTGCCAAACTCGTGGCCATGCTCAGAGATGGCAGGACAACCGAGGAGGCAGCCAACGCATTAGGCCGGACAGTGCCCGCGATATGGCAGTACATGCGCTATCACAGGCAGGCTTTTCAGGGTCTCCCCGAAAGGCGGGGCGGGGCACGCGGCAGAGCGGCGATGATGGGAAGCGGAGCGTACATGCGCCACTGCCACGATTGTGGCGCACCCACGACAGACTATCGCTGCCCTGCGTGCTGGGCGAAGCTCCGCAGGCTGGCGGGTCTTGGCCTCCCCGATATCATAATCGCTAGGAACCTCGGCCGTACACAGAACAGCGTCCGCGCCAAAAAATACAAGCTCGCCCTGCAGCCGTCCCCAGCTCCGAGGGAAGAGGGCGGCGTCATTATCTGGAACGCGGCCATGAATCAGGCTCTGCGGGCGATGCAGAAGCGTGGGTACACGATACAAAAAGCGGAACAGATTTTCGGTCTAAGTCAGAAAATCATCCGGATGCATGCTCATGACATGAAGCTTCCGCCTTTCAGGGGAGACAGCCTATGATTATGCCCTGGGCGGAAGCCCGTACGGTGGCCGCATGACGGCGGCGACTGGAAGAACGGGTAAAAAAATGATGGCATAGCCTGTAATCGTCGGTAGGTACTACCGGACGAGTGTCGAGGTGAGGGCAACGTGCCCCCGGGAACCGGTCGCGATAAAAATTTTAAAACTAGAGGAAAAAGGGAAAGGGTATGGTTAAGAGGGCATCTGCAGAGACGACAGTTGGAAGCTCCTCGAAAAAGACTGCTCTTCTGGCCAAAATCGTCGAGGGTACGGAGAGCGGGTATGATCTTTTTGTCTTGGCGAAAGCGAAGCAGCAGGCGCAACAGGCTGTCCTCGAGAATCCGACGACGCAGACGCTGGCGACACTCGATAGAGCCTCTAAGGCTCTAGAAAAGGCCGTTGCCAGGCAGAAGGTGCTCAGGGGTGTACCAGAAGTTATCTCGTATCTTGAGCAGAATGGCCGTTCCGCAAAAAAAACGAAGGTTTACGCCGATATTAAAAAAGGCCTGCTCAAGAAGTCCGACGATGGCTCTTTCGCTTTGCATGATGTCGACCTGTACATGATGTCGCTGCCAATGGCGACAACGCCGAAAGAGGTTTTCGACGCCGCAGCCGAACGGCAGCGCAGGAAGGAAGAGGCCGACATCCGCAAAGCGGAAGCACAGGCAGCGAGCGAGGAGTTCAATCTTGCTATCAAGCAGGGGGAGTATGTCCCCAGGGGCGAAGTGGATGTGGCTCTGGCCGCTAGGGCGCTCACCTTATCCTCTGGCCTCAGGTCTGCCTTCGAGGCCAAGGTTCTCGATTGGATAGAGATAGTCCATGGAGACCCTAAGACAGCGGCGAGCCTAATTGATTCACTGGGCAGCACTCTCGACCAGGCGCTGAATGAGTTCTCGTCTGGAGCTGAACAGACTGTGGACTTTTTGGAGGGGAAATGAAACTGCCAGCATGGATGCCAAAAGAAACAGCCGACGCTGTCTGGGCTTACGTGAAGGACCATCCCGAGCCGTATACATTCTGCTTCTGTAAGGGCGAGCGGAAGGTGTTTCATAAACGCCAGCCTGTAGCCGTCTCGTCCTGGGCAGAGAAGCACCGCGTCCTCACTATGTCTTCAGTACCTGGCCGCTGGAAAAATGTCTTCACTCCCTATCTTCGTGGCATCATGAACACGATGGGCACCAAAGGTGTCGAGACTGTGATTATCTGCAAATCGCCTCAGACAGGAGGGTCTGAGGCCGGCCATAACTTCGTTGGGTACTGCATTGATAGGGACCCAGGCCCTGTCATGTACGTCTTCCCGGATGAAATCACGGCCAGAGAGAATGCGCATGACCGCATCATCCCGATGCTCAAATCGTCCCCGAGACTTCGGGAATATCTGACTGGCCTTGACGATGACACTTCGAATATCCGTATCACGTTGGCTCATATGCCGATATATCTGGCATGGTCCGGGTCTGTATCACGTCTGGGGAATAAACCTGTGCGGACGCTTATCCTAGACGAACTAGACAAATATCGAAATCCGAAAGGCGAGGCCGATTCAGAACAGCTCGCGGAGAAGCGTACTATCACGTGGCGTACCCGCCGGCACATCTTGAAGATCTCGACCCCGACGACGCCAGATGGGCCCATCTGGCGAGCCTTCATGCAGGAAGCCGAGGCCCGGTTCGATTTCTGGGTCAAATGTCCTTCCTGCGGCCATTGGCAGCTGATGAAGGCTGATAACCTTGCATGGCCAGGTAAAGGAACCGATGACGAGCCTGCGCCGGAGCGCATCCAGACCAAGCGCCTCGCCGTATACCCCTGTGAACAGTGCGGGGCCGCTTGGGATGACAACGCGAGGGATCTGGCCGTGAGGGCTGGAGAATGGCGGGAGCATGTCACGAAAAAACGTCTCGGCGCGTATATCTCAGCAGAGCATCCCCGCAAAGTCGCATTCCACATCCCAGCCTGGATATCCTATTTCGTGTCTTTATCTGAAGTGGCAGCAGCTTATATCAGGTCGGAGAAGTCCGGCCGTTTATCCGATGTCAAGGACTTCATGACGCAGTACGCGGCTGTCCCATGGGAACAGAAGTTTTCTGCGAGGGAAGAGGTGAGCGTCCTGGCCCTTTGTGATGACAGGCCTCGCGGCGCTGTCCCCGGATGCATAGAGGGGAAGCCTCGGGCAGCCATGCTTCTCGCTGGCGTCGACACGCAGAAAAATCACTTCCGCTATGTCATCAGAGCTTTTGGCTACGGAGAGACTGAGGAAAGCTGGCTTATCCAGGCTGGAATCGTAGATACGACAGAAGCCCTCGACAAGGTCCTCTGGGAGAGCAGTTTCAAGGATGCTGATGGCCGGGAGTACAAGGTGAGGGGAGCGATGATTGACGCTATGGGGAGCCGTACCGCTGAGATTTATCGCTACGCCATCGGGCGGCGCGGGCTTGTCTACCCCTGGCAGGGCGTGCGTACGATGTCGCAGCCGTATACGCCGGCGCCCATAGAGTACTACCCAGACAAAACTGGCCAAGATCGGAAGAGCACACGTCTGAACTCCAGTCACCTTGTAATCTCGTAT
>OBHX01003752.1_pt1 | contig 10562 bp, 9 predicted proteins | sample 1519331 | NCBI WGS metagenome assembly OBHX01 (sample SAMEA2602897, study PRJEB22501) | metagenome
CCGCAGCCGCCGGAGCGGTGCTTAAGCCGTCAGGCGGGAATTGTGCGGTGTTGCCTTAGGTTGGCGGGGGCACTGCATAGTTTGGCGAGAGGGGCTAAAGATTCAAAGAAAAGCGTGGGGACGCGGCACAGCCGCAGCGCAGCCCCATTTTGGCGCACAGCGTTTCCCCCGGTCCGCACAAAACAAAAGCTGCCCGAAAAGACGTTGATCCTTCCGGGCAGTATGCATCATAAATCAGCCATTCAGGGAATCAATAGCGGCCTTGGTATGGTCAATGTAGATCTGCTGCACATCAGCAATTTCGCCCAGACCGGCAATCTGGGTATCCACGCTGTCAAAGCAGCCGGCGGCCTTGAACTGGCTCAGCCAGGAATCTGCGTCATCGCCAGCCATATCGTTGTTGGCATGGTCACCGGCAACCACCATCAAGGGGCGCAGGACAACCTTGGTGTAACCGGCTTCCTTGATCTTTTCGATCACAGCCTCGCAGGCGGTGTCTTCCGGCTCGCCCTCAACAGTGCCAATGAACACATTGTCATAGCCCAGGGTCTGCATGGTCATCTGCATCTGGCTGTAGCTGATCTTTGCGGTATGGGAAGTGCCGTGGCCCATGAACACAAAAGCAGTGCCATCGGCGGCAGCGGCAGCGGCGTCATCATAACCAGCGGCGGCAACAGCCTCGGTGGTGATGGCAGTGGCAACAGCTTCCTTATCAGCGTTGATTTCGGTAGCGTCAGCGCCAACTTCGCCCAGCAGGGGCTCAGCAATGGCAACGCTTTCGAACTTATCCGCGTACTCGTTCACAGCTTCGCACATTTCGTCGTACTCAGCGCCGTGCATCAGGTGAGTAGGCTGAACAACCAGGTTCTTAACGCCGTTGGCAACAGCGCGGTCCAGAGCCTGCTTCATGTTATCGATTTTCTCGCCATCGCGGGCCTGCACATGGTTGATGATGATCTGTGCGGTGAAAGCGCGGCGGACGGACCAATCCGGGTAAGCGGCCTGCAGGGCATCCTCGATGCCCTTGATATCTGCCGCGCGGCTGCTGTTGAAGGAGGTGCCAAAGCTGACGACCAGCAGTTCGTTTTCGCCGATCTCATCCCCATTGCGGGAATCGTCCAGGTTGGCATCGCCGGTATTGCGGCCAAAGTAGTCGGGGTCAGCGTTCTCGCCTTCCACCAGCTCTTTCTGGGTATCGGTCAGGGTGTCCCATGCCTGCTTGGCAGCTTCGCACTGGGCGTCGGTGTCATCGGTGCGCTCCTGCACATAGATGGCATCGATCAGGTCTGCACATTTCTTTGCGGCCACTTCGTCTGCATCTCCCTCGTCTGCGCTTTCAGCGGGTGTTTCGGTGCTTACAGCCTCGCTTTCGGCGGGGGCACTGCTGGCAGCCATGCTGTCAGATGGCGCACCACAGCCAGCCAGCAGGGCGGCGGCCAGAGCCAGTGCGGTCAGCACGGCAGCGGGCTTTTTCAGGTTGTTGTGTTTCATGTGTTTTGCTTCCTTTCTCCTATGGCAAATCCATTTGCTGAAAAACAGGTACAGGAAACAAAACCCAGGCGCAGCAGCTTTGCAGACAAAACTGCCACAAAAAAACGAGGGTCTTTCTGTGTGCAGAACGGCAACGCAAAAAGACCCCCGGATTTTCCATGAGCTTTTCAGGTACAACCAATTCCTCGTGATCTGGAGCAATGCTCCCGTACCAACAGCGGGCAGGTTTCCTGGCTGAAAGCTCAACGCCTGCCGCCGCCTTCCCAAGCAATGCTCAGTGACCGGTGCAAATGCACCCTGGCGGCAGGCTCCCTTATCACAGTGACGAGATCGTGCGGGATTTGCACCCGCTTCCCTTTTACCCTTTCCAGAGCGCCGGAAGGCTCAGCCGCCCGGCAAACAATGAAAGGCACCTGCTGTTTTATATTCAGTTTTCGATTCATTGTAGCACATTGCATCCAAAAGCGCAAGGTGCTGTTTGTATGTTCTGCCGAATTTTTTCGGCCTTCCTGGGCGTCCTTACAGCCGCCGGTGCAAAATCTCACACAAGCGTTTCATATCCAGCGGCTTGGCGGCATGCTCGTTCATACCGGCGGTTTTGGCCGGCTGCACATCCTTGGCAAAGGCGTTGGCCGTCATGGCAACAATGGGCACCTGCGCGGCATCGGCTTTGGGCAAAGAACGGATGGCCGCGGGGCGCGTTTTTGTATTTTGTCGGTTTACAACTTTAAATCGCTTGCAGTTGGCATGGCAGTGTGGTAAGCTAATATGGATTTAATATGGTAGCGGTTATCTATGCTGCCGTGCGGGCCGCTGCCTTTTCCCGCGCGGCAGCACAAATAAAAATGGGAGAAAACAATATAAGTTTATGAAGAATCGTGAACGGCTCGGAAGCCGGCTTGGCTTCATCATGCTGTCAGCCGGCTGCGCCATTGGCTGCGGCAATGTGTGGAAATTTCCCTGGATGTGCGGCCAGAACGGCGGCGGCAGCTTTATGCTGCTGTACATTATTTGTCTGGTCGTGCTGGGTCTGCCCGCCATGACGATGGAATTTTCCGTTGGGCGTGCAGCGCAGGCCAGCCCTATCCGCATGTACCAGAAGTTGGAAAAGCCCGGCTGCAAGTGGGGCATTTTCGGCATTGCCAGCCTGATTGGCAACATTGCCCTGATGGCATTTTACACCGTGGTGACCGGGTGGATCATCTATTATTTCGTCAAGTTCCTTACCGGCCAAAACGCAGATTTCGGATTTACCCAGATGATTACGAACCCCACGGTGAATGTGGTGTTTTTGCTGGTGACCGTTGTGGTAGCATTTGCCATTTTAAGCTTTAACCTGCAGGGCGGGCTGGAGCGCATTACCAAATATATGATGCTGGCCCTGTTGGTGCTGATGCTGGTGCTGGCGGTGCACAGCCTGCCCCTGCCGGGCGCGGCGGAAGGCTTGAAATTTTACCTGGTGCCGGATTTTGGAAAGATCGATGGCAGCGTTGTGGTGGGCGCCATGAACCAGGCGTTCTTTACCCTTTCCGTTGGCATGGGCGGCATGGCGATTTTTGGCAGCTACATTGAAAAAGAACACTCCCTGATGGGGGAATCCGTCCACATTATTGTGCTGGATACTTTGGTTGCGGTGCTGGCCGGCATCATCATGTTCCCCGCCTGCTTTACCTATGGGCTGGAAGTGAACGCCGGGCCCAGCCTGCTGTTTGATACCATGGCTACCGTGTTCAACAACATGACCGGGGGCCGCTGGTGGGGCACGCTATTCTTTTTGTTCATGGTGTTTGCCGCACTTTCCACCGTGTTGGGCGTGTGCGAAAACATCCTTGCCATGGTGCGGGAGCTGACCGGGTTAAGCCGTCCCAAGGGCGCTTTGCTGTGTGGCGTGGGCATCTTTCTGTTGGCGCTGACCACCGCGCTGGGCTACAGTGTACTGCATTTCCAGCCGTTTGCCGCGGGCACGGCCTGGCTGGATCTGTGGGATTTCATTGTTTCCAATAACATTTTGCCGCTGGGTTCACTGGTATTGGCGCTGTTCTGCTGCAACTCTTTCGGTTGGGGGTGGGACGCTTTTGTTCAGGAGGCCAACACCGGCAAAGGCTTAAAAGTGCAGCCCTGGATGAAGCCGATCTTCCGCTTTGTGGTGCCCGCCGCCATTGCGTTCATTTATATTTACGGCATGGCAACTTTTGCATGGAATTGATCCCCCCGCTTTTTATAAAACCTTAGGCAACACCGCATAATTCTAAGTGCCGATACGGCGAGCGAGGTGCCGCAGCTGCCGGAGCGGTGCTTAAGCCGCAAGGCGGGAATTGTGCGGTGTTGCCTTATCTTTCCCTGCAGGCAGTGTGGCGGCGTTCCGTCATTCTGCCTGCTTCTTTTTGCCCAATTTGGCGGGAATACCAAAATCTCCGTTTAACATTGCGCTTTCGCCACCCGGATGTTAAACTGTTAACAACAGTATACCGCGATAAACACATGTAAGGAGCACCCCCATGGACAACGTGAAAATTCTGGAAGTAAAACAGAGCATTTTTGCTTCCAATGATGAACAGGCCGCCCAGCTGCGGCAGAGCCTGAAAGAGAAAAAGATCTTTCTGCTGAATTTGATGAGCGCACCGGGCAGCGGCAAAACCACCACCCTGCGCAGCACCATTGCCGCGCTGAAAGATGAGCTGCGCATCGGTGTGATGGAAGCGGACATTGATTCCGATGTGGACGCCAAAGCCATTGCCGCTGCCGGGGCAAAAGCCATCCAGCTGCACACCGGCGGCATGTGCCACCTGGATGCCGAGATGACTCGCCAGGGGCTGGAGGGCCTTGGCCCCCAGGATGTGGACCTTGTGGTGCTGGAAAACGTGGGCAACTTGGTCTGCCCGGCAGAGTTTGACACCGGTGCGGTGAAAAACGCGATGATCCTATCCGTGCCCGAAGGGGACGATAAGCCATTGAAGTACCCCCTGATGTTTCAGGTGTGCGACGTGGTTCTTATCAACAAAATTGACGTTTTGCCGTATTTTGATTTCGATATGGACAAATGCCGGGAATATATCGCCATGCGCAACCCCAACGCAAAGGTCATCCCCATCTGCGCCAAAACCGGCGAGGGCATTGCCGAATGGACCGATTGGCTGCGGGAGCAGGTGAAAGCGTGGCAGGCATAAGGGCACAGCAAACCCGGACCGCCTGCAAAGCAATGCAAACGAAGCAGAACATGCACAGAGCAATAAAAGGAGCAAGCCATGAGCGAATCGACCGCTTTCCCACTGGACGAAAGCAAGCTGCCGTTCAAGATCCCCAAGGACACAAAGCCGCGGGAAAAAATTATGAAGCTGGGGCAGATGATCACCGACCGTGTGCCCGCCAAGCTGCGCCGCCTGACGGTGGAGGACCCCGAATATTGGGGTCTGGCCAGCATTGTGACTGACGAAATGGCCGATGTTGCCCTGAAAATGAAGGTGCGCCAGCCAATGACCCTGCCGGAACTGGAAAAAGCCACCGGCAAACCCGCCAAAGAGCTGGAGCCCCTGCTGTATCAGATGAGCTGTGTTGGCCTGTTGGAATACAACTGGGAGAACCCCCGCCGCGAAAAACAGTACATTCTGCCCATGTTTGTGCCCGGCAGCGCCGAGTTCTTTAACATGAACAAACAGCAGATTGCCGACCACCCCGAAGTGACCGCCTTTTTTGAGCGGATGACCTTTTTGCCGCTGGAACACATTACCGCCATGGTGCCCCCAGGCGGCGCAGGCATTGGCATGCACGTGATCCCGGTCGAAAAAGCCATCGAGACCGAAAATCACTCGCTGGATATCGAACACATCTCCCACTGGCTGAAAAAATCCCAGGGCAAGTATGCCGCCGGCCCCTGTTCCTGCCGTATGTCCCGCGCCGCCATGGGCGAAGGCTGCGGCGATGACCCGGATGACTGGTGCATCGGCGTGGGCGATATGGCGGACTATCTGGTGGAAACCAACAAGGGCCATTATGTGACCTATGACGAAGTGATGCGGATCTTGCAGAAAGCCGAGGACAACGGCTTTGTGCACCAGATCACCAACATTGACGGCGAGAACAAGATTTTTGCCATCTGCAACTGCAATGTCAACGTCTGCAACGCCCTGCGCACCAGCCAGCTGTTCAACACCCCCAACATGAGCCGCTCGGCTTACGTTGCCAAAGTGGAACCGCAAAACTGCGTTGCCTGTGGCCGCTGCGTGGAGTTCTGCCCCGCCGGTGCCGTTAAGCTGGGCCAGAAGCTGTGCACCAAAAACGGCCCGGTGCAGTACCCCAAGCAAGAACTGCCCGACACTGTAAAGTGGGGCCCCGAAAAATGGGCGGTGGACTACCGCGATAAAAACCGCATCAACTGCTATGATACCGGCACCGCCCCCTGCAAAACCGCCTGCCCCGCCCACATTGCGGTGCAGGGCTACCTGAAAATGGCCGCGCAGGGCCGCTACCGCGATGCACTGGCGCTGATCAAAAAGGAGAACCCCTTCCCCGCCGTGTGCGGGCGCATCTGCAACCGCCGGTGCGAGGACGCCTGCACCCGCGGCACCGTGGATCAGGCCGTTGCCATCGACGCCGTCAAGAAGTTCATTGCCGAGCAGGACCTGAACGCCGCGCACCGCTACGTGCCCGACGTTGTCCAGCCGTCGCTGCAGGGCCCGTGGCCGCAGAAGATCGCCATCATCGGCGGCGGCCCCGCGGGTCTGTCCTGCGCCTATTTTCTGGCAGTGCAGGGCTACAAGCCCACCGTGTTTGAGAAAAACGAGCGTCCCGGCGGCATGCTGCGCTACGGCATCCCTTCGTTCAAGCTCGAGAAAAACGTCGTTGACGCCGAGATCGACATTCTGCGGGAGCTGGGCGTTGACATCCGCTGCGGTGTCGAGGTCGGCAAAGACGTCACGCTGGCCGAGCTGCGCCGACAGGGCTACCGGGCGTTCTATATCGCCATCGGCTGCCAGGACGGGCGCCGGGCCGGTGTGCCCGGCGAGGACGCCGCGGGCATCGAGACCGCCGTCCATCTGCTGCGCACCGTCGGCGGTGACGAGAGCCGCAAAATAACCGGAAAGACCGTCGTCATCGGCGGCGGCAACGTTGCCATTGACGCGGCGCGTGTGTCTCTGCGCTGCGGTTCCGACGGCGTGACGATGGTCTGTCTGGAGCCGCGGGACAAGATGCCGGCCTCGCCGGAGGAAATCGCCGAGGCCGAGGAGGAGGGCACCAAAATCACCTGCGGCTACGGCCCGAAGGAGTTCCTCTCCGAGAACGGCCATGTGACCGCCGTCGTGCTGAAAAAGTGCACCGGCCTTTACAACGCGGAGGGCCGTTTTTCACCCACCTACGATGAAAACGATACCATCACCCTGCCGTGCGACAACGTTGTTTTAAGCATCGGCCAGTGCATCGAGTGGGGCGATTTGCTGAACGGCGAGGCCGTGCAGCTGGGCCGCGGCCAGGGCGCTGTGGCCGACGCGCTGACCTACCAGACCGCCCAGCCGGACATTTTCGTCGGCGGCGACGTCTGCACCGGGCCGCGGTTTGCCATTGACGCGATTGCTGCGGGCAAGCAGGGGGCAATTTCCATCCACCGCTTTGTGCAGCCCAACACAAGCCTGACGATTGGCCGCAACCGCCGCGACTTCCACGAGCTGGACAAGTCGAATCTGGCGCTGGGCGAGTATGACCGCGCACCGCGCCAGTCCGCCGCACTGGATGCGGGCATTGACGCGCACCGTTCCTTCCGCGACGCGCACCTGACGCTGACCGAGGATCAGGTCAAAATCGAGACGGCGCGCTGTCTGGGCTGCGGTGCCAGCGTTGTGGACCCGAACAAGTGCATTGGCTGCGGCGTCTGCACGACAAAGTGCGAGTTTGATGCCATCCGCCTGCACCGCGACCTGCCCGAGTGCAGCAAGATGGTCAGGAGCGAGGACAAGTTCAAGGCCATTCTGCCCTACATGGCGAAGCGCGAGATCAAGCTCCGCTTTGCCAAGAAGGAGAAGTAATGCACGAGCTTGGCATTGTATTCCACATCATCCGCACGGTGGAGGACGTGGCCCGGCAGAACGACGTGACGCGCATCCGGCGCGTGACGCTGCAGCTGGGCGAGGTCTCCGGCGTGGTGGAGAGCTATCTGCAGGACTGCTGGAAGTGGGCGGCGGCGAAATCGGAGCTTTTGCCCGGCGCGGTGCTGACCGTGGAGACCATCCCCGCCGTGACCGTGTGCGAGGACTGCGGCCAACAGTACCCCACCGTGCAGTTTGGCCGCACCTGCCCCCACTGCCAGAGCCCGCGCACCCACCTTTTGCAGGGCCATGAGATGTTGATCAAAGAGATCGAGGCCGTGGAGACAGGACCCACCGCCCCGGAAAGAGCGTGAAGCTGCATGAAATACAAAATTTTCCGCATCGAGGAACAGATGTACGGCTGCGAGGAGCCGCCCGCCGACCAGCCGATTCTGGTTGACGTAGTGCTGGAAGGTGCTGACGGCACGCGGCGCGTGCTCCCCTACCCCGACGAAGCGCTGCGCCGCGGCGGAATGGAGGAAGGCGACAGCGTCGATTTGACCGACGGCATCCTTCGCAAGGTATAATTTCCCCAAAACCAAAAGGGGCTGTTGCGTGTGCAGCAGCCCCTTCTATGTTTTTTACAAAGGTTATTCTTCCGTAGAAATATCGCGGCCAAAGTATTTTTCGCTCAATGCCTTCAGCGTGCCGTCGGCGCGCAGCTCGTCAATGGCGGCATCAATGGCCGTGCGCAGGGTGGCAGTCTCGTCGCCCTTGCGCATCGGGATGGCGATCTGGTTCGCATCGTCGGTCAGCACGGCGATCTTCACATTCGCGTCGGGGTGCTCCTTCGTGTAATCGTAGAAGGTCATCTCGGCGTTCAGCGTCGCGTCGATGCGCCCGCTCAGCAGCAGCTCAAACGTCTGGTTCAGGTCGTCAACGCCCGTCACCGTCGCGCCGTACTGCTCGGCCAGCTCGGCGTAGGTGCTGGAGATCGTGTTTGCGGTCTTTTTGCCCTTCAGGTCCTCCAGCGTGTTGATGCTGTCATCGTCGGCCTTGGTGATGACGGCGGTGCGGTTGAAGGCGTAGGGCGTCGAGAAGTCGTATTTTTCGGCGCGTTCGGGGGTTATGTCCACGCCGTTGACCATGATGTCATAGCGGCCCGCGTCCAGGCCGGCCAGCAGGCCGTCCCACTCGCCCTCGACAAACTGCGGCTCAACGCCCAGCTTCTTCGCGATCTCGGTGGCGACCTCGACGTCGTAGCCGACGAGGTTGTCGTTTTCATCGTGGTAGGTCCAGGGTGCCCATGTGCCCTCCATCGCAACCGTGATGGTACCCTTGGCCTGGATCTCGCTCAACAGGTCGCCGGACGCGGCCTCGGCGGTGCTCCCGGCGGCGGATTCCGCTGCGGGCGCGGTGGTGGCGGCGCTGCTGCCGCAGGCGGTCAGGGCCAGCGCGGCGGTCAGGGTCAGGGCGGTCAGCTTGGTCAGGTTCTTCATTACAATAGGCTCCTTTGCTTGTAGGTCTGCAAAAATTCTTTGGTGCGGGGCTGCTGCGGGTCGTTGAAGAACGCCTCGGCGGTGTTCTGCTCCACAATGACGCCCTGCTCCATGAACACCACGCGGTTGGCCGCATGGCGGGCAAAATCCATCTCGTGGGTCACGACCAGCATTGTGCGGCCTTCCCCGGCCAGGCTGCGCATGACGGCCAGCACCTCGCCGGTCAGCTCGGGGTCCAAAGCGGACGTAGGCTCGTCGAAATAGATGATCTCCGGGTCGGCGGCTATGGCGCGGGCAATCGCCACGCGCTGCTGCTGCCCGCCGGAAAGCTGGCTGGGGTAGTAGTCGGCGCGGTCATCCATGCCGACCTTGACCAGCGCGGCGCGGGCAATCTCCTCGGCCCGGCGGCGCGGCATTTTGCGCGCGATGATAAGCCCCTCGGTCACGTTTTGCAGCGCGGTCTTATTGGCAAACAGGTTGTAGCTTTGAAAGACAAACCCCGTGCGGCGGCGCAGGGCGTTGGCCTCGGCGTGGGTGACGCGGGCCAGGTCTACGCGCTGGTCGTCAAACAGCATCGTACCGCCGTCGGACTTTTCCAAAAAGTTCAGGCAGCGCAGCATCGTTGTTTTTCCGCTGCCGCTGGGGCCTAAAATGGCGACGACGTCGCCCTTGTTCACGTCCAGATCGATGCTCTTGAGCACCTGCAAATCGCCAAAGGACTTGCGCAGATTTCTGATTTGCAGCATAGTTCAGCTCCTTTGTGCGCCCTTGCTGTTGAGGTACCGCTCGCCGACGGCCTGCAGGCGGGTCAGCACGGTGCAGAACAGCAGGTAAACCAGACCGACCTCAATGTAGAGGGCCAGCGGCTCATAGGTGCGGGCCACAATGCGCTGGGTCGTCATGAACATTTCGGTCACGGTGATGTTCGCGGCCAGCGAGGTATCCTTGACCATGGCGATCAGCGTACTGGCCAGCGTGGGGAAGGCCGTGCGCAGCGCCTGCGGCAGGATGATGCGGCGGATGATCTGTAAGTAGCTCATGCCGACGCACTGCCCCGCCTCCATCTGGCCTTTGGGCACGGATTCCAGCGCGGCGCGGATGGTCTCGGCGCAGTACGCGCCCTCGTTGATGGAAAAGACGAGCACCGCCGCGGGGAACGGCTCAATCAGGATGCCGACGCCGGGCAGGCCGTAGAACACAACGAACAGCTGCACCAGCACGGGCGTGCCGCGGATGACCCAGATATAAAACCGGGCCAGCCGCTGCAAAACGGGCACATGGGCAAACTGCACCAGCGCCACCGCCACCGCGATGATAAGCGCCAGCGTGAACGAGATGGCGGTCAGCGGGATGGTGACGGTCAGGCCGGGCAGCAATATTTTACCAAAGGAATCCACAAGGATTCCCCACAGGCGTTCGGACATGGGGCGGAACTCTCCTTTTTTGGTTGGGGTTGCGGGAATATTTCCCACTAAAACGGTATGCTATGAGATTGTAGCACACTTTGCCGGATTTTGCAAGAGTGAAATTTGAAGTGAAGTTTAAGGTTGGAGCA
>OBHX01003754.1_pt1 | contig 10562 bp, 9 predicted proteins | sample 1519331 | NCBI WGS metagenome assembly OBHX01 (sample SAMEA2602897, study PRJEB22501) | metagenome
GAAAACCGACCTCCAATAGTTAGATTTTTGGGTCTAACTTCTGGGGGTCGGTTCAACAACCCAAAGGATGGAGGAACTCTTGGAAGCGTTACCTTTAAGAATGAAAAGGCAACGACAGCCTGGGATATTGTAAAAGTCAGCACTAGCGGAAATGATGTTCACCTGCAGGGTGCAGAGTTTGTCTTAAAGAAAGGCGGAGATAAGGTATATACCGGTACATCAGACGAGACAGGAAAGATTATCTGGAAGAAAGATGGAGATGCCGTGTCAAGTCTTGATAAGGGTGAATATACACTCAAAGAGACAAAAGCTCCTACGGGTTATGTATTAAGCAATGAGGAGTGGACTATTAAAATAACAAAGGGTGGAAGTCTTGTAAGCTATAAAACAAATAAGTCTCAAAGTGAAATTGAGAAGAGTGAGATTACCGAATCAGACAGAACACTCCACCTGTACTTCAAAAACGAAGTAGTTTACGATCTTCCGTCCACTGGTCACACCGGAATCTTCAACATCATGATGAGTGGAATCCTGCTGATGTTCGCAGGCATTCTGATCATATACAAAATGAAGGGCAAGGGGGTGCTGAAAAAATAAGGAACCTTAATATTTCAGTGGCCTCCAAGCCACAACAATGATTTCCAGTGCAAATAAAGGAAGAGAACGGCACTGAAAATAAAAGAGAGGAAATAAAAAAGAAAAGGAGAAAATCATATGAGTAAAGTGAAAAGAATTTTATCAGTGATTATGGCGATGGTAATGGTACTGGCGATGAGCGTACCTACATTCGCAGAAACAAAAGAGACTGCAACTATTAAAGTAGATAATGCAGATAGTGCAACATTAACTTACGCACAGGTAATTAAAGCGGATCAGTCAACAAGAACCGGATGGAACTTCGTAAATGATAACGTTGCTCAGGCGTATATTAACGCATTTGGAGTAGCAAATGCGCAGGCAGCGATTGAGGCAATGATTCCAGCTACGAGCGTTGATGCAAACAAATTAGGTGCAGCACAGGCAAATGCAGCAAATAGTGTAACATTTAGAACTATGACAAATCCACAGATTGTAGATGCAGCAGGTGTTTATCTTGTGAAAGCAACAGAAGCGGGTTATACTTATAACCTGATGAGTGCGTATATTGGATTTGGTGAAGTTACTATCACTGGAGAAGAAGGTGACGTAACATATGATTATCCATCTTTAGTAGATGCAAAACTTACAGCAAAGAAAACACCAATCAAAGTAGAAAAAGAAGCAGATGATACAGATAATGTAGTAGCAACTGGCGATATCCTTACTTATAAAGTAAAAACAACCGTTCCATTTATCGCACCAACAGATGCAGATAAGACTTTCTGGGCATATGATGAATTAACAGGTGCTGAATATACGAAAGAAGCAACAATCACTCTTGGCGGAGAAAATGTTACAGCAACATATCCGATTACTTGGGAAAAAGCAAAATTCAGTGTAGACTTAAGTGGCATGATTAATGATGCTAATAGTAATGCCGGAAAAGAAGTAGTAATTACTTACACAGTAAAAGTAACATCTGAAAATGACGTTATCACGAACAAAGCTACAGCAGGACATAAAGGAACATCAGATTTCGGAAGTACAGAAATCAAAGTTTATCAGGGTAATATTACATTAACAAAGACTGGTGAAAATGATGTAAAACTTCCAAATGCCGGTTTTGAAGTAAGAAAAAACAGCAAAGAATCTGCTGCTTTAACATTTACAAAACTTGCTGATGGCGTATACAAATACGATCCAGAAAGTGATCTAACAGAAGTTTTCACTAAAGCAGACGGTACAGTAAAAGTTCAGGGTCTTGATGTTGGAACATACTACTTTAAAGAGAAAACAGCTCCAAAAGGATATTCTGTAAATCAGGATCAGTCTGAAGCAACATTAGCAGTAAAAGAAGGCGAAAAAGCTGCTGCTGACGTCCTTACAGCTGAGACTTCCATGACAGATACCAAACTTAACGCTCTGCCATCCACCGGTGGTATCGGTACAACAATCTTCACAATCGGCGGTTGCGCTATCATGATCGTAGCAGCTGGTCTGTTCTTCGCAACAAGAAGAAAAACTCAGAAATAATCAACAATAAGGAACCCCGTACACTCTTATGAGGAACGGAAGAACCCATGAAAACGGGGCGGCTCGCCCGCCCCGTTTTTGATAAAAAAGCATTACAAGACAGCGTACAGATATAACATTAGAGTTGAAACAAGATACAACAGTAAGGAGAGCCCGGATGAAGAAAAAATTATCAATTATAGTAGCAGGAATTTTGTTTTTAGCCGGTTTGTCCTTGTTGCTGTATCCGCTGGTGGCAAACCAGTGGAATAACTACAGACAGAGCCGACTGATCTCGGAATATGAATCTGTAGTAAAAGACGAATCAAGGAAAGGAACCATCAATTATGAAAAGGAATGGGAGCGGGCCAATGCGTATAACCAGTCTCTTCTTCCAAGCATCCTTCCCGATTCTTTCGCAATCGCAGCAGCATCCGATAAGCCCGGTGAGGAATATATGTCCTGTCTGAATATCCTGACAGATGAGATGATGGGATATGTGGAAGTGCCGAAGATCAATATCAAGATCCCGATCTTCCACACCACTTCAGAAGAAGTGCTCAGTAAAGGAGCCGGTCATCTGGAAGGAAGTTCCCTTCCGGTAGGTGGCGAGAATACCCATTCTGTAATCTCTGCACACCGTGGTCTTCCAAGTGCCAGTCTTTTCACAGACCTGGATCAGCTGGAAGACGGAGATCATTTTCTGATCCGTGTACTGGATCAGACACTTTGCTACGAAGTGGATCAGATCCATATCGTGGAACCGGAGAATACCAGTGACCTGGCAGTGGAGCCGGGACAGGATCTGGTAACTCTTCTGACCTGTACGCCATACGCGGTCAACACGAAACGTCTTCTGGTAAGAGGTCATCGTGTACCTTATGAGGAAGAGACGATCGAGAAGGAAGAGAAAGAATCTCCGATGAGTCTCTATACCAACTATCTGTTATGGGTAGTGGTGGGGCTTGCAGTAACCGCAGTGCTGATCATTTTCTTATGGCAGTACGACAAACGGTATAAGAGAAAAATGAAAGAAAAACAGGCAGCAGCAGGTGGGGCACCAAAAGATGCCTCTGACCGGAAAGAGGAAGAGAGATGAGAAGAAAATTATCGGGAATTCTCTTTGGTCTGCTGTTTCTGGTAGGATTTGGGATCCTTGCCTACCCCACGGTATCCAATCAGTGGAATACGTACCGGCAGAGCAGGCTGATCAGTAATTATGAACAGGCGGTCAGCGATATGCAGCCGGAGGATTACACAAAAGAGTGGGAAGCGGCGAGAGAGTTCGACAGTACTCTGGTACAGAATAATATATATGGTGATGTGTTCGGCAGTGATGATGTGGACATGAAGGACACAGATTACTGGAAGGTTCTGAATGTGGCAGGTGATGGCGTGATGGGGGATCTTTCCATCCCGAAGATCAATATCAAGCTTGCCATCTACCACGGAACCGCGGAGGATGTTTTGCAGACGGGGATCGGTCATATGAACGGCACATCCCTTCCCATCGGCGGAGAGAGTACCCACAGTGTACTTGCCGCTCACAGAGGTCTTCCGGCAGCCAGATTATTTACGGATATTGACCAGTTGAAGCAGGGGGATATGTTTTATATCCATGTACTGGATGAGACGATGGCATATCAGGTAGACCAGATTCTGGATATGGTAGATAAAGATGATCACGAGACACTGGAGGAGGCACTGCAGATCCAGGAGGGGGAAGATCAGGTGACCTTATTCACCTGTACTCCATATGGTGTCAATTCCCACCGGCTTCTGGTCCGGGGAACGAGAGTTCCGTATAACGGAGAGGAGGAAGTGGAGAGTACACCGGTAGACAGCATGTTGCGTGCCATCCAGAATTATTATATGTTATACTTAATCTTAGGATTAGCAGTGACACTGCTTGTGATACTGATCATGAAGTTCCTGTTTGACCGGAAGAATAAGAAACGCTCCGGTAAGACGGATGATATGTCGAAGGAGGGATAGAGGTGACTATGAAAAAGAGAATAAAAACCGCAGGGGCGCTGACCCTTGCAGCAATAACTGTTTTATCAGCAGCCGGTTTATCCAGTGTATATGGTGCTCTTGGAGTAGAGACAGATGAGAAGTGTTCTCTTACATTTACATTGGACGACACGGAGTTCGATGAGCTTCGTAGCCTGGAGATTCCGGTGGATGTGTACAAGGTAGCGGACATTACAGAAGAAGCAGTATATGACACTGCAAAGTATACAGATTTTGCTGGTCTGGGACTGGAAAATGTGAGCAGTACTACCACCGCAGAGGAATGGGCACAGATGGCAGAGGATGCCATGAAGATTGTAGAGGATAAGAAAATTGCACCAACCGCAGATGTAAAAGTTACCAAACCGGCAGGTGCAGCGGAATCCACCGGCGTGATCAGAGATCTGGAGACCGGTATGTATCTGGTACAGGCCGAAACCGTGCAGACCAGTGAGTACACCTATGATTTTACCCCGTACCTGGTATCTCTTCCGAATAACTATTATTCCAAAGAGAACCCGGACGATACCTGGGTATACGATGTGACAACCGGTATGAAACCGCAGCAGACACAGCGTTACGGAGATCTGGAGATCGTCAAGGATCTGACAGAGTACAATGCTTCCCTTAAGGATGCACTCTTCGTCTTCCAGGTAGAAGGCACCAGAAACGGTGAACAGGTCTACAGTGATGTAGTTTCTATTAAGTTCAACCAGGCAGGTAAAAAATCAGTCCTGGTGAAACATCTTCCGGCAGGAACAAAAGTTACTGTTAAAGAAGTGTATGCAGGCGGAAGCTACAGCAACACTTCCGGTGACACACAGGAAACAGTGATCGTTGCCGAGGGAGTTACAGATAATCCGGCAAGCGTCAGCTTTACCAATACGTACAACGGAAAGCTGATTCCGGGAACCGGTATCGTGAACCATTTTGAGAATAAGGACGGCGAGTGGAGCTGGGAACAGCAGACAGATGAACCCGCCAGTGCCAATTAGGGAAAGGGGTGCAGGATATGAGAAAATTAAGTAAAAAAAGTCTTTGCCTTGCAGCCGCAGCCCTGACACTGACAGCGGGGATCAGCGCAGGAACAGCGATGGCGTATTTTACCACGTATGCGGAGGCTTCCGGTAATGTAACCCTGAATATGGGATTTACGGAGACAAAGCCTACAGAGGAATTCAGTAACTGGACCAAACATGTGACTGTGAAGAATACCGGTGATTTTGCTTGTTTTGTCCGTGTGAAAGCGCTGGCAGGAGAAAAATATCAGGATGGCCTGCAGTACAGTGATTCCGATGGAAAGTGGACACCGGGAGAGGAAGGCTATTATTATTACAGTGAGCCGGTCGCTCCGGGAGAGAGCAGTTCGGTTCTGGATATTAAGATCGACAGCAAGGATACAAAAGACAGTTTTAATGTAGTCGTCGTTCAGGAATCCACAAAGGTTTTATATAATGAAAAGAACGAACCGTACGCAGACTGGACACAGATCGCTGATACCAGCGAGACAGCCGGAGAATAGGAGGGTGAGAGATGAGTAAGAAAAAGAGAATGCCCCTTGGGGGACTGACCGTGGCTCTTCTTTCCGCTTCTGTGGTATTGCTGGCAGGAAGTACGGTGGGAAGTGCCAGAGCGGCATTGACCTATTACAGTGAGAACTATGGCGCACAGGTAGAGGTTTCCAATATCGGTGTCAGCCTGGTGGAAAATGACAAGGTGATCAGCAAGAGAGATTACGCATCCAACGGAAAATGGGATGAGGCAACAGGTGATCTGCTGACAGGTCTGAAAGAAGAAAAGATCGTACCGGGAAAACAGTACGAGGAAGCGATCAAGGTGACAAACAGTGGTTCCATCGACAGTTATGTCCGTGTGATCCTGAAGAAGAGCTGGACGAATAAAGAGGGTGTGAAAGATACCACGCTTTCCCCGGACCTGATCGATCTGAATCTGAAAGAGGGAAGTGGCTGGGTGATCGATAAGAATGCATCTACAAAAGAGAGAACCATTCTTTATTACACCGGTATTCTTCCGGCAGGTAAAAGCACACCGGCACTCAGTGATACGCTGACCATCGATGGCAGCATCGCTACCAAGGTAAAACAGGATGTCACAGAAAAAGACGGTTATAAAACCATCACCACAACCTATGCCTATGATGGTTATAATTTCCAGCTTGAAGCCGAAGCAGATGCAGTACAGACGCACAACGCACAGGATGCCATCAAGAGTGCCTGGGGTGTGGATGTAGACGTAGACGGCAATGGCAATATCAGCTTACGATAGGAGGGTGCAGAATATGAAAAAGAAAATTTTGTGCCTTGCCATGGCAGCGGTCATGGCCGTAGGCATACATACAACAGCATTTGCAGAGACACTGCAGGGCGGTTCTGACTGGAAGGTAGAATTCAACGGTTCCAAGATGAGCAGTAATTTTACTTCCGCAGATATGAAGAAAGATATCTTCCAGTTACAGCCGGGAGATACCATGGAACTTCAGGTAGGACTGAAGAACACCAGCGAGAAAGATGCAGACTGGTATATGACCAACGAAGTATTAAAATCTCTGGAAGACAGCCAGAGCATCGCAGAAGGCGGCGCATATGGTTACAAGCTGACTTATGTGGGACCGGATAAGAAGGAGACCGTATTATATGACAGCGAAACCGTAGGCGGCGAGGATGCCACGAAGGGTGAAGGTCTTCACCAGGCCACCGATGCACTGGAGAAGTATCTGTATCTGGATCGTCTCTCCAAAGGCGATGTAGCTTCTGTTCATCTGACAGTAAAGCTGGATGGTGAGACACAGGGTAATGATTATCAGGATACACTGGCAAGCCTCCAGATGAGCTTCGCAGCCGATCCGGTAACGGTAACAACCGTAACGAAGAAGGGCGAAGATAAAGTTGTCAACAAGACAGTGACCAAGACAGTGCAGACACCGACAAAGAATGTGGTAAGATCCCCGAAAACGGGTGATACCACTCAGATCCTTGCCATCAGTGCGGTAGCGCTGGCAAGCGGTGTGATTCTTCTGATTCTGGCAGTGGTACTGATCAAGAAGCGAAAAGAGGAGAAAGGAGAGGGTCAGAGATGAAAAAAATGTATAAGATAGCCACAGTTCTTCTGGCCTTTTGTTTTCTGCTTGGATCGGTTCCTATGAGTGTTAAGGCAGAGGATTATACGTATAAGGTAACAATTTACAGCGGCAAACAGGGAACATTTACAGGTATACCGGGAAATCTGGTAAAAGGAAATAATGCTACAGTTTCTATTAGCGATGATAAGAGTGCTATTGTAATAGACAAACTGAATCCAAATGATCCGGTAAATATGTCAGAGCTATTAACCTCAGTTTCACTGGGTAGTAACAGCAAATATTATGTTCGTGGAATTAAAGAAAGCGGACGTGATAATAGTGAAAAACTGAATACACTTTCATTTGATGTGAAAGAAGACCAGGAATACGTAGTAGCATACGGAATCAAAGGCAATCAGGTAGCCTACACCATCAATTATCAGGATGCCAACGGCAACAAGCTGGCAGACAGCCAGACTTTCTATGGTAATGTAGGTGACAAACCGGTGGTTGCATATACCTATATCGATGGATATACACCGGAATACAGAAACCTGACCAAAACCTTATCTGCCAATGCAGCAGAGAATGTATTTACCTTTAATTATCTGCCATATGAAACCGTAACCGTGACAACACCGGGACAGACCATCACCAACACCACCGAGCAGACAGTTACCGTACCGGGAGGTACAACAACTACAACCGGTGGAACTACCGGAACAACCGGAGGTACAGGAACCGGTGGAACTACAGGCACAACCGGTGGCACAGGAACCAATGCCAATGGCGGTAACGCAGCAGGCACAACCCCCGGAAACGGTGATGCACAGGGCACAGATGCCACAGGTGGAACCGGCAACGGCGGACCTGGCAATGTAACAGATAATCAGGGAACAGAAGGCACAGAAAACGGCGGAACCACCCAGGATGCACAGGGTAACGAAGACACCACCACCATCGGTGATGAAGATACACCTAAAGCAGACCAGGATCTGAAAGATCTGGACGATGAGGATGTACCGAAAAGTGACAAAGACCTGGACGGCAACAAGGAAGTAAAGAAGAGCCTCCCGCTGGTAGCCGGCGTTGGTATCGGCGTAGCAGCACTTGCAGCACTGGCAGCAGGTATTGTGATCGTCAGAAAACGTGTACACAGATAATCAGACAGTGGAAAGAACAGTGAGACTGCTGTATGGAGTAACAACAAAACTCCATACAGCAGTTTTTTGTTGTCCACACAAATCAAAGTCGCGAAGGGTATTCTATTTTGTATAAAACAATATATAAAGAAGATTTGCTTTCCTTCACGTAATGTATTATAATATGCATGTATATTTCACGGAAGGAACGAAAATCATATTTTCCGTGAAAGTGTAATACAACTCAGGAAAGTAGTTGTCTCAGGAGGCTGTAAACCAAAAGTATGCAAACATGTGGAACGTGTATGAAGAACAAAAAATCGAAGAAACAACAGGTTTTGTATGTAAAAATGTTCGGTGATTTTTCCCTGGAATATCAGGGGAGATCTTTGATCGCAAAGAAGAAAAAAGAGACACAGTTTGCACAGGTCTTGCAGTTGCTTTTCCATAGCGGAGAAGAGGGGATCAGCCGGGAACATCTGGAGAAGGTTTTGTTTGGTGAACGGACATTGGACGATGCCAATCATGCGATCCACAGTCTGATTTATAATATCAGAAAGAAGCTGGAGCAGACAGGTCTTCCGAAAGGGAAATATATTATTTCCAGAAGGGGGAGGTTTTACTGGAACAAAGAGATTCCGTTTGAAGAGGATGCACAGGTATTTGAAGAGTACTGTCGCAGAGCATGCAGGACAGGGGGCTGGGAGGAACGGATGGAACTGTGCTGGAAGGCAGCCCTGCTGTATAAAGGTGCTTTTCTTAAGGGCTCTGAACAGGAAGGCTGGGTAAAAGAGGAACGGGAGCGTTACCATATCATGTTCCGGAAGCTGATAGAATATATGGCAGAGCTTCTGCGGAAAAAGAAGGCATATATTCAGCTGGAGAAGCTGGGCCGGCATGTATCGAAAGCAGCGCCATATGAAGAAGGGGAACTGCTGGTGATCGAGGCACTGACCGGTATGGGAAGAACGGAACAGATAGAGAGTCTGTATGTGGAAACCATGGAAAAGTATCGTCAGGTCTATATGGAAGAAGAACTGTGCAAATTAAAGGATTTCCGGAGAAAAATCGAAGAACAGCTTGACCATCCGTATGATATACTGGATAATATACAGGAGAATATGACAGAACAGCTGGAAAAGGTACAGGAGCCATATCAGTGTAACTGGATGGTGTTCCGGGAGATTTATCATATGGTTGCACGTATGATAGAGCGAAGCGGTCAACAGGTGCAGCTGATGTTATGTACATTAACGGACATGGAGGAACATCCCATCAGATCCGATGAATGTGCAGAGGTACTGTCACGGTATATATGGGAAAGTATCTGCAGAAGTATTCGTGCGGGAGACGTAGTTACCCGTTACGGGAAGGGACAGTATCTGGTGCTTCTGATCAATACAAAACCGGAGGATTGTCAGGAGATCCAGAAACGCATCGATGCACAGTTCCGGAAGAAAGATACCGTGTATGAGATCCGGTACAGCGTGAAGTCTGTCAGAAGTCTGAATAATGCAAAGGATGATCAGAGCCTGTCATAAGGTGTTTTTCGGGCAGGCATCGGTTCTGGTACAGGATATGGAAAAAAAGAAGAAAGAAAAAAGAGGGGCACTGGCAGGATGTGCCCGGATCTGTAAGATATTCGGAACGGTCTGTCTGGTGGCAGTGATTCTTGTATGTCTGCCATTAACCCTTCCGCGGGTATTCGGATATGAGATCTATACAGTCATCAGTGGAAGTATGGAGCCGGCGATACCGGTGGGAAGTCTGGTCTATGTACAGCCGGGAGCACCGGAGGATGCCGAGACAGATGATGTGATCGCATTCCACAGTTCTATGGATACGGGAGCGATCATCACACACAGGGTTATCAAAAATGATATAGTAACCGGTCAGATCCACACCAAGGGTGATGCAAATGAAAAAGAGGATCTGTATCCGGTGGGCTATGATTATTACATGGGAAAGGTAGTGTATTCTGTTCCTGTGCTGGGACGGGTACTTGCATTTTTCGTGACATTTCATGGTAAGATCGCAGCGGGAAGTCTGATCGGACTTGCGATTCTGTTACAGATCATCGGTGGAATACTGGAATCTGCGAATGAGAAGAAACAGGCAAAAATATCGCAGAAATAGCTTTGCGATATTAGCAGAAAATAGTATAATAACAGTAGCTGTGAAAGATGAGACAGTTACTGAGAAATGAAGGTAACCGGGGCAGCAGCCTGCAGTTACCT
>OBHX01003757.1_pt1 | contig 10552 bp, 9 predicted proteins | sample 1519331 | NCBI WGS metagenome assembly OBHX01 (sample SAMEA2602897, study PRJEB22501) | metagenome
CCGCCGCTTGGCCGATGGTCAGAAACGGGTCGGCCGCGCTGCCGGCGCCGTTCGTCTTCGCCGCCTGCGCGGAAACATGATATTGCGTCATTGCATTGTTCCTTTCTCTCCTGTATCCCGGTTTCGCCGTGACAGTTGGCCAGAGCAGCAAACCTACCGACCCTCGGCAGCGGCCCGCTCTTCAGGAGTCCAGTCATCCGGGACTTCGGCAATCACATGGCACGGATTGCCCACAGCGATGGAATCGGCAGGAATGTCGTGGGTGACGACTGCACCCGCACCGATAATCGAGTTGTCTCCGATGGTGACGCCGGGGCAGATCACCACATTGCCGCCCAGCCACACATTGTTGCCGATGGTCACGTCGGCGTTGTGCTGCCAGCCTTCCAGTCGAGGCTTGCGGGCGATGGCGTGGTTTGGCGTATAGATGCTCACGCGCGGGCCGATCAGGCAATCGGAGCCGATGGAGATCGGGCCGCCGCCCACAATCAGCAGGTCCATGTTGATGAACGTACGGTCTCCGATTTTCAGGCCCAGCCCGTAATCAAGCCGGATTGGCGGGCGGAAGTCCACGCCCTCGCCGGCCTCGGGCACGAGTTCGCGGAACAGTCGCTCAGCTTCGGCGGTGTCTTCAAAGTAGATGCGATTGATGCGGTCGCACGTGGACTGCGCCTCGCGCGTAAGTTCCGGCAAAATCTCCGACTTACGGTACTGCAACCAGTCATCGGCGAACAGTTTCGCCACATCCGGGTGATCTTGCTTGAGTTGTTCGAGATCGTGCGCCATCGATTGCCCCCTTGCATTTGTTTAACGATTAAACAATATGATTGTACAATATTGTAGAGCGGGCTGAGATCATTACCGCCGTTTTACGCCGATCAGACAACCCACGAATCCGCCGGCCCATTCGGTACTGAGGAATCGCGCATCACAATCTGCCATGATACGAGCATAAGTAACGTCCGCATGCGCAATTAGTGCAATATCAGGCATTGTTCCCTCATCAATACTGTCAGGTGCAGGCTGCCCGGCAAGGAATTCCAAACGATTGCCATGCAAGCGCAATCCGAACCATTCGTTGGCCCCAAGCGCTCCAAGCGCAATGCACCGCTTATCTCCCCTATCGGTGATTTCGGCCGTCAATTGGCCGGATTCCGCTTCCGCCATGACCATGACAACATGGGTGGAATCCTGATGCATCATCATCGTGTATTCGGGCCGGGTGAACGCGGCATATTCCTGCCCGTCGACGCGCAGGAACCGGTAATCGTCACGGCCTCGAACGCCGACTAGGCGGGTATCGTCGAGCTGGATGAGCTCAGCAGAGCATGCGGCATTATCACCAGCAGCGCAATCACACCTCGCAGAGTCCACACCCCTCACTGCACATGGCAATCCATCCTCGTCAACGTCCACGACCAACTTCTCGGGAAGCCGGCCAAGCCCCGGAGCCACGACAGGCCAACCGGGATCGACGATATCGATACGCTTATTCGGCTCCCCACCGTCCAGCTTCCACGAGACCGGATTGTGCTGCCATACGACCGGTGCCACGAACGTTTCCCGGCCACAGTAGCTGAACGTTTCTCCGGGTTCCTCGCCCGGAGTCTCGCGTACGCCAAGACACGCGAGCAGCCAGCCGACGGTCGGATGCAGCAGCAGATCGGCGTGCCCAACGCATTGGACTGGCTCCCCCGCTCCCAAATGACGGTGTGTGAGGATCGGATTGCGTTTGCAAGCCTCAAACAGCCGGTCATCGCGGCCCACCACGCTTCGTTCACCGTCACGCGCCGGCTCAATCCAGATATCTTGCGCAGCAAGGTTCTTCTCAAAACCGGCGAGCGCCGCCGCGAATCCGCGCGGTGCGTGCGTGCGCATTATCATCTCACTGTGCTCGAAGCTGGTGCCGCCCTCGGCGGTCATCAGGTAGAGGTAATCGCCCACCCGGTACAAATGCGGCCCTTCAGCCCATACCGCATCCATGCCATAGCCGCGCCAAATCACGGTTTTATGGTCTTGCAACGTCCACGTGCCTGGGGCGATGGGCTGCGTCCAGATTTCGGTTTGACCATCCCACTGCGGGTGTAATGCCGGGCGCGTTTGCGTCCACCACACTGTGCCATCGCCGTCTTCAAAGATGTCCGGATCAATGCCTTCGGCCCCGGCCACCCAGTACGGGCCGCGCCATGGTCCGGTCAACTCATCGGCCTCGATGACGAAATTGCCTTGGGCGTCACGGCAGTTATCAATATCCTTCTGCGAGCATCCCGCAGCGAGCGCCTTCACCTCATCCACGCGGGCCACGGTGCATACGATCACATATCGCCCGCCGATACGGCGAATGGTCGGCGCGTACAGGCCGCCGGAATCCTCGACGCCATCAATGAGCAGCCGATGAGACATCGTCTCATCCACCGCATTCGCCGTGCGCGTCCACGTCACAAGATCACGGGTCGTATGAATGGGCAACCCCGGCACCAATTCAAACGAGGAGTTGACCAGCACGATTTCCTCGCGCGTCGCATCCCAGATCCAGGACGGGTCCGGGTACATGCCGCGCAGCACCGGGTTGGAGACGGTTATGGTACATTCGCGGCCACGGTCGCCGCAACGTTCATTGTCGCTTGCCACAAGTGTCGCCTTTCATTCCCCAGTGCCGAATAGTCAGGCGACTTTCCCTGATTATCAGGAAAGCCGCCTGGCGTCATCATATTTCCATGTAATCGAAATGGCTGAAAATGGCTTCTTTGCCGTATCCGGAAAGGTCCACGGCCACCAACCCGACGAACGCGCCGGTAAAGAATCCGCCATAACGTTGGGCCACATGATCATCGGAGAGCACGGCGGCGTCCAGCGTCACCGGAATCTCATGCCATGTCTTGCCATCGAACGAATACTCGTAGGTGTAGGTACGCGTACGCACTTTGGTTCGCAACCATACGGATTCGATGTCATCAGGAATGGCGATGGCTGTGTCTTTGAGGAACGACGTGTACGTATCGAAATCGTTCTGGGCGACTTCGATTACGCGCTGTCCTCGCTTCTCGTCCCAGGTGATGAATGCCCATGACCAGCACAGGTGGTTGTAGAAGTTGGTCAGGCCGGCCATCTGCATGTAGTTGCTTGGATCGAATGTCACCTTGGTTTCGGCGTTGAAATCGAACGCCTGCCAACGGCGTCCTACCAGCGACAGTTCAAACAGGTTTGCCAGCGACCCTTGACCACGCAAGGTCAGCGAGCCGCCGCCCACGCGGCCCATGGTCTCGGTGAATGGTACGCGCAGGGTGTTCCAGTTGAGGTCGAGTTTGTTTGATTCGAACTCGTCATGCTGGCTATGATTCGTAGGGGCCTCGGTTGCGATGGCGTCGGCTGGGGCTTCGACGTAACGCTCTCCCCCATGGCCGCCGACCACGTACGGCCAACCGTCGCCATCCCACTCGACCTTCTGGATCGAAGTCTCTCGGCCGAGCGTGCACCAGCCGCGCACACCATGAGCCGGCTCGTTCTCGTGCCGCCAGGGCCTGCCGCACAGCGAAGCGTAATACCATTCGCCGCTAGGCGTATCCACGAGCGCCCCATGCCCCTGTTTTTGCAGGTAGGTGCCGGGGGTATCGAAGTTGGAGAGGAACGGATTGCTCGGCATGCTTTCGAATGAAAGCTCACCCAAGGTACGCGAACGGGCCACGGACTCCTGATGCTCGTATTGGGTGCCGCCTTCCGCACAAAACAGGTAGTACCAGCCATTGATGGCGTAGAGGTGCGGTCCTTCGACCAATTTCACATCGGTGCCGCGCCAGATGGTGCGGGCTGTTTCCGGCTTCAATTGCATGGTTTTGACATCGAATTCAGTCAAGGTGATGCCGTCGAACGGATGATGATATTCACGGAAGTCCCAGGTTTGCTGCACCAGATACTTGCGTCCATCGGTATCATGGAATAGGCTGGCGTCGAATCCGACGCCATTGACCCGAATCGGATCGCTCCACGGACCACGAATGTCGTCGGCGGTAACCAGATAGTTCGCGCAATCCTTGAACGCGCCGTTGACGATTTTCACGTCGGTGTAGATAAGCCAGAATTTGCCGTCCGCATAAGACAGGTCCGGTGCCCAGATGCCGCCACCGGAGGGATTGCCCTTCATATCCAGCTGGGAAACGCGGTTTAAGGGCCCGGGCAGCAGATTCCAGTGAACCATGTCGCGGGATTCATGCAAACGGACTCCCGGCCACCAGTCAAATGTGGAATTTGCGATGTAGTAGGTGTCGCCGACGCGAATCATCGAGGGATCTGCGTTGAATCCGGGGAGTACGGGATTGGAGATCTTCATGGTTTTCTCCTCATTGAAAAGAATGGGTGCCGTGGGAAGGAGGAAAGGAAGAGGTTGAAAGGAATCGGCCCAAAGAGCCATGTACCTTTCCACGGCACGGTTATGGTTGCTGCGACTAGCCCTTGACAGCACCGGTCAGGCCGCCAACGATCTTCTTCTGGAAAATGGTGAAGCAGATCAGCGCGGGGATCATCGACAGCGAGGTGAAGGCCAGTACCTGAGCGGTATCGACCGAATGCTGGGAGCTGAACATCTGCACGCCGAGCGGCAAGGTGTACTTGCTGGAATCGTTGAGCAGGAACAGCGGCAGCATGTAGGCGTTCCAGCTGCTCACGAAGCTCAGGATGCCGACGGTGGCCACGCCGGGCCAGCTCAACGGCAGCACCATACGGCCGAAGAAGCCGATGCGAGAACAGCCGTCCAGCTCTGCCGCTTCTTCCAGTTCCTTAGGAATGGACTTGAGGAATGGCACCAGGATGATGATGGCCTGTGGCAGGCCGAATGCTATCTGGGGCAGAATAATGCCCAGATGCGAGTTGATCAGGTGCAGATTGCGCAGCAGCAGATACAACGGGGTGATGGCCACGGTGATGGGGAACATCATGCCGGCGGCGAACAGCGAGTACAGCAGTTTGTTGAATTTGAACTCGTATCGGGCAATGACGAAGCTCACCATCAAGGCCAGCACCACGATGCCCACCATTGTGCCAATGGAGACGATCAGGGAGTTGACGAGTTCCGGCCAGAAGATGTTCGAAGTGAACACCGTCTTGTAATTCTCAAAGTTCCATGGATCGGGCCAGCCGGCCGGGTCCCTCGTAATCTGCGCATTGGTGCGGAAGCCGCCGATAATGATGTACAGCACCGGGCCAACGCACAGCGCCACAAGCAGCAGTGAGAAGAAGTAGACGACCGGGTTGCCCCACGGGGTCTTTGCGGATTTTCTCAATGCATACGGATCATAGGTCTTGTTCTTGCCCTTGCCCACGGACGGGGAGACTGCGGTCGTCATTGTGAAACCACCTCATTTGCAACTGCTGCGGCATTGCCATTGGCCTTGGCAAGCTTGGCCGCTTCCTTCGCCGCACGCTTGGCACGACGCTTGGCATCCTTCTCGTCGGTGAGCGCACCTTCGAGATCTCGGTTAAGTACGAACCGCTGGTAGGTCAAGGCAATGACCAGCGAGATGATGAAGATCACCACGGCCACGGCGGAACCGTAACCATAGTTGTTGGCGAGTCGACCTTCGCGCACCATGTAGGTTGCCATGGTGGACGTTCCTGCGGTAGACGACACGTACTGGCCCCAGATGATGTAGACCAAGTCGAACAGCTGAAGAGAACCGATAATCGACATGAATGCCCAGATACGAATGGTGGGGCCGAGCAGTGGCAGGGTGATGCTCCACTGCTGACGCCAGAATCCAGCACCATCCACTTTCGCGGCTTCATAGAGGTCTTCGGGAATCGACTGCATGCCGGCAATCATCAGGATGACGGCGAAGCCGATGTACTTCCACGAAATGATGAACATCAATGTCCAGATGGCGATTTTCGGATCGGAGATCCAGTCCGCCCCGCCAAGTCCTATTTTCTTGAGTAGCGCGTTCAATGCGCCTGTGGTCTGGAGGATGAGACTCCAGCCGGTGCCAACGATGACTTCGGAAACGACGTACGGCACGAAAATCAGGGTACGAATCAGTGCGCGGCCCTTGAATTTCTGGTTGAGCAGCAGGGCGAAGAGGATGGCCAGCGGCCCCTGGATGACGAGCGAAGCGACGACCACGAATAGCGTGTGTCCCAATGCCTGCTGGAAGTTCGGGTCGGTCAGAATGACCTTGTAGTTTTCAAAACCGATGAACTGGCCGTTGACGGTGGGCTTGCCATAGCCCTTCCACTTGAAGAATCCGTAGTAGCCGGCCATGAACACCGGCAGGATGACGAATCCGAGGAACATGATCAGGGCAGGAAGCGAAAGGATGGTGATTTCGATACGTTTGCGAGCCTTGTCGCTTAAGCCCGACGTGCGGCGCTGTACCCTCGCGCCTGCTGAAACTGACATTGTTGAGGCCTTCCTAAGAAAACAAATTGGGCCGCGGTTGTTGCTGTGCAAGCATTCGCCGCAGCCCGGGAATTACGGTCGGGTCAGAGCGAATCAGCCCTTGGCCGCAGCGGTTTCAACACCCTTGACGATGTCTTGGGCGGAACCTTGACCGGCCATCATGTTGACCACGCCTTCGTTGAGTGCGTTGCCGATGTTCTGACCGAACACGGTGTCGAGCCACATGGACACGGAGGATGCGTCGTTGTAGACGGTCAGCACCTGCTTCAGAGCCTCGTTGGTCACCACATCCTGGGCTTCCTTGTTGGCCGGGATGGTGGAGAACGCCTCAGCGTACTTCTCCTGCCATTCCTTCTCGGAGACGAAGTTGAGGAAGTCCACAGCCTCTTCAGGCGCCCACTCGCCCACGGCCATGCCATCGGAACCACCCATGATGGCAGTTGGATCGCCTTCGCCACCGTCCATGGTCGGGAATGCGAAGTAGCCGAGGTCGGCCATGTCCTTCTTGTCCGGAGTCAGGTCCTTGATCACGCCGGGCTCCCAGCCGCCCATGAGTTCCATAGCTGCCATGTGGTTGGCGAGCAGGCCGGCGGAGGAGCTTGCGCCCTGCTGGGCCGGAGTGGTCAGGAAGCCATCGTTGAAGGCATCGAGGTCGAGCAGCGCCTGCACATCATCACCGGTACGGGTCCAGCACTTATCGCTGAAGTCCTTATCGGACTGGGCCTTGTCGAAGGTGTCAGCAGAGCATTCGCGCAGTGCGAACCAGTACCACCAGTGGGCGGCCGGCCAGGCGTCCTTACCGCCTACGGCAATCGGCGTGATGCCGGCGTCCTTCAGCTTCTGCACCACGGTCTTGAACTCATCCCAGGTCTTCGGAGTTTCAGTAATACCGGCCTTCTCGAACAGATCCTTGGAATACCAGATGCCGCCGGGAAGCACTGACTGCTGCACGCTGTAGATCTTGCCATCGATGGTGCCGGTGGCTTCAGCAGTGGCCATCTGGTTCTTGACGGTGTCGGAGATCTTGTCGGTCAGGTCCCATGGCTTGCCCAGCTTCGACCACATCACGTAGCTTCTGGCCACCACGCGCCATAAAGATATCGGGGGCGGAATTCGGGTCCTGCAGAGCGGTCTGCAGCTTGCCGTCCATATCCTCGTTCTGAATGGCTTCGATCTTGATGGTAACGTTCGGGTTTTCCTTCTCGAACGCCTTGGCGGCGGATTCCCAGTATGCCTTGCCGTCGCCAGTGGTGGAGTTGTGGCACATGGTGATTTCCACCTTGCCATCGGCGTTCGTGTCGCTGCCGCTCCCGCAATCGGCCATGCTGTCACAGGGTACCATAGCCTGAAGTACGGCGGGCTCGGCGTTGAACTTCATTATCGTCTCCTTATTGTTCTTGACCAGCATGAAACCGATCCGCGATTTACGAAAGTTTCGAAAGGTATATCAGCCAGTTACATATCTAACAGCTGGTAATTAATGATGTTTTCAGTGAAACTTCGCCGTTTCACCTACCCCATCAGCCTTCTTCAACTTTACCGAAAACTCGCTTTATGTTTTCGATACCTTTATCATAAAGAGCCTTAGTTTGACGGTCAAACGAAATTTATATCGGCTTTTTTACTATCAAAATCGTTGAAATTCCAACCTTTTTTATCTATACATACCATTCTTTATCGTCAAATTGACTTTACGAAAGTTTCGAATATACTGATATCAACATTCTCTGATGAAGGCGGTCAATGATGGCGTCGGCAGAACAGCGCAAAAGCAACGGCGAGAACAAGGTCAAACTTGCAGACATCGCCAAACAGACTGGCTACTCACTGGCCACCGTGTCCAAAGCCCTGAACGGCAAGGCGGATATTTCGGAGGCGGCCCGGCAGGCCATTGACAAAGCCCTGAAAGACAACGGCTACATTCGCCGCGTCTCCCTCTCCCGTAAACAACGCACCATCGAGGTGGTATTTCGGGATTTTGAGACCATTTGGGCGCTGGAGGTGCTCAGGGGCATCATCACGGAGGCCAAGCCGCACAACATCAATGTCATGGTTGCGGAAAGTGGCGACCGGCAGCACCCCGACTCTTCCTGGGTTGAAGGCATCATCGACCGCCAGCCCATTGGCGCTATTCTGGTGTTCTCCAACTTGACGGACAAGGAACGCAGCATGTTCCAATCACACGGCATTCCTTTCGTCGCCTTCGACCCTTCCGGCAATCCGGCATTAGATGATCTCTCCGTACAGGCGGACAACTGGATGGGCGGCGTCATCGCCACCCGTCATCTGCTGGAACTCGGCCACAAGCGCATCGGCATCATCACCGGACCGGATGAAATGCTCTGCTCACGTGCCCGGCTTGACGGCTATTCGGCGGCCCTCGCCGAACGCAATATCCCCACCTCTCCCGAACTCATCACCGAAGGCGATTTCACCACGCCAGGCGGTTACGAAGGAGCCATGGCGTTACTTGAAGACGAACAAAGTCGCCCGACCGCCATCTTTGCAGGCAATGACCTACAGGCCATGGGCGTTTACGAGGCGGCCCGTCAACTGAAAATCCGTATCCCCGAAGATCTGTCCGTTATCGGATTCGACGATATACAGACCGCCGCGTACATGGGCCCGGCGTTGACCACGGTCCGCCAGCCATTGCAAGACATGGCCGCCACTGCAGCCCGCATGGTCATCGATACCAATGAAGGACGCAAGATTCAGAAGCGCGTGGTTCTTTCTACGTCTTTGGTGGTGCGGGACAGCACGCGGCGGCTCAAATCACGGGATTAGTCCAACCGTCAGAACGACACCGGTTCCTTGCATGCCTCGAGAATCGCTCGGGCATCGTCACGGTGAATCTGCACGAATGAGCCGCCGGCCTCACCGGCATGATCGGCGTACTTGTCGAGAGAGGCGGGATCGTCGGGCACGCCGGCCTCAGAAAGAGTCAGCGGCGCACCTACGCGACGCAGGAAATCGACATAGCGATCAATGCCTTCCTCGGCCACCGTGCGATCGGTTTTGCCGGTGGGCGTCACACCCCACACGTCGACCGCCCAGCGGGCAAAGCGAGCCGTCACCTCATCGTTGACCAAATACACGTATGCCATCCAATGCGGGTGGACCACAGCCAGACCAGCACCGTGAGCGATATCGGTGTATGCGGACAGCGCGTGCTCGATGCCGTGCGTCACCCAATCCTCTTCCTTGCCGCGCGAGATAATGCGGTTCAGAGCCAACGTGGAATCCCACATTGCATTGGAGCGAGCCTCATAATCTTTCGGATCGGACAAGCATGCTCGCCACGAACGCAGAATATGACGTTGGATTCCCTCGGCGATTTCGTCGGAAAGGTTGTCGTCCACCGGATAGGAGAAATACTGCTCACACGTGTGGCAGAACATGTCCTCGAAGCCATACACCGTCTGTTCGGCGGGCAATGTCATCAGGTAGCTTGGATCCAGCACGGAGAACCTGGGCATCAGCGGGAACGACGTATAGCCGAGCTTGCGGTTACGTTCCCAATTGGTGAGCACGGCCGCATCTCCCATTTCCGAGCCCGTTGCCGCGGTGGTGAGCACCACGCCAACCGGAATCAGCCCTTCAGGTGCCGGTTTGCCGGTTTCGATGTAGTCATCCCACAAATCCTCATCGTCACCGATGCCGGAACCCAACGAAATAAATTTCGCGCAGTCGATTACCGAGCCACCGCCGACGGCCAGAATCAGGCCGACGCCATGCTCCTTGACCAGTCGTACGCCTTCCAGCGCTTTGTCCAATCGCGGGTTCGGCGTAACGCCGGGCAGCTCGATGATTTTGCGCCCGGTTCCTGCCAGCGCAGCCATCACATCGTCATAGGCACCGTTGCGTTTAATCGATCCGCCGCCATACACCACCAGAACGGCGCCCTCGACACGCTCCACCTCCTGTGCGATATGGCGCGCCTGCCCTTTGCCGAAGTAGATCTTCACTGGGTTATGGAAAATGAAATCTCGCATGCGTAACTCCTTTGTTGTGCTGATGTTTCCCTGAGAACAGCTTATCTTCTCCTGCCGCCGATATGTTCATCGTCGCCAACACGTCACCGTCAACGCACCCCCCCGCGACCCTCTTCCCCCCCCCCCCATCCCCCCCCCGCCCCCCCCCCCCGCCCCAGAAAAATAACAA
>OBHX01003760.1_pt1 | contig 10545 bp, 6 predicted proteins | sample 1519331 | NCBI WGS metagenome assembly OBHX01 (sample SAMEA2602897, study PRJEB22501) | metagenome
GAGACGAATGTACCGGTATTATCTGCCGTCGGAGCAACTGGGGCCGTTTTTGTTTACTGGCATTATTTATGCGCTGGGCGTAAAGCCACGTTTCCGGGAGCCGTTTGTGACGTATGCGTCGATTCTGGATACCTCGGGAGAAGTGGCGGAAGAAGCCACTTATATGAACATCCGAAGCCCTTATAACAAGCCGTATTCGGTGAGCTTAAAGCCGGGCTATGAGGTGCGCCCGATGACGCGCAGTTACTATTACGATGCGGTTTCGGCGGTGCGCTTTACCGGTGAGGAAGAGTATCATACAAACTTTGTTTATCAGCCGGAACGGGTCGAAATTAAAATGCGGGATACGGTCGCATTTTCACCGAATCTGTTTACCCTGCGTCGTGAGCTGGAGAAAACGGACTCGATGGGCGTTCAGGGAAATATTTCCTATTTTGACGGCGTGGTGTCGGGAACGGTAAAAAACTGTTTTGAGGAACCGCTGGAGAATGCGGCTCTGCTCATCAATGGGAAAGCGGTGCTGCTGGGAAGTTTAGAGCCTGGGCAGACGGTTTCTCTGGATGGAAAGGAAACCTGCAATTATCCGGTCAGCTATTCGTATGCGGCAGCACAGATGGTAACCGGGGCAGATCAGTATGAGAAAGCGGAGATTGAGGATCCGGACTATTTAAAGGCGCAGGAGCGGACGAGACTTTTGAGCTTTTATCTGGATTCCGGCGCGGGGCGCAATCCGTCTGAGGCGTGCCTGGTGGCATTTTCAACCCGGAAGCTCCAGGGAGAGGAAGATTTTCTGGCGGATGCGAGGACACTTCGGGAAGGATTTTGCATGGTGACCGAGTCAATCCCGCTGAACCGTGAAAAAGACGGAAAACTTTACCGTTCGGCGCTTGAGGAAGATCCAACGGTGCTCGCCGGAAATTATGAGGCGGCGTACAACACAATGTATAGCGGGGAAACAGCGGAGGCTGCGACGGTCGAATATTCGCTGGGAAGTGACCTTGTCATTGAAAAGCTTACGTTTGAGACTCTGTCACCGCGATTTTCGGAAAATCCGCTCTATCCGTATATGTCATCCTTCTCCGGAAGCATGTATTTCTATAACTATGAGACCGGGCGCAATGACCGGATTGAGCTGAAATCAGAGTATTCGGCAAAGGAGCTTTCGCCGTACCTGTCTCCGTCGAACACATTGACCGTCAAATATGTGCCGGAACAGACGGGAGAGTATGGCTGGGAAAGCCAGCTTCCAAGAATCTATGTCGTAGGGAGGAGAGAGTGATGCTGACGATTAAAAACCTCAGAAAACGATATGGCAATTTTCAAGCGCTGGATGGGCTGAATCTGGAGGTCGCGGACGGGGAACTCTTTGGATTCGTGGGTCCCAATGGGGCAGGCAAGACGACGACGCTCAAGATTCTTGCGGGACTTCTCGTTCCCGATGAGGGCGAGGTGGAGATCGGCGGACTGGATGTTTACTCAGACGGAAAAGAACTCCGGCGGCGGATCGGCTATGTGCCGGATTTCTTCGGAGTATATGATAACCTGAAAGTATCGGAATATATGGAATTTTTTGCATCCTGCTACGGAATTACGGGGCTGCAGGCGCGGACGCGCTGCCATACGCTTCTGGAACAGGTGCGGCTGGAAGATAAAGAGGACTTTTTCGTGGACGGGCTTTCGAGAGGTATGAAGCAGCGCCTCTGTCTGGCGCGGGCGCTCATCCACGATCCGGATCTTCTGATCCTGGATGAACCGGCTTCCGGGCTGGATCCGCGCACCCGGGTGGAGTATACGGCGATTCTGAAAGAACTGCGCGATCAGGGAAAAACGCTGCTCGTCAGCTCCCATATTTTATCGGAATTGTCAGAGCTTTGTACCTCGATCGGCATCATTGAGCAGGGAAGAACGGTCCTGCAGGGCAGCATGGATCAGATTTTTGCGCGGATCAACTCGTCCAATCCGCTTCTGATCTCGATTTTCAGCCAGAAAGAAAAGGCGCTTGCGATCCTGAAAAGCCATCCTTGCGTGCAGACGATCGCGGTGCAGGGGGATGAGATCAAGCTGGGCTTTTTGGGGGATCGGCAGGATGAGGCGCTGCTTTTGCAGCAGCTTATCGATGCGGATGTGATGGTCAGCAGCTTTATGCGCGAGAAGGGAAGCCTGGAATCACTGTTTATGCAGATCACAGGACATGAAGAAGAGAGGGCGGTGCTGAAACATGAGATGGAATCCGGTATTTAGGAGGGAAATGACAGTCGGAAGCCGCAGCATTCGCATGATGGCGATTCTGTTTGTTTTTAACAGTATTCTGGCGGCGGTGGCGCTGTTTAATATGTATTCGGTGGCGGAACAGGTCAGGACGACGGCGGAGATCCAGTATTCGCAGTTTCTGGATCTCTACACGTTCGTCTCCTCGATCGAATTTATCATGCTGCTTTTCATCATGCCGGCGCTGACTGCCAGCAGTATCAGCGGCGAGCGGGAACGCCAGACGCTGGAACTGATGCTGACGACCACGATGGAGCCGCGTGACATGGTGCTTGGAAAACTGGCGTCCTCGCTGGTGACGATGCTGGTGCTGGCGGTCTCGGCGCTTCCGGTACAGGCGCTCGTATTTGTCTACGGGGGCGTTACGCTGCAGGACATCGGGATGCTGTTCCTGTGCCACGGCGTTGTGGCAATTTTAACGGGCAGTATCGGGATCTTTTATTCATCGGTGCTGCGCCGCTCGACGGTATCGACCGTCTGCTCCTATGTGACGGTGGTGGCGCTGACGGCGGGAACGATGGCAGTCAATCTGTTTGCATACCGGATGGCGCTCCGGGCGGCAAATTCGTATGCATCTAATCTCAATGCATCGGAAATGGCAAGTTCCGGCATTTTACGCTATCTCTTTCTTTTCAATCCGGCTGTCTCGTTTTATAATGTAATTAACGGACAGGCGGGAAGCGGGGCGCTAGGAAAAAGGGTCGAGCCGCCGTTCGGGGGATTTCCCGACAAAGCGGTCACCACCACATGGGCCGGGGGGAGGCCGGTTTTTCCAGGGTATCTGGCGGTGGGTCTGGTTCTGGGCGCGGTATCGGGGGGCAACACGGGAAAATGGAATCGGCATGGGAAAAATAAAGGGAAGGATAACCGATAGATAGAAAAAGCAGAAAAACAGAGAGACTATGAATTTGGACAAGGAGGCAGAGAGTATGGGAATTATCAGAGCAGCGGCACACGCGGTCGGCGGCGGGCTGGCAGATCAGTGGCTGGAAGTGATTGAACCGGAAAATATGGGGGAACAGACCGTATTTTCAGCGGGTGTGCAGACACGCCGCGGGGAGAACCGGAAGAGAACGCCGGAAACGGTGTCCAATGGTTCTGTGATCCATGTGTACCCGAATCAGTTTATGATGCTGGTGGACGGCGGTAAGGTCGTTGATTATACAGCGGAAGAGGGTTATTATACAGTGCAGAATTCATCCCTGCCGTCTCTGTTTAACGGACAGTTCGGCGATGCGCTGAAAGAATCCTTCAACCGTGTGCGCTATGGCGGACAGACGCCGTATGCACAGAAGGTCTACTATATTAATCTCCAGGAGATCAAGGGAATCAAGTTCGGCACACGGACGCCGATCAACTATTTTGATTTATTCTATAATTCCGAGCTGTTTCTGCGCGCACATGGAACTTACTCCATCAAGATCACGGATCCATTGAAATTTTATGCGGAGGCTATTCCGAAAAATCAGGATCAGGTGGAGATTGATTCCATCAATGAGCAGTATTTAGCGGAGTTCCTGGAAGCGCTGCAGACCTCGATCAACCAGATGTCGGCGGATGGCGTGCGGATTTCCTTTGTAGCCTCCAAAGGCAGGGAACTGGGACGATATATGGCGGAGACGCTGGATGAAGAGTGGAACCGTCTGCGTGGCATGGAGATCCAGTCAGTCGGTATCGCCAGCATTTCCTATGATGAAGAATCGCAGAAACTCATCAATATGCGGAATCAGGGCGCGATGCTCGGCGACCCGTCGGTGCGCGAGGGGTATGTACAGGGCGCGATGGCACGCGGCTTTGAGGCAGCCGGTTCCAACGGAAGCGGTGCGATGGCAGGCTTCATGGGAATGGGCGCCGGCATGAACTTCGGCGGCGGATTTATGGGCGCCGCATCGGCGTCCAACCTGCAGCAGATGCAGATGCAGCAGGCGGCGCGGCAGGGATATGCGGCACCGCAGGGCGGCTATGCGCCGGGGCAGGCGAATAGAGCGCCGCAGGGTGGTTATGCACAGCAGCCGGGACAGATGGATGCGGCACCACAGGGCGGTTATGCACAACCGGTAGGACAGAATGCACCGCCTCAGGGCAGTGCGGCAGCTCCGGCAGAATCCTGGACTTGTGAGTGCGGCAATGTCAACCACGGAAAGTTCTGCTCCGAGTGCGGCAAGCCAAGACCAGCCGGTCCGTGGACCTGCAGCTGCGGAACGGTCAATACAGGTAAGTTTTGTTCTGAATGCGGAAAACCGAGGTCATAGGGCGTATGGAGATACAATCATATAAGTGTCCAAACTGCGGCGGCGGGCTGGTGTTTGATCCGAAGACGCAGAAATTTAAATGTGAATACTGCCTCTCAGCGTTTACGGAAGAGACGTTGAAAGAGATGGAAGAGGCAGCCAGAAAGTCAGAGGAAGCTTCGAAGCCGGGTGAAATGCCGGAAGCGGAAAAGATAGAGAGCCAGAAGCAGGCGGAGTCCAAGATGGTTCTCTATACCTGCCCGAGCTGCGGCGCGGAGATTGTGGCACAGGAGACGACGGCGTCCACGTACTGCTGTTACTGTCACAATCCGGTGGTTCTTTCGGGAAGTCTGGACGGTAAATACCGCCCGGACGGTCTGATTCCGTTTGAGATCGACAAGAAAAAGGCAAAAGAAATCTTTAAAAACTGGATTCAGAAGAAAAAGTATGTGCCGGATGATTTCTACTCGCCGCGTCAAATGGAGTATCTGGAGGGAATTTATTATCCATATTGGATGTATAGCTGCCAGGTATCCGGTGAGATGCAGGCAGAGGCGCTGCGGAAACGCGTGACGGTGTCGGGGGAGATCGAGTATATCGAGACGAGCCGTTACCATCTGGAGAAAAAGGCGGAGCTTCCCATCAAGGATGTGGCGCGCAACGCGTTAAAGCAGGCGGACCGCAGCCTTGCCGAGACCGTGCTTCCGTTTGATATGAAGAAGCTGCGCCCGTTTCAGGCAGGCTATTTTCTGGGATTTAGGGCGGAGCGGCGCGACCGGGAAAAGGAAGAATTTGCACAGGAGATTGAGCAGGAGATCAAGCAGTATACGAGAGAATCCCTGCAAAATAGCGTCTCCGGCTACGATCATGTGGATATTCGGAACCATCGGGAGACCATCACGGGGGAAAAATGGAACTATGCCATGCTTCCGGTGTGGATGATGACCTATCCGGATCCGAAGAGCGGTCAGATGTACTATTTTGCGATGAATGGGGAAAATGGAAAGGTCTGCGGCGTCCTGCCGGTTGATTCGAAAAAACTGGTGCGCCTGTTTTTGACGATTTTCATTCCTGTGTTTGTACTTTTGCTGCTGGGAGGATACCTGATATGATAGAGAATCAAAATGCGGGAGTCACACAGAAAAAGAAGAAATATGGACGGCTGAAAGGTTTTATATGCTTCTTTGTTGCAGCATTTATTTCATTTTCACAGGTCAGCCCTATATGGGCGGCGGAAGGCACGCGCGTCTTCGACGAGACGGGACTGTTCAGTGCGGAAGAAGTGCAGGAGCTGGAGACACGGATCGATGAGGTGCGTGATTCACAGGATGCCGATCTGGCGGTACTGACAGTCGAGGACGCACAGGGAGAATCGGCGGAAAGCTATGCCGATGATTTTTACGACAGCCACGGACTGGGCGTCGGGGACGATGCGAGTGGTATTCTGCTTTCGATCGATATGGACAACCGGGAGATATACGTTTCTACCACCGGGTATGCGATGAAAGTGCTGACGGATGCGCGGGTAGAGAAGGTGCTGGATGCGGCATATGACAGCGTGGCGGATGGAAACTATGCGGAAGGCGCGCTGGGGGCGATCGACAGCATCGAAAATTATCTGGAGATGGGCGTTCCGGCGGGACAGTATACGCAGGTGCGCGAGGAGAAAAAACATTCCCTGGAATGGTATGAGGTGCTGTTTGCGGCGGTCGCGGCTGCAATCGTGGCGGCACTCCCGTGCTTTTCGGTGATGCGCCAGTATAAGATGCAGAAAGAACACCGTCAGTCGCTGGGTTTCCATATGGCATACCGGGCGGACAGTGCGCTGCATTTTGTCCAAAATGAGGAGCAGTTTGTAAACCGGTCGGTAGTGACCAGACGGATTCCGAAAAATCCGGGTCCGGGCGCTTCGGCCGGTTCGGCTGGAAGGACGACCATACATCAGGGCAGCAGCGGAAGGATGCACGGCGGCGGAGGCAGAAAGTTTTAATTGATACAATTTCGTGTGGAAGGCGGATGAATGATATATGACAATCCTGATGACAGGCTTATGTGAGAAAGGTGCAGACCAGATCTGGAAACAGTGTAACGATGCGATGTACGCCCAGGGAGTTACCTGGCTGGAAGAGGCGGCATATGCGGGCGATGCAGAAGCATGGTTCTTTTTAGGACACTGTTACAGCTGGGGGGACGGGGCTGTCGGGTTCAATGAGAAAAAAGCGTATGAATGTTACCTGCGGGGGGCTTCGGCGGGAAGTGCCCGGGCAGTGTTAGGAGCGCTGCGCGCCGGTCAGTATGACGAACAGATGAAGCAGTCGGCACGTTATTCCATCGAGGAAAGTTACCGTCAGGTGCGGGATGCCGCTGAGATGGGCGATGTCTATGCCGCGTGGCAGATGGGCGAGGCAGTTGAGTGGGAAGATCTGGCCGATTATATGCCGCAGACTGAGAGCGCCCGCGAGCAGTGCCTCTTCTGGTACGAACGGGCGGCGGACGGCGGCATTATCCCGGCGATGGTTAAGATGGGAAAATGCTGCCAGAATGGTACATACCGGGAAAAAGATGAAAAAGAGGCACTTCGCTGGGCGAATCAGTGCGCCGCCAGCGGGGAGGTCTGGGGACTCTTCCAGATGGGGGAACATTACCGCCAGGAAGAAGACTGGGAAGCTGCATTCCAATATGACTATGCGGCGGCAAAGCAGGGGTCTTCCCGCGCCATGCTGTATCTGGGGCAGATGTATTTAAACGGACAGGGCACAGAGCGCGATATCCAGGCGGCCGTCCAGGCGCTGGAAGGAGCCGCGGCGCGGAACGAGGCGGAGAGCTTTGAAGAACTTGGAAATCTGTTCTATCAGGATGAACTGGTGGAGCGCGATGATGAAAAAGCGTTTTACTGGTATGGAAAAGCATATGCGGCAGGCATCAAAGAGGCGGCGCTTCCGTTAGCCCGCCTGTATCTGCGCCCGTCCGACGAGCAGGACACCGTCCGGGCAGAAAAACTTCTGCGGGAGGCAGCTGGGATCGAGACGGACGGACAGGCAAGTCTGGCGCTTGGAAATATCTATCGGGATGGTCTGAACGGCGAGATTGATATGAAGCAGGCGGTTTCCTGGTACGAAAAAGGCGCTTCGCAGGGAAATCCAGAGTGCATGGAGATTCTTGGATGCCTGTATTTCCAGGGCGAAGAGGGAGTAGACCGCGATTATGCAAAAGCATTTGAGTGGCTGAACCGGTGCGAAGAAGCCGGAAGCCTGCAGTCTGCATCCAAGTTAGGCTATCTCTATATGAAGGGAGAAGGCTGCACCGCCGATGAAAATAAGGCGAAGGAGCTTTTTGAGCGGGCGGCACAGACGGAATGTGACGGATATGCACTCTATGAGCTTGGATTTATCTACGAACGGAAAAATGAATCCCCGGAAGATCTCGAGCGGGCGGCACAGTGCTACCAGAAGGCGATCGAGATGGGAAATGAGAGTGCTTCACGGCGGTTTTCCCATTTTAAGAAGGGATTGTTTGGGCGCTGGAAGATCACGTATTAAGGGGGGAATTTTTCTTGCGCTGTGCCATAAAGTATGATAGAATTTTTAACTAAAGTGAGCAGGGGGTTCCGTAACTTTGCGGGAGAACTGCAAAACCACACAGAACACTTACATGGCAGAAAGTTTGACTCCGGCATCCTTTGCAAAGATGGGGACGACGGGGAAAGATAAAAAGAGAGGATGAAAATCATGGCAATCAATTACAGCAGTACCCGTGGCGGTGAAAACAACGTAACGGCTTCGATGGCGATCTTAAAGGGACTGGCAGCAGACGGCGGCCTGTTCATGCCGGATCATATCCCGGTGTTAGATTGCAGCCTGGAAGAATTATCCCATAAAACATATCAGGAAGTAGCTTATGCAGTTATGAAGCAGTTTCTGACTGATTTCACAGAGGAAGAGCTGAAAACCTGTATCGAGCGCGCTTACGACAGTAAGTTTGATACGGAAGAGATTGCGCCGCTTGTCAAAGCAGACGGAGCATATTATCTGGAGCTGTTCCACGGAAGCACGATTGCCTTCAAGGATATGGCGCTCTCGATCCTGCCGCATCTGATGATCGTATCGGCGAAGAAGAACCATGCGGAGAACACGATCGTGATCCTGACCGCAACCTCCGGCGATACCGGAAAGGCAGCGATGGCTGGTTTTGCAGACGTTGAGGGAACCAGAATTATCGTATTTTACCCGAAGGACGGCGTCAGCCGTGTGCAGGAGCTGCAGATGCTGACCCAGAAGGGCGCGAACACAAGCGTTGTCGGTATTTCCGGAAACTTTGATGATGCACAGAGCGGTGTCAAGAAAATCTTCGGTGACAAAGAATTTGCCAAAGAATTAGCAGGCAGAGGCTATCAGCTCTCTTCCGCAAACTCCATCAACATCGGTCGTCTCGTACCACAGGTTGTATACTATGTATATGCGTATGCAAAACTGCTTGAAAACGGCGAGATCGAGAACGGTGAGAAGATCAATGTAACCGTTCCGACCGGAAACTTCGGCAATATCTTAGCTGCTTATTTTGCAAAACAGATGGGTGTGCCGATCGACAAGCTGATCTGCGCGTCCAATGACAATAAAGTTCTGTACGACTTCTTTAAGACAGGCGTATATGACAAGAACCGTCCATTCATCCTGACCTCTTCCCCGTCGATGGATATTCTGATTTCCAGCAACCTGGAACGTCTGATTTATCTCTCCACCGGCTGCGATGCGGAGGAGACCAAGAAACGCATGGAAGAGCTTTCGAAAGATGGCAAATATTCGGTTACCGGTGAGATGCGTGCGCGCATGGCAGATTTTGTCGGCGGTTATGCCGATCAGGCGGCAAATGCAGCCGAGATCAAGCGTCTCTACGATGAGACCGGTTATATGATCGATACGCATACCGGCGTTGCATCCTGCGTATACCATAACTATGTGAAGGAGACAGGCGATACCAAGAAGACAGTTATCGCATCGACGGCAAGCCCATATAAATTCTCCCGCAGCGTCATGGAGGCAATCTTCGGCAGCGAAGAAGGCAAGGGCGAGTTCGAGCTTATCGACGAGATGGAGAAAGCATCCGGCGTGAAGATCCCGCAGGCGATCGAGGAGATCCGCAAGGCAGAGATCCGTCACAACCGCCAGTGCAAGCCGGAGGAGATGGAGAAGACCGTTTCGGAGATTTTACAGTAAAAGTTACAAAATATTAAAATAATTGCCTGTTATTTTTTTGACAGGCTAGGCAAATACTGAATTATGGTATATAATAGACTCTGGTTAGATCAAAAAGAGACAACGAGGAGGTTTGTATATGTTAGTTAGTGCGAAGGAAATGCTTCAGAAGGCAAGAGATGGAAAATATGCGGTTGGTCAGTTCAACATCAACAATCTTGAATGGACCAAAGCGATTTTACTGACGGCACAGGAGCAGAACTCACCGGTTATCTTAGGTGTTTCAGAGGGCGCAGGCAAGTATATGACTGGCTTTAAGACAGTATCTGCGATGGTAAAAGCGATGATCGAAGAGCTGAACATCACGGTTCCGGTTGCGCTGCATCTGGATCACGGCACCTACGAGGGCTGCTACAAATGTATCGATGCTGGATTTTCTTCCATCATGTTTGACGGCTCCCATTATCCGATCGCCGAGAACGTAGAGAAAACCAAAGAATTAGTCAAAGTCTGCGCGGAGAAAGGTATTTCCCTGGAGGCTGAGGTTGGTTCCATCGGCGGCGAGGAAGACGGCGTGATCGGTATGGGCGAATGTGCAGATCCGAACGAGTGCAAGGCGATTGCAGACCTCGGAGTTGATATGCTGGCAGCAGGTATCGGCAATATCCACGGCAAATATCCTGCAAACTGGAAGGGCTTAAGCTTTGAGACGCTGGCAGCCGTAAAAGAAAAAGTAGGCGATATGCCGCTGGTTCTTCACGGTGGTACCGGTATTCCGGAAGATATGATCAAGAAAGCCATTTCTTTAGGTGTAGCGAAGATTAATGTAAATACTGAGTGCCAGCTGGCATTTG
>OBHX01003765.1_pt1 | contig 10528 bp, 9 predicted proteins | sample 1519331 | NCBI WGS metagenome assembly OBHX01 (sample SAMEA2602897, study PRJEB22501) | metagenome
AAAGCGGGAAGATCACAAAAACAGATATCGTTGTCGGTCAGGCGTCGGATATTGTTACGCTTGATCCTGCGGGACAACAGGATACGACTTCGGGTGTGCTGATGAAACATGCGTACAGTACGCTTTTAGACGTTGATAATGAAGGAAAGGTGGTTCCGGATCTGGCAGAAAGCTATGAGATGAAGAGCGACACGGAGTATGTGTTTAAACTCCGCGAGGATGCCTGCTTCTGGGACGGCACTCCGGTGACAGCTCAGGATGTTAAATTTTCTCTGGATCGCGCGAAGGGAATGCCGAAGACAAAGTCGAATACCTCAAAGATCGAGGAGGTTACCGTAAATGGGGATCATGAGGTAACGATTAAACTGACAGAGCCGTATGCAGCATTTAAAACAATCGTAACACAGCACAACCTGAGTATCCTTTCAGAGAAAGCCGTGACGGAAGCGGGAGATTCATATGGTGATGTGGATAATCTTCTCGGATCAGGGCCATTTAAAGTAACAGAGTGGGTGCCAAACGATCATTATACTCTTGTAAGAAACGATAATTATTGGGGGGAGATGCCGATCGCAACCTCTATTACCTGTCGTGTGATCCCGGAAGGAAGTGCCCGCACGATCGCTCTTGAAGCAGGAGAGATTGATGTTGTCTGGAGCGTAGATCCGACAGACTGCGCAAATGTAGAGTCAAATCCCGAAGTAAAACTTCTTTCACAGCCGTCAACAGGTATTGACTACGTGGGAATGAACACCCAGAAAGAAAAGTTTTCTGATAAAAGAGTCCGTCAGGCTATCAACTACGCCCTTGACAAGCAGGCCTTCGTTGACACGATCATTGAAGGTCGCGGTCTTGTAGCAAACAGCTATATCAATGCAGCAATCCCGGGATGGACCGATGAAGTGGGAGCTTATCCGTATGATCCGGAAAAAGCGAAAGAATTGTTAGCGGAAGCCGGATATCCGGATGGATTTGAATGCTCGATTTTTGTAAATGGCGATCTCCGTACCCGTTCTGCACAGATTCTTCAGGCTCAGCTTGCGGATGTAGGAATCAAGGTTGACATTTCCACATATGAGTGGGGTGCTCTTCTTGATACTTTAAATGCAGGCGAACACGAAATGTTTCTTCTTGGCTGGTCCAACACGAGCTTTGATCCGGACGGTAGTACCTATCAGTTATTCTATTCTGGAAATCATGGTGCAACCGGAAACCGCGCATTCTTCTCAAATGACAAGGTTGATGAACTGATCCTTTCTGCACAGCGGGAGAGCGAAGAGTCAAAACGTATGGAACTTTACAAAGAGCTCCAGTTTGTACTTCATGAAGAATCTCCGTGGTGTCCGTTATACTACAAAGAGAATAACGTTGGTGTGCGCGCAGACTTAAAGGGATTTACTCTTCATGCAGGCGCACAGCATTATCTTGGTAACTGCCATTACGAAGAATAGATACAGCGAAATCAGGAGCATTCAAATCGTTTAATAAATTTCTGATAATATAAATATTCAGAGAAATTTGGGGCGGGATCTTTTTGATCCCGCCCTTTTGAGAAAATAAAGGATAAAACGATCCATCTGAAGATACGAAGACCGGAAAGTGTTAGCGTTTACTATACATAGCAGAAATCCCTCTTTGTTAATTTTGAACAAATTGTAAATAGATTATGGCTATAGAATTGCTGAAACCAAATAAAATAAACAAATTAAACAAAAAATGCGCAGAAAGGAAAACTTTATTGACAAAAATATTAGAAAATGATATCCTTTAATCATGAAATTCAGAAAAGAGTGTATATATAGGTATAGTAAATATTTACATTCACGGATTACCAATAACACTCTGACGAATCAGAAATAACTTGAAGGAGGGCATGTGAATGAAAAAAAGAACAGCAGCGAGATCGGTGGCAGCCGTTGTCGGAGCAGCGATGGTGCTGACAGCGTGCGGAGGCGGAAACAATGCGGCGGCAACGACCGCGGCGGCAGGCGGCAGTGAGACTCAGGCGACAGCGGAAAGCTCCGGCGGCGGAAATATCACAAAGACAGATATCGTCTTTGCCCAGGCCTCTGACGTCGTGACCCTGGATCCGGCAGGACAGCAGGATACCACTTCTGGTGTACTTATGAAACATGTGTACAGTACCTTGATGGATATCGATGATGATGGCAACCTTGTTCCGGATCTGGCAGAGAGCTACGAGATGAAGAGTGATACGGAATATACCTTCACCCTGAGACAGGACGCATGCTTCTCTGATGGCACGCCGGTTACAGCGAAGGATGTAAAGTTTACATTTGACCGCGCGAAGGATATGCCGAAGACGAAATCCAATACCTCCAAGATCGAGGAGGTTATCGCGGATGACGATCAACATGTTACCTTCAAGCTGACACAGCCGTATGCAGCTTTTAAGACGATCATTACAAACAGCAACTTAAGCATCGTCTCCGAGGCGGCGGTCACAGCGGCGGGGGAGGCCTACGGGGGTGTTGGCAATATTCTCGGATCCGGGGAGGTCACGGGTACAAAGGGGGGTCCCAACGATAACTACACCCCTGCCAGAAAAGAAAAAAATTTGGGGGGGAAGCCGATCGCTCCAAAGATAACACGCCCCGGGGTCCCGCGGGGGAAGACCCGGCGCTATTCCCCTTAAGCAGTAGGGGTCGATCTTGTATGGAATGTTGACGCGACAGACTGTGCGAACATCGAGGCAAATCCGGATGTGACGCTGTTGAGCCAGACGTCTTCTTCCATCGAATATCTCGGTATGAATACGACAAAAGAGAAATTCAAGGATGTGAGAGTCAGACAGGCGATCAATTACGCGCTGGATAAACAGGCATTTGTTGATACGATCATTGAGGGTCGTGGAACTGTAGCAAACAGCTACATCAATTCGATGATCCCGGGCTGGACCGACGAGGTGGAAGCTTATCCGTATGATCCGGCGAAGGCGAAGGAGCTTCTTGCGGAAGCCGGCTATCCGAACGGATTCGAATGCAAGATCTATGTAAACGGCGACGTTCGTACCCGTTCCGCCCAGATCATTCAGGCCCAGCTTGCAGAGGTTGGAATCACGGTTGATATCTCTACCTATGAGTGGGGCGCTCTTCTCGATTCCTTAAATGCAGGTGAGCATGAGATGTTCCTCCTCGGATGGTCGAATTCAAGCTTCGACGCGGATGGAAGTACTTACCAGTTATTCTATTCCGGAAACCATGGAGCAACCGGTAACCGTGCATTCTTAACTGATGATAAAGTCGATGAGCTGATCATCAACGCGCAGAAAGAGAGTGACGACACCAAGCGTATGGAGTTATACAAAGAGCTTCAGGTATATCTCCATGAGATCTCCCCGTGGTGTCCGTTATACTACAAAAATGACAATGTCGGTGTCCGCGCAGACTTAAAGGGATTCAAGCTTCACAAGGGCGCAACGCACTACCTTGGCAACTGCCACTATGAAGATTGATAATATTTAAAATGTAAAAGACGGGGGCAGACATGAAGGTGTCTGCCCCCTTTTCAACGACACGCAACCGTGCGAAGACGCAGATCGCCGCAAGCGGCCACACGGGATGCCCGGAGGTGTAAGTACCCATTCTTTGAAAATTACACAAAAAATACTGGAAATGCATGGAATGTTCGGTTATAATGTCACTATCATGTATAGTAAGATGTATAGTGAATTATAACTATTCAGAGAATTCGCTGATAAAATAGGGATAGGGCTGAATAGTAAAACAGGAGGAGATGAGCATGGGAATTCTCGAAGAAGTAAACGCAAGCTATGAAAAACTCAGCCCGGTTCAGAAAAGGATCGCGGATTTTATCTTCAAATATCCGGATCAGGTCTGCTTTTACTCCCTGAAAGAGCTTTCGGAGACACTGGGGGTGACGGAGGTGACCATATTAAGGTTCACAAAGAAGATCGGGGCCCAGAGCTTCGTGGAGATGAAGAACCGTCTGCGGGAGCATTTGCAGACGAGACTGGTCCATGGGGACGGTTTGAACAGGATCGCGGATCATGTGGGCGGGATCCGGTTCGGTGATCACGACAAGGAGGAGATGTTTCAGGAGTTCGTCGCGAACGAGAAGAATGTGATCGCGAAGACCTTTGAACAGGTCTCCTTAAAGGATATCCTCTCCGCAGTGGCGATCATCAGGCAGTCCCGGAAGATCTATGTGGTGGGAAGCGAGCTGGCAACTGGGCTCTGTGCCTACACGACGAGAAGACTCCTGACATTGGGGCTGGAGGCGCTCGATCTCTCGAATCTGAGCCGGGCTCTCTACAATAATTATCTGGCCCACGCCACACCGGAGGACTGCGCGATCATCTTTTCAGCACCCGGATACGCGAAACATATCGTGAATACCGCAAGATATCTCGACAAGAAAAAAATCCCGCAGATCGCCATCACGGATCAGAGGACTTCACCGATCGCGTCCTACGGAACGACCGTTTTTACCTGCAATAACCACGACCTGTTCTTTTATAATTCCGTGATGGGATATATGTCTGTGGCGAATGCCCTGATATATTTTGCCGCCATGGATAACCCGGAGGAGACGAATAAACGCCGTGGGCGCCTCTCGGAAGTGAGAAGTGCAATCGGCAGCATTGACTTCGTTAAAGACAGTTTATAGGCAGCGGATCCTCGGAGGGGCAACCTATCAGCATAATAGGAGTATAGTAAATACAATACAAAAAAGATCACTATAATTTGTTAAAACTGCTAAAACAACCCTGTATAAATTGAAAATTATTGACAAATTTGTTAAAAACTGTTATTCTTGGTTCATAAGAACGAACTAAGTACTGCATGACGGGTATAGTGAACACTGACATATGTTGCCGTTATGAAGTGCGACCGCTGTGGGGAGCGGAAGAAAATAACAGGAGGAATTTGTAAATGAAAAGAAGGGGTATTGCAAGAACAACAGCAATGGCAATGGCAGCAGCTATGATCCTTACAGCCTGCGGAGGGGGAAACGCGGATCAGTCTACAAACGCACCGGCAGGCGGCAGCGCGCAGACAACTACCGATAACGGCGGAAGCGGCGAGATCACAAAGACGGATATCGTTGTGGCTCAGGGTGCAGATGTTGTCACACTGGATCCGGCAGGACAGCAGGATACCACAACCGGAGTGCTGATCTGTCACGTATACAGCACACTGATGGATATCGACGATGACGGTAACCTTGTTCCTGATCTGGCTGAGAGCTATGAGATGAAGAGTGATACAGAGTATACATTCAAGCTCCGTGAGGATGCGTGCTTCTCTGACGGAACGCCGGTAACTGCGAAGGATGTAAAGTTTACATATGACCGTGCGAAGGATATGCCGAAGACAAAGTCCAATACTTCAAAGATCGCAGAGGTTATCGCTGACGATGATTACCACGTAACCTTCAAACTCACACAGCCATACGCAGCGTTCAAGACGATCGTTACCCAGACAAACTTAAGTATTGTTTCTGAGGCAGCTGTCACAGCAGCAGGCGATGCTTACGGCGATGTGGACAATGTACTCGGATCCGGTGAGTTCACGGTTACGGAGTGGGTTCCGAACGATCACTATACCCTTACAAAGAACGAAAAATACTGGGGTGAGGAACCGATCGCAACTTCCATTACTGTCCGCGTAATCCCGGAGGGAAGTGCAAGAACGATCGCTCTTGAGGCAGGAGAAGTCGATCTTGTATGGAACGTTGACCCGACAGACTGTGCGAATGTGGAAGCAAACTCCGACGTAGCGCTTCTTTCCCAGCCGTCTTCTTCCATTGAGTATCTCGGAATGAATACAACGAAAGAGAAGTTCTCCGATGAGAGAGTCCGTCAGGCAATCAACTACGCACTGGATAAGCAGACCTTCGTTGATACGATCGTTGAGGGCCGCGGAATAGTAGCAAACAGCTACATCAACTCCACAATTCCTGGTTGGTCTGAAGAAGAAGAAGCTTACCCGTATGATCCGGAAAAGGCAAAAGAGCTCCTTGCGGAAGCAGGTTATCCGAATGGATTTGAGTGCAGTCTCTATGTAAACGGTGAGGTCCGTACACGTGCCGCACAGATCGTTCAGGCACAGCTTGCTGAAGTGGGAATCACCGTTGATATTTCTACGTATGAGTGGGGCGCATTCCTTGATTCCTTAAACGCAGGTGATCACGAGATGTTCATCCTCGGCTGGTCCAACACAAGCTTTGACCCAGACGGAAGTACCTACCAGTTATTCTACTCCGAGAACCATGGTGCGACCGGTAACCGTGCATTCTTAACAGATGAGAAGGTCGATGAGCTCATCATCGCTGCTCAGAAGGAAAGCGACGATACCAAGCGTATGGGACTCTACAAGGAGCTTCAGGATCGTCTCCACGAGATCTCCCCGTGGTGCCCGTTATACTACAAATACAATAACGTCGGTGTCCGCGCAGACTTAAAGGGCTTCAAGCTTCACAAAGGCGCACAGCATTACCTTGGCAACTGCCATTACGAAAAATAATATCTGATCCCCAAAAAGGACAGAGTCCATGCAAAGACAGGGTACGGATCACGAAAGGGATCCGTACCTGTTTCCAGAATCCGGTGAAAGCCCGGAAAACATTCCAGAAACCCTGAGACAAGGATCCGGAACTTCGGCCCGACAGACGGGTTTCGGAAACACAAAAAAACAGCCGCGGGATGCGGTAGATTGGATGGTGTGCATGAGCAAATATGTGTTAAAGAGACTTGCGATGCTGATCCCGGTATTGATCGGCGTGACATTCATGGTTTATTTCATCTTAAGCCTTTCGCCAGGTGATACAGCAGCGATGATCGCAGGTGAGTCGGCAGACGCAGAGACGATCGAAGCGACAAGAAAAGACCTCGGACTTGACCAGCCGGTTATCGTTCAGTACGGAAAATATATGCTGAACCTTCTTCACGGCGATATGGGTAAATCCTACAAGACAAAACGTGATGTTTTCCCGACGATCATGGCTGCATTCCCGAATACAGCAAAGCTTGCGTTCTGGTCAATCCTGGTAGCAGTAGCCATCGCGCTTCCGATCGGTATCATCAGTGCCACGAGGCAGTACAGTATGATCGATAATGTGGGTATGGTCGCCGCCCTATTGGGTGTCGCGACGCCAAACTTCTGGCTGGGCTTGATGCTCATTATAGTATTCTCCTTAAACCTTGGATGGCTTCCATCCGGCGGTATGGGATCCTGGAAGAACTACATTATGCCGGCGATCACCCTTGGTACCGGCGACGCAGCGCTGATCTGCCGTATGACGCGTTCCTCCATGCTTGAGGTCATCCGTCAGGATTATATCCGTACCGCGAGAGCGAAGGGTGTGCCGGAGAAAATGGTAATCCGGAAACACGCATTAAAGAATGCACTGATCCCGGTCGTTACCGTTATCGGACTTCAGTTCGGTTCCCTTCTTGGCGGCGCGACTCTTACCGAGACCGTATTTGCATGGCCTGGCGTTGGCCGTCTCCTGGTAGACTCCATCAAGAGTAAAGATGCCCCGTTAGTCCTCGGCGGCGTTATCATGATGACCATTACCTTCAGTATCGTAAACCTTTGCGTGGACATTCTCTACGCTTTCATTGACCCGCGTATCAAAGCGCAGTATAAGAAAAAATAAGGAGGAAAGCGTATGGGAACATCAAAGAATCAGGAAGCGGCATCCGGCGCGACTGTAAAGAAGCGCGGCCAGTTTAAAGAGATCTGGCGCCGCTTGAAAAAGAATAAAATGGCAATGATCGGACTTGGGATCGTCGTTTTCCTCGTGTTGATCTCCATTTTTGCGGATTTCCTGTTCGATTACAATACCGTTGTTATCAAACAGAACACAGCTATCCGTCTCCAGACTCCGAGCGCAGCTCACTGGCTCGGAACAGATGAGTTCGGACGCGATATTCTGGCACGTCTTGTTCACGGATCAAGAGTATCCTTAAGCGTTGGCGTTGTAGCCGTATCCATCGCACTTCTGATCGGCGGATCCTTAGGAGCGATCGCAGGCTTCTACGGCGGAAAGATCGATAACGTGATTATGCGTATCATGGATATCTTCCTTGCGGTACCGAGCCTTCTTCTTTCCATCACGATCGTATCCGCACTTGGACCGAGCATCTTCAACTTAATGCTTGCCATCGCGATCTCTTCCGTGCCTGGCTATGCGAGAATCGTCCGGGCTTCCGTCCTTACCGTAAAGGATCAGGAATTTGTAGAGGCGGCGAAATGTATCGGAGCAAACAACTTCGAGATCATTTCCTCCCATATTCTCCCGAACTGTATGGCACCGATCATCGTTCAGGTATCATTAAAGGTTGCATCCGCGATCCTTTCCACATCCGGCTTAAGCTTCCTGGGCCTCGGCGTAAAGGCTCCGACACCGGAGTGGGGCGCAATGCTTTCCGGCGGACGTGCTTACTTAAGAAACGCTCCGCACCTGACCGTATTCCCGGGTATTGCGATCATCATTACGATCCTTTCCCTGAACCTGTTAGGCGATGGTCTTCGTGATGCGTTAGACCCGAAACTGAAGAAGTAGGGAGGACAAAATATTGGAAGATAACAAAAACTTAATTCTTGATATTAAGGATCTTGTGATCCATTATGAGACCGATGACGGCGTTGTAGAGGCGGTAAACGGCATCGATATCCAGTTAGAGCACGGGAAAAAATTTGGGCTGGGAGGGGAGACCGGGACCGGGAAGACAAAAACCGCCCTTTTAATTCTCCGTCTCGTTCCGGACCCCCCCGGGGGTATTTAAAAAGGGTCCATCCTTCTTTTCGGGAAAGAAAACTTAAATATTACCCGCAAAGAGCTGTGGGCGGTTCCCGGGAAAACCGATTCCCTGAATTTCCAGGATCCGATGACATCCTTAAACCCGGTGCTCACCGTCGGTGACCAGATCGCCGAGGTTATCAAGCTCCATGATAAGATCAGTGAGAAAGAAGCTGAACAGAGAGCCGGCGATATGCTGGAAGTGGTAGGTATCCCGAGAGAACGTTTCGGCGAGTATCCGCACCAGTTCTCCGGTGGTATGAAGCAGCGTGTCGTTATCGCTATGGCTCTTGCCTGCAACCCGAAGCTCCTTCTTGCCGATGAGCCGACAACCGCTCTCGATGTGACAATTCAGGCACAGGTTCTCGAGACGATGAAGGATTTAAGAAAGAAATTTGGATCCGCGATGATCATGATCACCCATGATCTGGGAATTATCGCAGAGGTCTGTGATGAGGTCTCCGTTGTATATGCTGGACAGATCGTTGAGCATGGAACTCTGGAAGATATCTTCAACCATACCATGCACCCATACACAGAAGGTCTTTTCGGTTCTCTTCCGAACATTGAGGACCGCAAGGCGAGACTTCAGCCGATTCCGGGCCTGATGCCGGATCCGACAAACCTTCCGAAAGGCTGCCCGTTCTCCCCGAGATGTAAGTACTGCACAGAAGCGTGCAAAAAAGACAGACCGGAGAAGAAGTGGGCGAGCGATACGCATTATGTGCGCTGCGTCCGCTACGAAGAGCCGGGATTTTCCATTGAAAGGAGTGAGCAGTAATGGCAGATACGATCCTTGAAGTAAAACACCTGAAAAAATATTTCAACACTCCAAAGGGACTGCTCCATGCGGTCGATGACGTGAACTTCACTCTGGAACGTGGAAAGACCCTCGGTATCGTAGGTGAGTCCGGATGCGGTAAGTCCACCACAGGACGTTCGATCTTACGTCTCATCGAGCCGACCTCCGGTGAGGTCATCTTCGACGGTGAGGATGTATGTAAAAAGAATAAAAATGAACTCCGTCTCTTAAGACGTGACATGCAGTTGATCTTTCAGGACCCGTACGCGTCCCTTGACCCGAGAAAGACAGTCAGTGAGATCATTGCTGAGCCGTTAAAGCTCCAGAAGCTCATTACGGACCCGAAAGCCCGTATGGACCGTGTGCGTGAGCTGATGCAGGTCGTAGGTCTTGCAGACCGCCTGATCAATACATATCCGCATGAGCTTGACGGTGGCCGCCGCCAGCGTATCGGTATCGCGAGAGCGCTTGCGATGAAACCGAAGCTTATTGTATGCGACGAGCCGGTTTCTGCCCTTGACGTATCCATTCAGGCACAGATCTTAAACCTGATGCAGGATCTTCAGGAACAGATGGGATTGACCTATATCTTCATCACACACGACCTTTCCGTTGTCAACCACTTTGCGGATGATATCGCGGTTATGTATCTTGGACAGCTCATCGAGAAAGCTCCGTCTGAGCAGCTTTTCGATAAGCCGACTCATCCGTATACACAGGCTCTGCTCTCTGCAATTCCGGTACCAAGCCTGAAAAAGAGGAGAGAGCGTATCATCTTAAAGGGTGAGATCACTTCCCCGATCAACCCGAAGCCAGGCTGCCGTTTTGCTGCCCGCTGTCCGTATGCGACAGACCGTTGCAGAAGCGAGGAACCGGTACTCCGCGAGATCGAACCGAATCATTTCGTGGCATGCCCTCTGACGTAAGGCGAATCAG
>OBHX01003780.1_pt1 | contig 10493 bp, 3 predicted proteins | sample 1519331 | NCBI WGS metagenome assembly OBHX01 (sample SAMEA2602897, study PRJEB22501) | metagenome
CCTGGTTAGCAGTCACCACTTCCTTCTTGTTAAACACGCCGTCAACTTCCAAATCAACCAAAACCCCTATTTCACGGTTGTGTTCCAACCAAAACTCAAAGATACTGTCTGCTAAAAACCTTTCCTCTACCCCTGCCATATCATCTGATAGTGCATAGGAATAATGATATACCCCCACTTTTAAGCCTACGTCTAATGCTCCGTTCACGTTTTCTATAAACCTGCTATCTAAATTAAACTTTCCATATCCTATGCGTATAATCGCAAATTCAATGCCTGCGTCTTTAACTGCCTGCCAATCAACTACTCCATTGTTTTCAGAAACGTCGATTCCTTTCATGTTCCTCTCCCTCTTTTTCGAATATATCAGGTATTTTATTGTGGTCTTTGTCCACGAACATTCGTCCTATGCCGAGAATCCCTCCGACCGCCCCGGCAGATAGAAGTGTAGTGATGAATGCTCTCAGTTCCGGTTCATTTCCCTTTCCAGTTATCCACCAGTCAAGCAAGGTCATCAATATATACAGAAAAATGCAAAAAATACATATGACTGCATATAGGATTGCCCAGTACATTAGCGGGAAAACAAACCTCTTTTTTATTTTCTGCCATAGCCTTTTTATTCTCGTTGCCATATCTTTACTAACCTCATTAACTTATCCCACATGCGGACAATTTCCGCGTCAAGCATATTAAGTTTTTCAATGATACTCGTCACTTCACAGACAACCGGGATAATGGAAAAAATAAAAGAAATAAATAAATCAAACCGCCAGCCAGCAATGATAATATCCGGCAAGAGAAACGATAAAGCAGCAAACAAAAACAGTGCCGGATATTGCACTGTCATTTTAATTGTTAAGGCGTTTCTTAAGCCTTTACTCACCAAAAATCTTTTTTTCTCTTTTCCTACTTCTCCCCAGCCATACCAGATAATTGTTGTGAAATAATTTTTAAATGTTCTTTTTTTGTTAGTAGCTAAAAGATAATTGTTACATTCTATAATCACTCTCAGTAATACGTCTGCCATTAATAATGACAATGTAAAAATAATACACCCTGTAATATCGGTCAGTACCTGCAGGGGAATTTCCGGGAAACAAACAACAAACATTTTTTTATTATTATCCTCTCATTTTTAAATATTAAAGGGGACATTGCTGCCCCCTTTTTTGTTACCAATTATATGTTTCTGCTAATTCTCTTCTTTTTTTCTTGCTTGCGGCGTTTTCTATCGCGCGGTCAAGCTGCGTCTGTTTCTTTCTCTTTTCTTCATTCGTCACTCGTTTTAGGGAAATTTTTCTCTTTTCGAGTTTCTCCAGAAGTCTGTACATCTCCTCCTTATCATTATTTTCTTTTGCTCTGATATAAGCGTCAATGAGTTTTGTATCTGTCTTTGTATTTACCCCCCTCTCCTCTTTTATCATTCTTGTTTTCTCGTTCTCTATAGTTTCATCAAGCGGCATAAATCCAAGCGCCTTCATAATTCTTTCATTTGTACTTGTATATTTAGTGGCAAGTCTACCTCTTGTTGTCTTTCTTTCTCCGACTATAGCTTGTGCCAGATTTCCTACCGCCGGGGACATCGCCTTAATAGCTTCTATTGTATTGCCTTGATCATATTGAGTGGACGCCTGTAATATAGACTGTGCCAAAATTCCGCCGCCAAGAGAAACAGCGAAGTCGCCCAAGTCATAACCATATCTTTCCCCTCGCAGTGTTTTGCTTACATCTCCACCAAAGTCACCGATGCCGACACGCCGTCCCACGTTTACACCGCCAAGCGCCGGTAATCCGTAAAAGCCTACATGCAAGAATCCTTTCCAGAATGGATCGTTTCCTGCCCATTGGTAGCACTTCTTCTTAAGGTATAAATCGGGATCGTCATAATCATCTCCACTTGCAGCCGCAACCATAGCCGCGAGCATAGGACAAACTAACGCTGCCCAGCCGGGAACGCCATTAGCACCGGCAAGCAATAAAGGAATCATCAATCTCGCTCTTTGTGCATTGGTACCCTTCCGGACAATGTTTGACATAAAGCTTATCTGATTGACCGGGAATTTCATGAATTGGAACAACATTTGTGTAACCGGACCTCCGGCGCGAATAAAGAGCGGAGCATTGTTAATGCCATAATCAAAGTTCGCTTTGTCGTTTGCGTCTTGTGCAAATTCCACAGCTTCTGAATAAGACATCCCCTTTTTCTTTGCCTCATGCAACGCCATAAGAGCAGTGATTTGTCGCACTTTTTGCTCCGACCATGTAAACGCCATTAAAGAGTATTCCGTGAATTTATCGAATTTACCAACACCTCTTGTCTTGTCATAGCCTGCGCCTGTATCAAGTCCCAATTGTGTATCCACTCCGACATCTTTCAAGAATTTCTTTTCAGCGTCTGTAAATCGTCCGCCTGCCCAATGAACTTTAAAGAACGGTTTAATTCCTAAATGTGTCATTGCGTTAGAAAGCTGCGTCAAGTTGATAGCGGCCGACGATACATTCAAAAGTCCTAATTTCAATACGGCAGCAATTTGCATTTCCTTATTAGAAAGAACCATTGCGGGACGGTCAGTTCCAAACCATTTAGACAATTTACCGCCGGTAATTGCGTTCAACGTCTGATTCATGATTTCTTCTATCCGCGTCGGATTTCCGTTTACATCGTCAATGTATTTTTTGATGTACCCTTGCAAGCCGGCTCCTTTTGATTCATCAACCGGAACGCCAAAGAATTTCTCAAACTGTTTATATGATTCGTTTTTAAACTTCTCTAATGCTACATACCGAGTGGCCTGTGTCGTATACATGTGAAGTACACGGAGCATATCCTGTGAGTATCCCTGCTGATTGTTTCGTTCCATTGTTGCACCAAAGAAACGATGCCCCTCTTTCCTCTTTAGGATACCCTTTGCCATTTCTCTGGCTTCTTCCCCACTTACTTCATATTTATCTTCAATTGCCCGGATTGCCTTTTCGTATTTTACATTAGATAAAGCAACACCGCCGCCAATTGGCATTCTGAACAATTTCGGACGAATTACATATTCTCGTGTATCTGTCGGGGAATCATCATTGATAGCCTGTTCATAAGCAGCAATTACATTCCTGTCATATCCCTTTGCTTCCAGTTCCTCTCTTGTAAATGTCTTTGATTCTTTTAACAGGTCCTGCATTTTGCTGAAAGATGTTACTACTTCTTTACGGCTTCTGTATGACCCTACCGGTTCATAATATTCATTTCCGGAGGGATCCGTTACTTTTTCAAGGACTAACCAATCTTCAAAGAGGTGGTGGAAGTACCCTCTTACTTTGTGCATAGGTTCTGATACAGAAACATAATCTACACGATAAGATTCACCGTCTTGAATTTCATTGATATTTACCTTCGAGCCGTTTTTATCTCTTATAGCCGATACATCAGCATAACGAGATTTCAATAACTCTTTCAAGTCTGCGCCGTCTTGTGCTTCGTTATTATGGAAATATTTTCTTGCCACATCATAACGGACCTCATAACGGCCGCTTGCCAGTTTTTTGGATTCCAGATTTTCTACAAACTTGTCATTCTCCAGTTTCCTAAACTGTTTTTCTGTAACCGTTCTATGATAAGACGTCATACCCCGTTTTATCCGATCCACTTTCACATAATAATCATCATAGAGTTGACGTGTTTCACGATAAGCAGAAATAATGCCTTCGTCTATTCCTTCATCTTGTAGCTCTTTTACGGTATATTCTTCTCCGTTTGCCTCTCCTTCTTCAATAATAGAATTGTAAATATCGCGCCGCTCTTTCCCGTCTGCCGTTTTGCCTTCAATGCTTTTAGCTATGTTTTCAATTCTTTCGTCAACATCGTCACGAAGTCTTTGCAGCGTCCGGCTTGCTTCTTTTCCCAGTCCGGTAAATACCGCCAAAGTTTCATTATCTGCCGCCAGATGGTCAGGCGTCATCATACCGTATTTAATCCAGTTAAAAGAGTTTTCATTCATTTCTACGGTAACATTGCTTGCCTTCCCGCTTTTCTTTGAGAACCGCTTTGATAACTGATTCATCGCTTTTGTAAACAGATTAAAGCCTTGCTCTGTATCTTCTGCAATATCCTGTCTTGTAGAAACAATAGCCTCATCTACGTCTTTTGCGGTGGAATATTTTATTGTCTTTCCGCGGTTATCTGTCATAGGACGGTTATACAGTTTACCGTTACGCAATTGATTAAATGTATTATTTACGTTCTGATGAACAAGTCCCGTGACTTTAGATAAGAAATCCTGCAGCGTGTGGAATAATCTTTGAATAACTCCAGACGGGTTTACTCGTTTTTGTTCCCAATCAGAGTACCAGTCTGCTGCGCGTTCTTCTATCTCAAGGTCCGTCGGATTCCTGTTTCCTTCTCTTGCCAGTAACTGTTTTGTCTTTTTGGCAATAAAGTTCCATTCTTTTTCTGTGTACAGACAGTCTTTTGCAAAGTGCAATTTTTCATGACCGAGCGTGAAGGGATTCGCTAAATCTGTTAAAGTGATTTCTCCATTTCTGTACATACCTCTTACAGATTTACCGTCAGCGCGTGTCACTCTTCCGGTGGTATGAATCATAACACGACGGCCGTTGTTAAGTTTTACCTCAAACCCGTCAGCACTCTGTGTTACTTCCTGCCCACGGAATGACCGTTTAATATCACTCAAGTTATATCTGTGTGTATTTTCATCTTCACCGATAGAGTATTTTGTGTCGTCTGTCTTTTCATTAGTTGATAAATCGACTTCCGATTTATTTACATCACCGTCTGAATTATCCCCGCTTTCTTCATGGATATCTTTACGTTCATAAATCTTGATGTCTTTCGGTTCTTCCTGCAAGTAGGATTCATAAGGATTAAGCCCTGTCTGATAGTCTCTTATTTGACTGATATGGTAAGCGTCGCCTTCATCGTCAATAAGGTAATGGACTTTTTCTCCGTCTTTATTTTTCCCTACAAGATAACTTCTGATAAGTATCGGTTTCCCGTCTACCTTTACTGTTGAATTGATAGGAACTTCCTGCCTTAACCATTCTGGCGGCTTTTCTGGATTCTTTTTGATATCTTCGATAATCGCGTCCCGACGTGCCCTTGCTTTTTCCAGTGATTCTTCCTCTGAAAACTTAACATCTTTTTCCAATTCCCACGCGGAAACGGCGCGCTTAGCCCCTTCGATTTCTGCTTTCATTTTATTTATTTTGTCAGGAAGTCCGGTATTCACCAAAGCACGCAGCGTAGCTCCGCTAAAAGAGCCGTCTGTGGAGCGGATTAACACCTCATCTTTACCGTCGCCAACAAACAAATCAGTTTTATATCCATTCTTATGCGCCGAAATAGTAAGGCCGCGGAAAGTACCAAGTGTAAGCTTGTCATTCCTTTTTTGGCGCAACTCAGTATCAAGACGTTTTAATGCATCAAGCTCTTTTTCATTCCCCTTCTTCCCTGCAATGACAAGCGGGTCCTCTGTCTGTTTTTCGGAAAGTGCTTTCAATCCATTATACGCAGCTTCCCATTGCGGAATCATTTTTTGCGCCTGCATTGCTTCTGTTTCTTGTAATTCTTTTGCTCGATAGAACGCCTTTTGCGCGGACTCAAGTTTTTTGACTTTTTTCTGTAACCTTTTCTGTTCCATAAGTCGATTGTCTTGTGATGAAAAAGAAAGTGTTAAGTAAATATCACCTTCAGCTCCACCCACATTTGACCCCATGCTTTCGTCCATTTCAAGGTCACGTCTAATATCCTCTGAATCTGTGATTGCCGTAATGAAACTAGACTTAATCGCAAGGCGTGTCCACCTTATTGTGTCAAGATCTGTTACATATCTATATTCATTGACGGTGTTCCATTGGTTTCGTTGTCTAACTGCACGTCCTTGAGATTGAGCAAGTTCACCGGGCATCCACGGCGCGTCAAGTTGGTGAATGGCCTTCAAGTTATGCTGCATGTTAATTCCAGTCCCCAACATAGACCGAGTTCCAATAACAACCTTGATTTTGCAATCATTTACTTCATCAGCAACTATTTTTTTCAACTCATCAGTTGTAGGCTGTTTGGACAACTTATATTGTTCTTTATATTTCTTTTTAAGCTCTGCCAACGCTTTTTCATCAGATGATAAAACTGCAATTTCATTTTCCGGAATCCCACGGCTTACCAATTCATTTTTTAGCGCCTGTGCTACATTCCACCCAACAATTTTTTCTTTAATGGGTTTCCCTTTTTTGTCGCGTAACGCTTCTCCATCATTGCCTCTTTTAACAACAGAGCGCGTATCAGATACACCTTCCTGAACAAAAACGGCCTGACTGACCTTATCATGTTTCCCATATTCTTTAAAAATGTTATCTGCGCAATTCTGTATTTTGGAACCGGCATAATCACTTCCGTTAACTAACCGCGGATCTAAAGAAAGCTGGCTTAACTTTCTCATAGCTACTAATGGATCGCCTTCATGTCCTTTTCGACTCATTTCTTTTTTTGTTTTACCACTAGCCTTAGAGTATTCTTGGGCAGCCCGCGCTATTCGTTCTGCGAATGCGTTCATTTCCAGAGACATTTCTGACCGCACATTAATAATCTTATGATAAGGAACGTTCGTTGCTCCCTCTGTGCGCCCATTCTCCAGTTTTTCTTTAACGGATTCCGGGATGTTTTTATCCAGCAGTGTATATCCGTCTACTTCGCGCGGCTTAAATTCGGGCATATCTTTTGCTTTCACAAAGTCAAAGTTCATTTCATACATGCGTCGTAATTCAGGAAGATTTTTGAATCCCATAAATCGCACTTCTTCTTCGTATTCTCCAGTAGGCTTTCTCACAAGTGCGCTTTCCGCTTTTGCATTCTGAGCAAACCAACTATCAAAAGAAGCTACTTTGCCCGCTTCCATTTCCGGTTTCATAACATATCTCATCATTTGATATAATTCGCACGCAGTATTAGTGATAGGTGTTCCGGTAAATAAATGTACGCCTCTGCCGTATCGTTCTATAACATTATCTGTTATGATACGTAACTTCAACGCCATATCAGATGTTCCGGTTTCAATACCTTTGACTTCACTTCTTGTGATAAGCCCCGGTTTTTTAAATTCATGTGCTTCATCAACCAAAATTTGGTCAATTCCGAGCTGTTCGAATGGTATGTGCTTGGCTGATTTGACACTTTCTCCATATTTTTCAAGAAGCGCAATTCGTCTGGTCAAGTTTTGTACCAGTCCTTTAATACGTAAGTCGCCTCCCCGGAGCTTTCGAATAGCGTCTTTTACTTCCTTGTCAGTGGATTCTAAGTTTCCGTCTATGAGATCCCATATTTCCGCCGGAACATCGCTGTCTGTTGCAACATCTTCCATTTCTTCCCGAATTTCATTTCTTATTTTTTCTTCTACCTTCTTATAACCTTCATCAGACAAGAGGAATAAACTCATTTGAGAGTGAGGTGCTATCACCATATCCCAATCTCCAATCATGGCTTCCGCAAGTTGTCCTCCTGCATTATCCCCTTTTTCGTCAATGGTAAGAATTTTAGCACTCGGATATTCTTCCTGTATATCACGAGATACCTGCTTATAGTTAGAAGATTTGGCAAGAATCAATGTTTTTTTAGCAAGTCCGAGACGTTTACTTTCCATTGCCAAGGCTCCCATAACATTGGTTTTACCAGTTCCCACCTCGTGAGCAAATACACAACGGCCTTGTACTAACCCTTTATAGCAAGCGTCTTTTTGATGTTTCCTTAAATCAAATGGCTCTCCATTTTTCTCCTTTCTTAATCCGGGGAATGTCATATGACTTCCATCAAACTTTGGAGTATAAAAACTATTAAAATGCCAATTATAGCTATCCGCCAATTCTTCTTTGTATGAGCCTGTTCTGACATATTCTTGCCAGTCATCTAAAAGCTTTTGTACCATTCCATTTGCTCTGTCAGTGGCGTCCTCGTTAACAGAGACAATAATACTTTCCCCATACTTTTCTTTGTTTAAAACGGTTAACTCTTTGTTGCCGATAGCAGCATTCACGATTTTATTCATATTAATATCATCGCGAGAATTTTCTGCAGCAATATACCATGTTTTGCTTCTCCCATTGTGTCCATAAGGGAGTTTTCTAATGTCTACTTGTATGCTGCATGTTCCACCAGCCATTGATACTTGTATTCCGCCGGAATCTTCTACATCGCGTCTCTTATAATCATCGACATCTTCGCCATAAAGTTCTTTGATTAAGAAGTCTTTATATACCTGCGGTTCTATCCAAGCAACACCAAACCCGACTGTCACGGCGTTCATAGGAATGCGTTCCGGAAGGACTTCTTCAAGTGCTTTGATGTTTTTTTCCATATCCTTATTGCCATAAGCAAGCGCTTCTCTCGCTTCGTCAAGTTTTGCCGCAATGTTCCCGTTAATATATTTTTCTTTTGTCTGCCAATTACCGTTCGGCGTAACAAATGCAAAGCCTTCATTTAACATCTGTTTCTTCACGTCATCTACATTCTTGTGAGAAAGTTTAGCAACTTTTTCTACGTCAACGTCGCCGCCAACCGATGACATAATAACAGCTTCTTGAATGCTCGGATTTTTTGTAACCTTATCTGTTCGGATAACAGAATGATCCATGATTTCACTTGCATTGCCGTTTGCATCTTCAAGGGAGGACAAAACAGATACTCTTCCGTCACCGGCCTTGATAATAGCTTTATAAGCTTTTGAGCTTCGGATAGACTTGTTCCCTTTTCGAGCAATGGTATATCCTTTTTTCACTCTTGCTCTTAATTCTGAATCATCTTCTCCTTTTGCTTCTTTTTCAAGTAGATTCATATAATCATTGGTCAGCCGTAAAAGCCCCGTTATCGAGCGTTTGTCTTTATCTGTCTTAACATCTAACTCTTTGTCTGATACTTCTTGTGAATCCCCTCCTATATCTCTATATAATTTTCCGTCACGTGCATAAATGGAGCCAACCTTAATTCCCTTTTCTGTTTTGATTAAGTTCTGGTCTGCAATTTCATTTGTTCTTTCGTTAATCACATCTTTAGGCATTTTTCTTATCGCTTTTGACAGAACATCAGAAATGTTTTCTCCCTCATTCGGTTTTACGGTAAGTTTCCACTGGCGGAAACGCGGATTAAAATCTGTACCTAATGTACCTAAAACATGATCCGGATGATTCAAGAAATATTGATTTGCATAGAGATTCTGTGCATATGATGTTTCATACTCCGTTGCCCTAACCGACTTTATCCAGTCTATATCACTTACGTCTGTTCTATAATCAGGTCTTTTCTGTAAGAACAAAACATCTGCAACAACATTTGTTCCGGCGAATGTGTTGTTAGGTAACCGATAAGCTCCAATTAAATCGGCTTCACTTGCAATTGCCCTTCTTACACGACTATCCACTTTATCCATTGTTCCGGAGGTTGTTATAAATGCAATTACGCCACCCGGACGTGTTTGTTTTACTGCTTTTAAGAAAAAGAAGTCATGCAGCAACGGTTTGTATACATCAAAGCGCTTTTCTCCCGTCTTAAATCTGGTGGCAGAGAACGGAACATTGCCAATGACTAAATCAAATGAATTATCTGCGCTTCTATTATTTTCATACCCTTGTACTCTGATATTTGTTTTTCCGTCTGCTCCATAAAGGATTTGAGCCATTTCTCCAGTAATTTTATCTAATTCTATACCGGTTATATGTGAGCTATCTTTATATGCGTTTGGCAACTGCATAATGAAGTTCCCGATACCCATAGAAGGTTCTAAGATTCGTGCATTTTTCTGCAGTCCCATTTTTTCTACAGACTTCCACATGAACTCGACAACCGACGGCGGCGTGAAGTATGCCGTCTCAGTACTGTTAATCATCTTTGTGATTTCTTCATCACTAAAATGTTCCTGCAGCCATTCATCAGATAAGTTCCGCATTTTTTTCAACTGCGTTGCCAATCCGCCCCAACCGCTAAATTCAGATAGCGCTTTTAGGTCTTTAGGCTTAGCAACAACGCTTGACATATCAGTAATTTTTCCGTTGTCTGTGAGCCGCAAATACGTTTCCATTGCCGTTTTATTTCTTGAAATACGCTCTTTTTCATCAGAAAGAGCTTCCGTATATGCTTTTCTTTCTTTTGCGGTGGAATAAAAACGCCCGCGGCGTATTGCCTCAGGCTTTGGTCTTGCATTATTCTTTTGATTTTCTGTTTCTACACTTTCAGTCTGTTCTCCAGACTGTTTTTGTTCAGCTCGTTCTCCAGCTCTATTATCCCGTCCCACGCTTTCTGCGCGTCCGTCCTCGTGTCCGGTATCTCCACCGGAAGTGTCATCTCTTCCTCCGACGGTTCTGCGTGAAGAAGATACTCCAGTTCTTCCCGAATTACCTCGTTTATCGCTGTCGGATGCATGTAACTGTACTTCATCTTTAGTGCCGCTTCCTGAATCGCGTAGATTTCCTGAATGGCTTTCGCGTACCTGTCCGCCATT
>OBHX01003795.1_pt1 | contig 10435 bp, 8 predicted proteins | sample 1519331 | NCBI WGS metagenome assembly OBHX01 (sample SAMEA2602897, study PRJEB22501) | metagenome
CTCCCGGAGCCCCCTCCCACCTGCACAAAAAAGTCGGTTGTGCGGGCGGGCCGGGGCCGTGTTGTAATGGGCGGTGGCGATGCGCCTGGGATAGTTGGCCTCGCGGGAGAGCGGGTGCCCAAGAGAACCGGGGGCGTCGGGGCCGGCTTTCCTTATTCCGCCCGCCATGGCCAGCTCGTGGGCCGGGTTGCGCGGCGAGAACTTGCCGACGCAGGCGAAGGCGTTCACGCCCTTTTCATGCCATCCGGAGACCGTTTCCCCGAGCCCGGTGAAATCGAGAGGCTGAACTTCCACGCCGCGGTGATCAAGACCTCCGGGTACGACAGTCACAAAGCTGCCGAGACGCGAGCGCAGCGGGGAGAGTCCGGGACCGGCAGAAAGCACCAGTCCCACGGGATCAAGACGCCCCTGCACCTCGGCATTGACAATGAGCGTCGTGCCGAGCGTCACCCGCACGGCGCTTCTCACCGTATCCGCGCCGGCGTCATCCATAAGACGGGTTATGACCCGGTCGATGGAAAGAGGCAGGTTTTCATGGTCGGTATCCACCTTGGCCCGTCCGAGTATCCTTCCCCCGCGGCAGGCCACGGCGTCCGTATGGGTTCCGCCGGCATCAATGCCGAGAATAACTTCCTTGTCGTCCATCACGACCTCCGATTGCACCCTGAACAGGGCAGAACAGGAAAAGGGAGAGGCACGTGCCTCTCCTGCTCTTCCGGAAACGGAGACTAAAAAACATTATCTCCCCTGTAAAGAACCCCTGAACGCCGTCTGCCCGGCCGTGCCGCATCTTGCACACCCCTTTTTTTTGGCGTACTTTTTCCAGACGGTGTTTTTTCCCATCAATAGCTTAGAGGCAAAGGATTTCCCATGCAGAAGACTGAATTTATATGGTTCGACGGCAAGCTGGTTCCCTGGGATCAGGCCCAGGTGCATGTCCTCACCCATGCCCTTCATTACGGCGACTCCGTGTTTGAAGGCATCCGCGCTTATGACTGCGGTGACAAGGGTTCTTCCGTGTTCCGTCTGAAGGAGCATGCCAAGCGTCTCGTCAACTCCGCCAAAATTCTGTGCATCAACATCCCCTACACCGAGGGACAGATTTATGATGCCTGCATTGACACGCTGCGCGCCAACAAGATGAAGGCCGCCTATGTGCGCCCGCTGGCCTTCGTGGGCTACGGCGAAATGGGCGTTTATCCCGGCGAGAATCCGGTGCACACCATCATCGCCTGCTGGGCCTGGGGCGCCTATCTCGGACCCGAAGCCCTCGAAAAGGGCATCCGCGTGCGCACGAGCTCCTTCGCCCGCATTCATCCCAATACGCTCATGAGCAAGGCCAAGGCCGCCGGCAACTACGTCAACTCCATTCTGGCCAAGGTTGAGGCCAAGGAAGACGGATTCGACGAAGCTGTCATGCTCGACACCAACGGCATGGTTTCCGAAGCCACCGGCGAGAACATCTTTATCGTTGAGAACGGCGTCATCAAGACCCCGCCGCTGACCTCCATGCTGGGCGGCATCACCCGCGCCTCCCTCGTGCAGCTCGGCCGCGACCTCGGCTACACCGTTGAAGAACTGCCCTTCACCCGTGACGAACTTTACGTGGCTGACGAAGCCTTCTTCTGCGGCACCGCCGCCGAACTCACGCCCATCAGCTCCGTGGACCGCCGCACCATCGGTTCCGGCCATGCCGGCCCGGTGACGAAGCACCTCCAGAAGGAATTCTTCAAGGTCGTGCACGGCGACAATCCGAAGTACAAAGACTGGCTCGCCCCCTACACCATCTAATCCCATCAGCAATGACAGGGCATGCTTTCCGCTGAAGGGAAGCATGCCCCTTTTTTTCTGACATGAAGCATACTTCCCTCGCCGCCCGTTACCGCCCCCAGTCCTTTGCCGAGGTCGTGGGGCAGGATATGATCAAGGATGTCCTCTCCAGAGCCAGCGCCGAAGACCGCGTCGCCTCCGGCTACCTCTTCTGCGGCACACGCGGCGTCGGCAAGACCACCATTGCCAGGATCTTCGCCAAGGCGCTCAACTGCGCCCACGCCCCCGCGGCCGAACCGTGCAATGAATGCGAGCAGTGCAGGAAAATTACGGCGGGCATTCATCCTGACGTTGTCGAAATCGACGGCGCCTCCAACAACTCCGTGGATGACGCCAGGGCCCTCCGGGAAAAAATCGGCTATTCCCCGATGGAGGGGCGTTACAAAATTTTCATCATTGACGAAGCGCACATGCTCTCCAAAAGCGCCTTCAACGCTCTTCTGAAGACGCTCGAGGAACCACCGAGCCACGTGGTCTTCATCTTCGCGACCACGGAAGTGCACCGCTTCCCCGCTACCATTCTGAGCCGCTGCCAGGTCTTTTCCTTTCATCATCTGACTGAAGCCCTTCTCTCCGGACACCTGGCTGATGTTCTGAAAAAAGAACAGATTCCTTTTGAGGACGAGGCCGTGCGCCTCATCGCCCGGCGCGCCGCCGGCTCCGTGCGCGACAGTATGTCCCTGCTCGATCAGACCCTGGCCTACGGCTCTGAAAATCTGACGGCAGGACTCGTGCGCGACGTGCTCGGCCTCGCCGGTCAGGACGCCATGAAGGAACTCTTCGCAGCCCTGGCGGCCCAGGACTGCGCGAAGACAGCCCTCTTCTGCCGTACGCTGGCAGGACGCGAGGTCGACCTCGGCTTCTTTGTCCGCGAACTGGCCGATACCCTGCGTTCGCTCTTCCTCCTGCGTCAGTGCGGAAAAGAAAGCCTCACCCAGCTCGGCGCGACGGAGAACGAGATCACCTTCTATGAGAGTGTGGCCCCCACCTTCACGGCGGGATACCTGCACGCAGCCTGGCAGATGGGTCTCGAGGCACAGCGTTCCATCACCACAAGTCAGGAGCCGGCAGCGTCGCTCGAACTTCTCCTCGTCAATCTGGCCTTCCTGCAGCAGCTTCTGCCTGCGGCCCTGGCGGGCGTCAGAGCCCCTTCCGCGGAAACGCAGAAGGAGACGCCGCCGCACCCTACCCAGGCGCCAGCGGGGAACTGAGACAGTCTCCCGGCCTGGCGCAGCCCGCAGGGCACGACAACACGCCACGTCCTGAGCCGGCGCGGCCCGCCCCCACCCCAGCCACACCGTCTCCGGCAGCTGTGGATCCCGAACCGTCCGTCCCCGGATCAGAACGTGGCAAGGCTGAGGAAGCGCCCCGGCACAAAACGGGCAGCCCTGTACTGACGCCCTTCGGACTCCCCGACTGGGACGCCTTTCTGGAACATCTCAGGGAGAACGAATCCGGAGACGGCCCCGCCCGCCACAACGCTCTGGGCCTGAAGCCCCTGTCCTTCGAAAACGGACTGCTGACTCTGGAAGTGGACAACGCCCAGCAGATGGCCGCCCTGAACCGCGAAAGCTCACGGCTCGAACAGGCTCTCGCTTCCTGGCTGAAACGCCCCTGCCGCATCAGGCTGATCCAGAAGGAACAGCCTCCCACGGCTTCCAGAAAGCCCCTTCCTTCTCCCGAGGAAGTTGCACAAAAGCCAGAGCTAAAGTATTGCATGAAAATTCTTAAAGCACGCGTCAGGGACGTGCGGCGCAAGACAGACTGAAGCCCGCTCTCCCTGCGTGCATCATCACAACGACATTCAGACAATCGGAGGAATATCCCATGCCCAATATGAACGATGTCCTGCGTCAGGCAGCCGTCATGCAGCGCAAGCTTTCCAAACTCCAGGAAGAGGCGGCCACCAAGACCTACGAAGCGGCCAGCGGCGGCGGCATGGTCAAGGCCGTTGTTTCCGGCAAGCAGGAGCTCAAGGCGCTCACCATCGACCCCAAAGCTGTCGAGGGCGGAGACATCGAAATGCTGCAGGACCTCATCATCGCTGCCGTTAACGAAGCCAACCGCATCTCCAGGGAAACCCTTGAGCGCGAGATGAGCAATCTGTCCGGCGGCATCCATCTCCCCGGCATTTTCTAGCCCCGGCCATGACCAGCACCATCCCGGCTCCTCTGAGTGACCTCGCCGCGCAGATAAGCAAACTGCCCGGCATGGGGCCGAAATCGGCCATGCGCGTTGTCATGACGCTCCTGCGCTGGCCCGAGGAACAGACGCGGCGCCTCGGCGCCAGCATCTCCTCCCTGCGCGACCAGCTGCATATCTGCCGGCGCTGCGGCGGCCTTTCCACGACCGATGTCTGCCCCATCTGCCAGGACGCCACACGTTCGCAGGACATCCTGTGCCTCGTCACTGACTGGGACAGCATGATGACCATGGACAGGGGCGGCTTCTACAGGGGGCAGTACCTCATCCTTGGCGGTCTGCTCAGCCCGCTGGACAACCGGGATTCCGACAGGCTGGATCTCAACCGGCTCGAGGAACGGCTCGCGGAAGGACAGGTCAAGGAACTGGTGCTGGCCCTCGGCGCCACACTCGAAGCCGACAACACGGCCATCTTCATCAGCGAGCTCGTCAGAAAACGCTTTCCGGCCGTCCGAGTCAGCCGCCTCGCGCAGGGCATTCCCCTGGGCGGCGAAGTCAGACATATGGACGCAGAGACGCTCAGACAGTCGCTTAAGTACAGGCAGGAGTTCAAAAGCTGACCTGCCCTGGACAGACAGCAAAAAGGCGGAATCCTCACGGATTCCGCCTTTTTTATTCGTCAGAAAAAGAAGCCGTTCCGGATCACGGGAGCGGCAGCATTATGCTACGCAAGAGCTTTCGGCTCGCCCAGAGCCGGGATGACGCGCTCAAACGCGGAAGCAAGGCCCAGGATGCCGGCTTCGTCAAACTCGCGGCCGATAAGCTGCATGCCCACGGGCATGCCTTCAGAGGAAAGGCCGGCAGGCAGGGAAACGCTCGGCATGCCTGCGAGGTTGACAGGACAGGTGTAGGCGTCCATGAGGAACAGCTGCAGGGGATCCTGCGCATGCGTGCCAATGGGCCAGGCCACCACGGGAGACACGGGCGCCAGCATGCAGTCGCAGCCGGAAAGGGCGCTGCGGAACTCATCACGGATGAGCCTGCGTACCTGGGCTGCCTTGCGGTAATAGGCATCGTAATAGCCAGAGGAAAGAACGTAGGTGCCAAGCAGGATGCGGCGCTTCACCTCGGCTCCGAAGCCCTCCTTGCGGGAGAGCGTGTACATCTCCTGGAGATCCTTCGGCTCCTTTGTGCGGTGGCCGAAACGTACGCCGTCAAAGCGGGCCAGGTTGGAACTCGCCTCTGCCATGGCCACGATATAATAGGTGGCGATAGCAGCCTCGGAGTGGGGAAGGCTGACTTCGACGATCTCGCAGCCCTCCTTCCTGGCGCTGTCGATGACGCTGTCGATGACGGAGCGGACATCGTCGGAAAGGCCGCTGCCGAAGAATTCCTTCGGAATGCCGATGCGGTGCCCCTTCAGGGAAGCGGAAGCGCAGCCCGCGGCGTAATCGGGCACAGCCTCGGGAGAACAGGTGGAATCCCTGTCATCATGGCCCGCGATAACGGAAAGAACGCGGGCGCAGTCCTCGGCGGTTCTGGCCAGAGGGCCAATCTGATCGAGAGAGGAGCCATAGGCAATAAGGCCGTAACGGGAAACACGGCCGTACGTGGGCTTGATTCCCACGCACCCGCAGAAGGAAGCAGGCTGACGGATGGAGCCGCCCGTATCAGAACCGAGAGACGCAAAACACTGGGAGGCGGCAACGCTGCAGGCCGAACCGCCGGAAGAGCCGCCAGGCACACGATCAAGATTCCAGGGATTGTGCGTAACCTGATACGCAGAGTTCTCCGTGGTCGAACCCATGGCGAACTCATCCATGTTGTTCTTGCCCAGAATAACCGCGCCGGCCTGACGGAGTTTTTCCACGGCGAAGGCGTCGTACATGGATTTAAAGCCCTCAAGAATGCGGGATCCTGCCGTGGTGGGCATGCCTTTGGTCACCAGGGCGTCCTTGACGGTCATCGGCACGCCCCAGAGAGGCTTTGACGGATCCACGCCTTCTCTGTCCAGAGCCTCAGCCTGTTTCAGGGCGCCTTCCCGGTCTATGTAAAGCATAGCCCTGAGGCTGCCTTCCGTTGCCTGCATGCGGTCAAGGCAGGCTGTGGCTGCCTCAACGGCACTGACCTGTTTCTTTTTCAACGCGTCGGCCAAAGCCGTCAGCGACATGTGCAGTATATCACTCATTTGAAAAGCCTTTTTCGTAAATCAGGGAGCTGGAGCCGAAACTACACGATACGGGGAACAACATAGTATTCCTCAGTGCGGTCGGGAGCGTTGGCGAGCATTTCCTCGCGAGTACGTTTGTTCTCGGCCACGTCCTCACGCATGGTAGGAGCATGAACCACAGGGCTGTACAGGGGTTCGACACTGCTCGTGTCGACCTTTTCGAGAATATCCATATAGCCGAGGATATCGCTCAGCTGCCTGCAGAACAGGTCTATCTCGTCCTCGCCAACGGTGAGCCGGGAAAGCTGGGCCATATGCAGGACATCCTGCCGGGTAACGGTTTTCTTAGAAGCAGACATAAGAGTCTTTCCTTTCCTTATTTTTTGACGGGCACGGAGAGCTTGTAGGAAGTCTGGGGCCTTGTCGGAATTACTGGCTGGGGAGTCGTCTTCACCTCAGGCGCTGCCTGAGCGGGAGCGGCCTGCTCGGAAGCCCTCTGAGCGGGCTCCTGTCGCGCGCTGGCCGGAAGCGTCGCGGCCTGGGCTGTGCCGGGCTCGGCACTGATGCCACCCTCCGCAGCGCCGGTTCCTTCTTCCTGTCTCTTTTCCGCCTGCTGCTTCAGGCGTTCCGCCGCTCCTTCCTTCAGAGAGGAGCGCGTAGACTGGAAGGTGGACTTGTTCAGAAGGATACCGCCCTGCAGGCTGGGCTGCATCATGAAAAGCTTCTGATGGGCGATACCCGCGTTATCATAGGAGATGGGTGCCTGGGCAAAATTCATGAGCGCAGCCTGACGGATCAGGGAGTTGGCCTGAGAGCCGGACACACGCTGCGTCATATGCAGCCTGGAGGCGAAGCGCACAAAGTCGTAGCCAAGGGCGTCCCAGCCGTCATGCCCGCCACTGGCCAGCTGGGCAGGGGCCATGGAGCGCACGAAGTTGCTCGGATAGACAAGCAGGGGGTAGCTGCTGGCACTGGGCAGGCCCTTGTTGTCAAGATTGTTGGCCCAGAGCATGGTTCCCATTTCTACGAGAGCGTCCTCGCCGTTGGCCACAAGGGCACTGTGCACGCCGGGGATATTCTTCCAGGAATCGGGCAGAAACACGGCTTCAACCTGGCCGCCGGCCAGAGCTTTGGCAGACAGGCTCATCCCCGAAGGATCAGACGAAGAATACGTTGCGCGGTGCATGGCGATACCCTTGTCAGCCAGCTGCTGTTCGAGCAGGTTGGTCATGCGCACGCTGAAGGAGTCAGACATAGGGTAGAAGGCGCCGACGCTGCGGATGCCAAGGTCGTTCACGAGACCGGCCACGGCGTCCACCTGATCCTCGGCGCTGGCAAAGAACCGCCATGCCGTCCTGCCTTCATCGCCGGAATCGAGTTTTCCCATAAAGGCAAAGAGCATTCTCTGGCTGGTCAGACCGGAATTTTTGGCCTGATCGTAAACTTTTTTCTGCAGAGGACCGCCGATAACGGTGTACTCAGGAGGCAGCTGGGAAAGTTTCTGCTGCCAGTTGCCTGAAGTGCCGATGAGCGTCACCGTAACGTTCTGCCCCTTCTGTCTGAGCTCGGAAGCGGCAAGATTGGCGCCGCGCATGATCTTGGTCGTGATGGAGCCAAGAGAGCCCGAGGTGGGAAGAAGCATGGCGATATACGTCCCCTGCTTCGGAGCAGGCTGCTCAGGAGTAGACGGACGGGGCTTGAACCCCGGGAAGGAGCAGCCCGGCAGGATCATGAGGGTACACATGATCAGAAAAACAATAAGAAGGCGGGGGGAAACAGACATTTTACGCACGGTAATGACTCTCTGGGTATGTCCGCAGCCATGAACCCGGGAAGAAAAAACACGTTACGCGGCTGTGAGGCCCAGGGCTGACGACACAGCTCCCGGCTGTGGCGGGCGGGTGCCGGGGCGGCTGCGGAAGGGAAGGCAAAAAAAAAGTGGCCCGGCCACTTCTGTGACCGGACCACTTTATATCACGTCATGCCAGCTATCAAGCCGGGATGAAAGGCTTACTTCTTGACTTCAGTGAAGTCAGCGTCGACGACATCATCGTCGCCCTTGCCCTTACTCTGCTGATTCTGCTGGGCGCCGCCAGGCTGGCCGGCCGCGCCGGCGCCGGGGTTGGCACCGCCCATGTTCTGCTTCTGGTAGAGCTCCTCAGCGAGCTTGTGGGAAGCCTTCTCGAGGTTCTCGATGGAAGACTTGATGGCGTTGACATCTTCGCCTTCCATGGTCTTCTTCAGCTCGGCAATCTTGGCCTGGATGTCGCTCTTCAGCGAAGCGTCAAGCTTGTCGCCCACCTCATTGATGGACTTTTCGGTACCATAAATCAGGCTGTCAGCCTTGTTGCGGGCTTCAATGAGTTCCTGCTTCTTCTTGTCGTCGCTGGCGTGGGCTTCAGCTTCCTTGACGAGGCGCTGGATGTCGTCCTCAGACAGGCCGGAAGAAGCGGTGATCTTGATGGACTGTTCCTTGCCGGTGCCGGTATCCTTGGCGGAGACCTTCACGATGCCGTTGGCGTCGATATCGAAGGTGACTTCAATCTGCGGTACGCCACGGGGTGCCGGCGGAATGCCGGTCAGGTCGAAGCGGGCCAGGGTCATGTTGTCAGCGGCCATAGGACGCTCGCCCTGAAGGACATGAATGGAAACGGACGGCTGGTTATCCGCAGCGGTCGTGAAAATCTGGCTCTTGCGGGTAGGAATAGTCGTGTTGCGGTCAATAAGACGGGTGAACACGCCGCCCATGGTCTCGATGCCGAGGCTCAGCGGAGTAACGTCGAGGAGCAGGACATCCTTGACATCGCCGGTGAGAATGCCGCCCTGAATGGAGGCACCCATAGCCACGACTTCATCGGGGTTCACGGAACGGTTGGGTTCCTTGCCGAAGAATTCAGCGACCATCTTCTGCACGAGAGGCATACGGGTCATGCCGCCGACCAGAATGACTTCGTCAATGTCGCTCGCGGAGAGCTGGGCATCGGCGAGGGCCTTGCGGCAGGGCTCCTTGGCCTTGTCAACAAGGTCGCTGACCATGGATTCGAAACGGGCCCTGGAAAGCTTCATCATAAGATGCTTGGGGCCGGTCTGATCTGCCGTGATGAAGGGCAGGTTGATTTCGGCTTCCATAGACGTGGAAAGGTCCTTCTTGGCCTTTTCTGCGGCTTCCTTCAGGCGCTGCAGAGCCATGGGATCCTTGGTGAGGTCGATTCCGCCATTGTTCTTCTTGAAATCATCGGCCATCCAGTTGATGATGCGCTGGTCGAAGTCTTCGCCGCCGAGGAACGTATCACCGTTCGTGGCGCGGACTTCGACGACGTTGTCGCCAACTTCCAGGATGGACACATCGAACGTGCCGCCGCCGAGGTCGAAGACAGCGATCTTCTCGTTGTTCTTTTTGTCGGCGCCGTAAGCCAGCGAAGCGGCCGTGGGCTCGTTGATGATACGCTTGACGTCAAGACCGGCGATACGGCCGGCGTCCTTGGTGGCCTGACGCTGGGCGTCGTTGAAGTAGGCGGGCACGGTGATGACAGCTTCCGTCACCTTCTCACCGAGGTACGCTTCGGCATCAGCCTTCAGCTTGGCCAGAATCATAGCCGAGATTTCAGGAGCCGTGTAAATGCGGCCGTCAATCTCAACGCCTGCGTCGCCATTGGCAGCTTCCTTAATGGTATAAGGGGCGCTTTCCATCCACCTCTTCACTTCGGGAGAGTCGAACTTGCGGCCCATCAGACGTTTGATGGCAAAAATCGTACGCTTCGGGTTGGTCACAGCCTGACGCTTGGCGATGTCGCCAACCAGGCGGTCCTTATCAGTAAAAGCAACGACAGACGGCGTGGTGCGGCCGCCTTCGGGATTGGTAATGCACTTGGGGTCCTTTCCCTCCATGACATAGACGCAGGAGTTCGTGGTTCCCAAATCGATGCCAATAATTTTGGACATATCAGTATATCCTCCTCGGACGAATCTTGTTTGCTTGAGTATTAAGTGGAAGGCGGACTCTTTTCAGAAACGCCCTCTCATTTCTTCCTTTAGATAAGACCTCATCCCGCTTCGTCCAGAGGATAATTAATTTTTTGCCCAATTATTTCTGAAAATACTCGTTTTTTTAACGTATTGCGGGGGAATGCTCCTCCGGGAAAAAACCAAACCCGCCAGCCACCGCATCCGCCCTGGAATCTGAGGGGGCTCCTCAGGGCAAAAAAAAAGACTCCGGAGCATTGTCTGCTCGACGGAGTCTTCGAAAAATCCTTGGCGGCGGCCTACTTTCCCACATGAAGATATGCAGTATCA
>OBHX01003796.1_pt1 | contig 10434 bp, 7 predicted proteins | sample 1519331 | NCBI WGS metagenome assembly OBHX01 (sample SAMEA2602897, study PRJEB22501) | metagenome
TGACTCATCAGATAAGAATGACCGCAGTGGATCTCAATCGCATCAAATCCGATCGTTCGCTTCTCATCACCGCGGTTCATATAATACTGCAGCGCCATTTTCAGCGCTACCTCAACCGCCACGCTGCCGGAATCTGAAAAAAAGCAGTAGTCCAGATCGCCCGGCAGCCAGGACGCCAGTTTTTCTGAAAGTCTGCGCGCCGGCTCATGCGTCAGGCCGCCCAGCATCACATGAGAAAATTTTTCTACCTGTGAAATAATTGCCTGATTGATCACCGGATGTTTATATCCATGAATCACACTCCACCAGGATGAAACCGAATCAATCAGCTTCTGATCCTTCGTGTAAAGATATACCCCGTTCGCATCCACGATCTCATAAGGTGCTTTCATTGTTTTTAACTGTTCATATGGATACCAGATCATTTTTCTTCTCCTTTATCTTCTGTCTTACGCATACAGCCCTTTCAGCGTCTCCGCATCCATGGAAAGCTCCGTATCCCCATCCGCCACACAGGCAACAACCGGAATGCCAGTGTAATATTCACACATTTTCCGGTTATCCTCATGAAGCAGATTCCCCGTCTCATAATGATTGAAAATAATTCCTTTCAGGGCAATTCCCTGTTGTTTCAGATAATAGGCAGTAAGCCCCACGCCATTGATCGTCCCAAGCCCCGCATCTGCAATCAGCAGGCAGCTAAGCCCGCACGCTTTTACTACTTCTGGAAGACGGATATCCGCTTCATCTATGCAGAGTGGACAGAGGATTCCGCCGCTTCCTTCCATCGTCACATACTCATATTTTTCACAGACTTTGTGAAAATCTTCCAGCACCCGATCCATCTGGACCGGGTTGCCCTCCAGACGGGATGCCAGATGCGGCGATACCGCCGTCTCGTACACATACGGACACATTTCCTCAAGCGGCTGCCCGATTCCCGACATTGTTTTTACCTGCAGGGCATCTCCTGGAATCAGGCTTCCATCCGCACGCCGCTCATTGCCGCTCATTGCCGCTTTATAATACGCCGCATCCGCGCCGCTCTCCCGCAGTTTTTTCACAATCAAGCCTGTCACATACGTTTTTCCAATATCCGTTCCCGTACCTGTTATAAAAATCCCCTTGCTCATCTTTTATCCAAGTCTCCCTCCCTGAATCAGCGGAATCATCCGTTTTCCTATGATGGCAGCCACAATACAGAGCACGATATCGCCCGGAACTGCCAGAACAAAGCAATATAAAAACAGCGCTCCTACGCCGATCGACGAATTCAGATAGAAATTGCTGATCACGTAGTAATAAATCATTCCAAATGCATAGACAATAAAAAGTCCCAGAAAATTAGCTCCCAGCAGGCGCCGGTAACTCGGATGCGTCTTGGCATTGGCAATCTTACCATTCACATACGCCGCAACCGCAAATCCGATGATATATCCAAAACTCGGCTGGAAAATATATCCCGGTCCGCCGCCCTGAGTGAAAATCGGAAGTCCAATTAAACCTAATACGATATAAACCACAACCGCCAGCGCCCCATTGACCGGACCTAAAAGCAGACCTGCCAGCATCGTAAATAAAAACTGCAATGTAAACGGAACCACCGGAACCGGTATCTTGATAAATGCTCCCACTGCAATCAGTGCGACAAACATCGCGCACAAAACTAAATCCTTTGTCTTCATGTGTTTCAAACCTTTTTCCTCCTTGGGTATCTGAATGATTTCAGGCATCCGAAGCCATTCTATTCTCGCACATGTACATAAATTTCTCTCCGCAACCCCTGTTCCAACCATCTAAAACAGCAGCGGCCGTCCCAGATCCCGGGTAGTCGAAACAGATGCAGAACTGATTGCAAGCATAACATAGCCTTTTTCTATTGTCAACCTATTATTTTTATATGGTTAACAATTAGTTTTTTATCTGTTTTTTATCTCTTCCCTTTCCATAATCTTGTTTCTTATATCCCTTGATATACATACGTTTCCCGTCCGTCCACACATTCACTGCCCCTGAATCCGCCGTTCTCCAGATCTCCGTTCCCGTCTGTTCCAGACGTTCCACCGCCTCCGGTGCCGGATGCCCGTAAGTATTTCCCTCTCCATAAGAGAGCACCGTGAAAGCTGGGGAAAAGCACTCCAAAAACTCCTCTGAGGAGGAACCGTTCGAACCATGGTGTGCAGCTTTTAACAGTGTCACTTTTTCCCTCTTTTTGTCCTCTTCCACCGCCAGAATCTTCCTTTCGTCCTCCACTCCAATATCTCCTGTCAGAAGCATACGAAACTTTCCATACATGACATCAAACACCAGTGAATGACTATTTCGCTCCTCGACTGGCTTTTCCCCCGCCTCCGGGTACAGGCACCGAAGCGCCAGGCTTTTCGCCCGCACCGTTTCTCCCCGATGCAGATAATAGACTTCCGCACCCCGTTTTCTGGCAAGAGTTTCCAGTTTTTTATATGCCTCCTGCCCTTTTCCTGCCGCCGGAAGTGCCAGATTCCGCACCCGGATATCTGCCTCCTCCTTCAAAAGCCATTCGATCCCGTTCGTGTGATCCGCATCCGCATGGCTGACCAGAATCCAGTCCAGCGTGCGGATTCCCTGACTTTTCAAAAATGGTTCCAGCACATTTTTCCCGATTTTTTTATCCTGGCTGCTGCCACAGTCCGAAAGAATTGCCTCATCCTGCGTCCGCAGAAAGACGCCGTCGCCCTGTCCTACATCGAGAAACCAGATCTGAAAGCCATGAACAGGCTGAACTACTAAAAAGACTACTGCCACAGCAATAAACACACTATTTTTTCCCTGTGCATTCCAGTCTTTTGGAAACCGAAAAATCCCTTTTCTCCCTAAATTCTCTCTTGCTTCTCCCACACTCCACACATATCGAATCCCCAGCGCCACATAAAACACCCCTATTTTCCACATTTCCGGGCGTCCTGCCACGATGGAATGAAACGGCACGCGTTCCACCTGGATGCAAAGCCATTCATACAACTGAAAAATATAATGCCCCGGACCCGTACATGCACTTGCCGCTATTCTGAATATTTCTGGTATTTCTGATATTCCTGATGCTGCGCCCCAAAAAGCCGAAAGCACTCCCGCAATGCTGCTGCCTCCGCCCATTCCCCCCATTTTTCCTCCCACAAACGCTATACTGTAAATTCCAAGCGCCAGCAGACCGCTTCCGGCTGCATACGTGAGAAGCGGAATCACGATCAGGTTCAGAAAAATTCCCAACATCGGAAATGTAAAATAGTGATACAGCTGAATCGGCATCGTATAAAGCTGAATTGCCAAGCTGAGCATGAGTGTTTCATATCCTTTCTTTTTTTCTTTCTCTTGTTTCTCCTCTTCCCGCTCTTTTCTCTTTTTTCCCACTTTCCGCAGCTCCTCCGTCTCCAGCCCAATCGCGGCAACCGCGCCATAGGAAAGCTGCAATCCCGCCGAAAAGAGCAGATACGGCGACTGCCACGCCTGTAAAATCAAAGACAGCGACAGCGCACTCAGCAGATCGTAACTCCGCCCCAGATATGCCGCCAGACAGGACACCTCTACCATAAATACCGCCCGGAATACAGATGCTCCAAATCCGGTTACAAAACCATAAAAGGTAAGGAGCGCTGAAGCCCCCAGTCCCGCCCATCCATACGATATGCCCCAAAAACGCAGTGCGCTGTAAACGCTCATGCCAATCAAAGAGACATGAAGCCCGCTGACTGCCAGAATATGTGCAATCCCATTATCCTGAAACCGTTCGCGCAGCTCTTCCGATAACCCGGATTTATCCCCCAGCAAAATTGCCTGGAAAATCCCTGCATCTTCTGGAACACAGATTTCCTGAAAAACAGCCGTCGCGTACGCCCGGAAGCATTCTGCCTGACTTCGGAGAGGGGAACTTTTTCCTTCTGAAATAAAAATCCGATCCGCCGTCACCCGGTTTCTGATTCCTAGTCCCCGATAATACATCCGATACGAAAACTGCCCCGGATTGCGCGCTTCTTCCAGAAACTCAGCAGTTCCCGTCAGATGAATCTGACTTCCGCAGGGTGGCAGAATTTTCTCTTCACACATCTCCAGTAAATCGCTTTTACACGATATCAGTACCTTTCTTACACTTTCATCCTCTACCTCCACCCCCGTCAAAATCATCGTACACCACCCATTTTTTTCCGAAATAGAATCCAGTGTTCCCGATACCGCCACCTCTGCCGAACCGCCCTTCTGCGTTACCATCCGTTCCAGCGCATCCGGGCGCATTTCCACCGTCATCCGTCCCCATCCTGCCAGGAAACAGAAAAACAGCAGAAAGACACGGCACATCATCGGATCTTTCCAATTCCAGACGCGTTCTGCGTCTGTCTGAAAGTCCGAATCTCCCCGTCCTTCTGCTGTTTTTATGACTGCAGGTGAAAAAGAATGTGCCTTGTGTTTCATAGGACACAATTTCCTATGAAACACAAAAAGCGCTGCTGCAATTATAAACCACACCGTCATGCCCATCTGGTACGCTGCGACCTCTCCAAGTACAAAAGCCACCATCATCCACATTACCGGTCGTTTGATATTCAATTCCTCTTTTCTTGTATTCTACAAAACATCAACAAAATCCCATTGCTGCTCTCTTCCAAACATGGCATATACATTCTGTCTGACAGTTACTTCACAATATACTTCTCCTCTCTCTCCAGAGGCTGCGCCAGCGAAATCACATTCCGGTACGTCACATCTGCTGAGCCATTGACCGTGATCTGCACTTTATTCACCGTCTGAAGCTCTGTCAGAGAATCGACGATCGCGTAAATCGGAATATACTCCGCCACATCGGTATCCCCGGAAATAAAACCACTATCCAGGTTGACATAGCAGGTATTATCTGTCAGTGATACGTTTAATACCTTTGTATTTTTCGGCATCACTGAAAGACCGCCATTCTGGGAACCTGCCAGCAGCTGCTCCACTACCAGGCGTTCCAGCGACGTGTTCATACTGTGAAATACTTCCCGTTTTTCTGCCACCAGACCATCTTTTTCTTCATTGGCAAAATACAGGGTCAGCTCTACTTTTTCATACGAATTGACATCCGAAATACTGTCTACAAAATCACTTCCTGCGATCGCGCCCACCGGGTTGCCATGCGTGTCCAGAAGCGGCTGTCCCTCGCAATTAATGCTGATATAATCGACTCCCTCTACCTGTGTAAAGGTCTTTGCCAGCGCCGCCCGGCACAGAATCTCCCGCGACGCTTTCATATTCATATATTCCTGATTAAAATTCAGCGTCAGCACGTTATTGTCCCGGTTAATATCCAGGAATTCAACCTTATCACTTAAAACTGCCTGATACTCCGGGTTTTCCGGCGCCGCAAGGATCTGCCCCGCCAGCTCCCCGATCAGGATCTCAGCGTCCGTCGTCTCCGTCTGATAGGAAACACTCGCCAGCCCCGTGCGCGTCGAATTGAGATAATAAATCTGATAGACTCCGTCCTCACCCGCCGTCGGATGCACCTCTTCTTTTTTTCGGCATCCGCCCAGAAGAAGCAGACACGCCAGGCAAAGGATCAGCCACAAACTTACGCTTCCTGCCCGTTTTCCAGAGCTTTTTTTTCTTATTTTCTCCATTTATTATTTCCTGTTGTTATTTTGCAATCTATCTCACAATAGACATTTCCCTGACCTCACATTCGAACACTGCAACACTCAAATACCGCAACATTCAAACACTGAAACATTCGAACACGACAGCATTCAAACACCGAAATATTCGAACACTACAGCACCAGCAACCATCTCGAACCTCTAAATCGCCCAGAACCACGCTGTCTACGGAATATAATTCAACGGAATCCGCACCGTAAAGGTTGCTCCCTTGCCTTCTTCACTCTTCAGGCGGATCGCCCCCTGATGAAGAAGAATAATATTCTTCGTGATCGCAAGCCCCAGCCCGGTACCGCCTGTCTCGCGTGAGCGCGCCTTATCTACACGGTAAAAACGCTCAAATACACGCTCCTGAAATTCCTTCGGGATTCCCACGCCATTATCCTCCACCTTCACATAAAAGAACTTGTGGTCAGCATCCAGCGTCACCCAGACTTTTCCCTCTTCGCGGTTATACTTGATCGCATTTTCCACCAGGTTCGAAAGTGCCAGGCTCAATTTTACCTCATCCACATCCGCCGATACTTCCCGCTTGCTCTCATATGTGATCTCAATGTTCCGCCGCTTCGCGATCGGGGTCAGACGTTTTAAAATCTGTTCCAGAAGGCCATTGATCGAAGTCTGTGCAATATTCAGATCCGGCGATGATTTATCCATTTTGACTAACGTCAGCAGATCATCGATAATCTTGCCCTCGCGGTCAATCTCCGCCGAAATATCCTGCATAAACTCCTGATATAACTCCGCCGGGGCGTTCTCCATCCCCATCAGAGAATCCGCCAGCACCCTTATCGAAGTCAGCGGTGTTTTCAGCTCATGCGACACGTTGGAAACAAACTCCTGACGCGACTGATCCAGGTTTTTCAGCTTCCGGATGGTCTGCATGACTGCCTCCGAAATGTCCCGCGTCTCCCGGTACGCTTTTACATCAATATCCTGATCCAGATTTCCCTCTGCCACCATATCGAGCTGCTGCTGCAGGCGGCGGAATGGTTTCAGCAGGCAAGCCGCCGCCAATAAATCTGCGATCAGAATAAAACAAAACATAACGAGCTGCAAAAATCCCGTCTTCTGCACAATTTTCTCCTGCAAAAGCGCCGAATTTTCCGTGGACGCCATCAGAAGAAGGACTCCCTGCACGCCTGCCGTATTTTTCCCATTTCCGGCTGCCACATCCGAATCGATCGGCGCTGCATCCGTGCTTTTTGCCTGAATCGGCTGCGCTACATAGAAATACTTTTTCTTCTGGTTCAAATAGCTGGAAGTTTCCCCGTCAAATGCCTTTAACACATCCGATACAACCAGCGTTTTCCCTCTGGAAAGACCAAATGTGTCTTTCAAAATCTTAAAGCTATCGTCCACCAGCACGATTCTTCCGTTCATCAGATCCGCCGTTGTACTAAGTTCCGCATCCAGCGCCGGATTTGGATTTCCCGACAGCAGTACATTGATATAATCACTGCTGCGTATCTTGTTTGCTAAAATCAGACTCCGGTTCTGCGCTTCCGCCATCCGTTCTTCCACGTGGCTCTGGTAAAAATACCCCGATGTAAAACGGACCTGTACCAGAAGCGGAACCAGCGTCAGGATCAGAAAGGCGAGGATCAGCGGGATTCGCATCCCGATCGTGTGCTCCATCGCTTTCCATATTTTTCTTTTATGTTCTGCTATTCTTCTCATGCTCCTGTCCTGAACAATTACAGTTCACGCGCTCTTACTTGTGTTGCTTAACTTACTGACATTGACCGTGAACCGAAATGCTGCTCCGCAACTGCGTTTCTCACAACAACGATCCGATTTCAAGTTTCTTCGACGCCGCGATCGCCAGCGCTCCCGGTCCGATATGGCAGGCTACACTTAAGGACAGTGGATCTACATGGACTTCCGTCTCCGGGAAAAGTTCCCGAAGCTCGGCTGCCAGCTCCTGCGCCATCTCATCATTGTCGGTATGCGCTACATCAATATACGTTTTTTCTCCCGTCACATCATCAAACCGAGTTTCCAGATCGCGGGTGATCGCCGTGATCATCATGGAACGCGCCTGTTTCATCGTCCGCGCCTTCGCAAATGCATCCAGCTTCTCGCCCTGTATCGTCAGAACCGGTTTTAAACGGAGAAGTGTTCCGAGCGCTGCTGCCGCTGGTGTGATTCTACCGCCCTTTTTCAGATATTTTAATGTGTCAACCGTGATATAAATAGTTGAATCCAAACCTGTCTCTTCCAGCTTTTTGCAGATCGCCTCCGCGTCCATTCCGGCTGCCGCCATGTCAAGCGCATCCTGCACCGAACGGCGCTGGGTCACGGAAATCCTGTGATTATCCGCCACCTGTACTTTTCCGTCGAAATCATCTGCCAGCATCTTTGCCGTCTGGCAGGAGCTCGAAAGCCCACTGGACATCGGAATGTGCACAACTGCATCGTATTCCTCCAAAAGTTTTTCCCAGAGATTTAAGATCGTCTCCGGGGACGGCTGGGATGTGCTCACATCGTGATCCCCGCTCAGATGCTCGTAAAATTCCTTCTGTGTCAAATTTATATCTTCCAGATACTCGGTTCCATCAATCATAAACGGCATCGGCAGGACATATACGCCCATCTCTTTCGCCTGTGCCTGTGTAATTCCGCTGTTGCTGTCTGTAACAACCGCTACCTTCATGCTTGTTTCCTCCTGTTTTCCCTGTGAATCTGCTGCCATCCTATTTTCCTTTCCGCATAACACTTTCTTTTCTAAAAATGTCTGCCCTGGAACAGCCTCCGAGCGGTTCACATAGATGATTTTATTTTATCCTATTTTCTTATGAAATGGAAGAGAGAAGTAACGGGATTTTCAGTTCAGAAAATTCCTACCTGTAAACAAAAACCTGCCACAAAACAAGCCCCGACCATTTCTCTGTTCATGATCTTTTCTTGCTTTATGGCAGTTTTCCCGATTCTTATTGACGGTTATATTTATACTTTCCTAATATATTCGAAAATTCTCCCTATTTCACCAACAGCGACTCTCCCGTCATCTCCTTCGGCTTCTCAAGTCCCATCAGTTCAATCAGCGTCGGCACGATATCGCAGAGGCGTCCGCCCTCGCGCAGCTTGTACGCCGGGTCAGCGCCGACCAGGACAAACGGTACCTGATTGGTCGTGTGAGCTGTCCACGGCTCGCCGGTTGCCTCATCAACCATCACCTCTGCATTACCGTGATCGGCGCAGATAAAGAGAACGCCTCCGGCTGCCTTGATGGCTTCAACAGCACGTCCTACGCAGGCATCGACGGTCTCAATCGCCTTAATCGCAGCCGACTCCACGCCCGTGTGGCCTACCATATCCGGGTTTGCAAAATTGATGATGATGACATCATATTTGCCGGACTCAATCGCCTCCACCAGCTTATCGCACACGATCGGTGCGCTCATCTCCGGTTTCAGGTCGTAGGTCGGAACCTCCTTCGGAGACGGAACCAGAATGCGGTCCTCGCCCTCGTTCGGCTCTTCCACGCCGCCGTTGAAGAAAAATGTTACGTGTGCATATTTCTCTGTCTCGGCGATACGTGCCTGCGTCATATGGTGCGCCGCCAGGAACTCTCCAAATGTGTTCTTAATCTCTTCCTTCTTGAACGCAATCAGCTTGTTCCCGATCGTCTCATCGTAATCGGTAAAGCATACAAACGTCAGGTCAAGCTTCTTCTCTCTCGCAAATCCGGTAAATCCCTCATCGCAGAATGCGCGGGTGATCTCTCTTGCACGGTCCGGACGGAAGTTAAAGAAAATGACGGAATCGCCATCCTGAATCGTGGCAACCGGCTTTCCGTCCTTCTCTACATAGAACGGTACGACGAACTCATCGTTTACCTCTTTATCATAGGATGCCTGAATGCCTGCACACGCACTTTCTGCCTTCTCACCCTCTGCCTTTGTCAGCACATCGTAAGCTTTCTGGACACGATCCCAGTTTTTATCACGGTCCATCGCATAGTAGCGTCCCATCACGGAAGCCACCTCGCCGATGCCAAGCTGCTGCATCTTCTTCTCTAATTCTGCTACGAACTCCTTGCCGGAGGTCGGCGGTGTATCACGTCCGTCCAGGAAGCAGTGCACATACACTTTTTTAAGTCCCTGACGTTTTGCAAACTCCAGAAGTCCGAATAAATGGGTCAGATGGCTGTGAACGCCGCCGTCTGATACCAGTCCGAACAGATGCAGGGCGGAATCATTTTTCTTGCAGGTGTCTGCGGCTGCCAGAAATTCCGGATTTTCAAAGAAATCGCCATCCTCGATTGATTTCGTGATACGGGTCAGCTCCTGGTATACGATACGTCCGGCACCCATATTTAAATGTCCAACCTCCGAGTTACCCATCTGTCCGTCCGGCAGACCGACCGCCAGACCGCTGGCATTGCCGCGCACAAACGGGCACTGGCTCATCAGCTGATCCATGATCGGTGTCTTTGCCTCACACACGGCATTGTGCTCACAGGTATCTCTCATGCCGTATCCATCGAGAATCATTAATACGGTTGGCTTTTTTTTCATCTCTTTCTTCTTCCTTTCCTTCCATGAAATGAACCGTTTTTTCTGAAACAACCGGATGAACCAACAATTTTGATTGTTTCAGGTCAAAACCTTCACCTTCTTTTTTTACTGGCAAAAAGGGGACTGCCACGCCTCACACGTGCGACAGCCCCCTTTTACCCATCTCTTATTTATAATTTACAATCTTTCCAAAATCTGCCTTTAAGGATGCGCCGCCTACCAGACCGCCATCGATATCCGGCTGTGCAAAC
>OBHX01003801.1_pt1 | contig 10424 bp, 9 predicted proteins | sample 1519331 | NCBI WGS metagenome assembly OBHX01 (sample SAMEA2602897, study PRJEB22501) | metagenome
CATAGTATAAGAGTTGAAAGAATATTTTGCATCATTCAGGTATTTGATCAGAGTCGGATTACTGATTGCATAACCGATACGCATTCCTGCCATTGATCTTGCTTTTGAAAATGTCTGTACAATGATCAGATTCTCATATTTGTCAATCAGTTCCAGCGCAGAACATCCAGCAAAATCAACATATGCCTCATCTACAATTACGATCACATCCTGATTATGTGCGATAATATCTTCTACGTCAGCCAGATCTTCATAAAGCCCTGTCGGTGCATTCGGATTCGGGAAGATCACACCACCATTTTCCTTGTAGTAATCTTCTTTTACGATCTTGAAGTTCTCATCTAACTTCTGGCATTCATACGGAATGCGGTACAGATCCGCCCATACCTTATAGAAGGAATAGGTAATATCCGGGAAAAAGATTGGTTTTTCCGAATTAAAAAATGTCAGGAAACACATAGATAATACATCATCCGAGCCAACTCCTACAAAGACCTGATCCGGATTCACATGATAAAAATCAGCCAGGGCATTCACAAGCGGTGCTGCCGTCGGATCCGGATACAGCCGTAAACGGTCTGTATCCATCTCCTCCAGTGCTTTTGTCACGCCCGGTGCCGGCGCGTATGGGTTCTCATTGGTATTTAACTTGATTACTTTGCGCTGCGGCTGTTCGCCTGGCACATAAGGTTCTACTTTTCGAATGTTCTTTTCAAATGCTTTCATGCTGCTCTCCTAGAAATATTCTTTCGCCAGTTCTTTGAATTTTGGAAGTGAATTGATGATCGTCTCGTGAGATACACAGTATGCAAGTCTTACATATCCAGGACACGCAAAGGAGCTTCCCGGTACGATCAGAATATTATATTTCTTAGCGGCTTCACAGAACTCCTTCTCATTCGGAACCGGTGATTTTACAAAGAGATAGAATGCACCCTGTGGTTTGATACACTCGAATCCACATTCTTTCAGGCCGTTGTAAAGGTCTTCTCTGTTGCGGTCATAGAAAGAAAGGTCTGTCTTTTCATTCAGACATTTTTCTACTACTTTCTGCTGCAGTGTCGGTGCATTAACAAATCCAAGGATACGTGTCGCCACATTTGCTGCGGAAAGTACTTCTTCACTGTCTTTCATCTCATCCGGAATCACCAGGTAGCCGATACGTTCTCCCGGAAGAGACAGCGATTTACTGTAAGAATATCCTACAACTGTATTATCATAATATTTTGTGAGATAAGGAACTTCTACTCCGTCATAAGCAAGTTCACGATATGGTTCATCTGAGATCAGGACAATATCCGTTCCGAATTCTTTCTGTTTTGCCTCCATGATGGCAGCAAGCTTCTTAATCGTCTCTTCGGAGTACACCACACCTGTAGGATTATTCGGATTGTTAACGATGACTGCTTTTGTCTTAGGCGTGATCTTCTGCTCGAATTCATCCAGTTTCGGCTGAAAATCTACAGTATTCGGTGAAATTTCGACCAGCACACCATCGTAATTATTTGTATAAGAACGATATTCTCCAAAATATGGTGCAAATGCAATCACTTCATCTCCCGGATTGATCAGCGCTTTCAAGATAACATTTAATCCACCGGCTGCACCAACCGTCATGACAATATTTTTGCCTTCAAAATGCGTATCAAAACGCTTATTTAAAGAATCAGCTACTGCCTCTCTTACATCTGCATATCCGCAGTTGCTGTTGGTATATCCGTGAAGTACGATTGGATCTTCCTCACTTACAATCTCAATGATCGCATTCTTCACGGCCTCCGGTGCCGGCACGTTCGGATTGCCCAGACTGAAATCAAATACATTCTCAGCTCCGTAAATTCCTGCCAGACGGTTACCTTCCTCAAACATTGCACGGATAGCCGAACTGTTGGCTACCATATTTTTCATCTTATCCGCTATCATTTTATTGCTCCTTTCTCACTGCAAGTCTTTTTTGTCTTTCAAACATCTTTTTCTGTCACATCGCCCTTTTCCACCATAAAGACAGGACGGTATGAAAGTTTTGCTTTTCTGAGTCCTTCCGCTCCGGTATCATCTTCCCTGTTCACATATTTGTAGTTCATACATTCATGTTCTACAAACTGCTGGTTGATCATTGTATATGCACCCTGTACATCTGCATATGCCTTTTCAATATGCACTACATACGTATCCTCACAGATAGGTTCTCCGATCGTAAATGCTACAACTTCTCCGTCAATCCGTAAAACTCCTCCGGTCAGATGAAGTTCTTCGAACAGACGAAGGGAATTCAATGCCACACACATCTCACCCCTTTTTTCATCGTCGTCTTCACATTCATTCTCTTTCCGCCATTTTAATGCCATCTGAAAGCAGTCTTCCAGATTTTCTCTGGTCATACTTTCATATGACCAGCGTCCGTCATACAAACTTTTGAACTTATTAATATGGTTACGTTTCCCATGGAGTTTTTTCCCTGAAAGCGTCGCTAACTTTTCTGATTCATATACATAATCTGCAGAGTCTCTGTCATACTCAATCTGAAATCTTTCCGGATACCATTCATTCAGCTGTTCGAAATATTCCGGTGTCACATTGTACATCAGGAACGGTCTGCCTTTTTCTTTAGAATACTCCATCATCTCTTCCAGTGCATTTTTTACATCTTCCGGCGCTCCTGCCGGATACGCAAAAGATACGTGATTCTCATCTTCACTTTTGAATACCAGTGCATTCTGTACAATTGCCCACTTCACCGGATATTGTCTGGACCAAAGATAAACATTGGCAAATGTTCTCTCACAGCTTCTGCTGGTATGATGTTCAAAGTAATGCGCAATAATCTCCTGATCTTCTAATTCTGCACGCTTAAACTGTATTGCTTCCATCCTTTATATTTACCTTCTTTTAGTTTCAGCTATTTTCTGATAGTCATATTCCGGATTCTTACATTTCCTCATTCATATTTGCAAGCTTTGCAGCCTGATCGGCTGCGATGCAGGCATCAATGATCTCCTGGATGTCTCCATTCATGATCTTATCCAGTTTGTATAATGTAAGTCCGATACGGTGATCTGTCACACGTCCCTGTGGGAAGTTATAAGTACGGATCTTCTCGGATCTATCTCCGGTACCGATCTGACTCTTTCTTGCCTCTGCTTCGGCATCATGACGTTTCTGGCATTCCAGATCGTACAGCTTCGCACGCAAGAGAGCAAATGCTTTGTCCTTGTTCTGCAACTGTGATTTCTCTGTCTGACTGTAGATCACGATTCCTGTAGGATAGTGAGTCAGTCGTACAGCTGAATCTGTCGTATTGACACACTGTCCACCGTTACCGGATGCACGCATTACATCGATACGGATATCTTTTTCATCAATCTGGATATCTACGTCTTCTGCCTCCGGCATAACTGCTACAGTAATAGTAGAAGTGTGGATACGTCCGCCGGATTCTGTCTCCGGTACACGCTGTACACGATGAACTCCGGATTCGTATTTCATCTTTGAGTACGCACCCTTTCCGTCGATCATAAATGTTACATTTTTCATTCCGCCGATACCAATCTCTTCACACTCTACCAGTTCGACTTTCCATCTCTGACTTTCTGCATAGTGCATATACATACGGTAGATTTCAGCTGCAAAAAGTGCCGCCTCGTCTCCGCCCGCACCGGCACGGATCTCGACGATAACATTCTTTTCATCGTTCGGATCTTTCGGAAGAAGAAGGATTTTCAATTCCTGTTCCAGTTCCTCCACACGCTTTTTGTTATCATTCAATTCTTCTTTTGCAAGTTCACGCATCTCTTCATCGGACTCTTCCTCTAACATCTCGAGGCTGTCCTCGATTGCCTGTTTGCATTCTTTGTATTCATTATACGCCTCTACAATCGGAGTCAGATCATTCTGCTCTTTCATAAGTTTGCGGAAGCGGTTCTGGTCATTTGCCACATCCGGTTCCTGAAGTTCATTTAATATCTCATCCAGACGGATGCGCAGATCTTCTAATTTATCAAACATGGTATTTCCTCCTTAACATTACTCTTTATTGTACCTTCCCATAACAACGCGGTCAAGTCCCGCCAAATCCTTTTTTACCTGGATTTCTTCATATCCCTGTTCTTCCAAAAGAACCGATACATCCTTTCCCTGATCAAAACCGGTCTCAAACAGAAGATATCCACCTTTTTTTATATGTTTTACACTTTCTTTCACAATCAGACGGTAAAAGTATAATCCGTCCGTTTTCCCATCCAGTGCAATCCATGGATCATGAAGCTTTACTTCATCTTCCAGACTGCTGATTTCCTCCGTTCTGATATACGGTGGATTTGATACGATCATGTCATATGTTTCTGCGATGTTCTCGAACAGATCTCCCTGTATAAAAACCGCTCCGGTCTGAAGTCTGCTGTCATTTTCCTTCGCAACTTTCAATGCTTCCTCTGATATATCACATCCGGTTCCGGACACGCAGATTCCTTTCCTTTCCGCAAATTTCAGAATGCTCTCCAGAATACAGCCTGATCCTGTACACATATCCAGGATCTGCATCCCCGGCCGGATCTTCTTCAGCGCCTCTTCTACCAGTGTCTCTGTATCTTGTCTCGGAATCAGCACATGCTCATTCACCTTGAAATCCAGCCCCATGAATTCCTGTTCACCGGTAATATGCTGAAGCGGGATTCTCTGTGCTCTTGTCTCAATATCTTTCCGATAGTGCTCTGCTTTATCCTTCTCTACTTCTTTATCCGGATCAGCAAGAAACATGGCTCTGCTGATCTTTGTCTCATATTCCAACAGGTACCATGCATCTAACTTTGCATCCGGTATCCCAGCTTTTTCCAAACAGATGGTTCCGTCCCTGTATAAATTACGAAGTGTGAAAATTGTCCCGTTCATAAGCCCTCCAGTCAAATACTGCTTCTACTGCCTGTATCGCAACTTCTATCATCCCATCATCCGGTTCACTGGTCGTCATCTTCTGGATTGCCATTCCAGGTTTACTCAGCAGATTAACAACTGGATTGTCACTGTTTCCCGCAAGCTTCAACACCTCATAGGAAACACCTGCGATCACCGGAAGCAGCACGATACGCACAACCACTCTCATAAGCGGTGACTCTACCCTGATCAGGAGCAGCAGAATAATACTGATCGCAAGCACGAAAAACAGGAAGCTTGTACCACAGCGTTTGTGCTGCCGGGAACTGTTCCTTACGTTTTCCACCGTGAGCGGAAGTCCGTGTTCAATGCAATTGATACACTTGTGCTCCGCACCGTGATACATAAATGTTCTCTGGATATCTTCCATCCTCGAGATCAGTAAAATATAGATAATAAAGATTCCGATTCTTACAAAGCCTTCGATCACTGTCCGCAAATGATAAGACGGAACAACCGGTTTCATCAATGATGACAGGAAATATGGCAGGACCATAAAGATCGCCACTGCAGCCACAATAGAAAATGCAACCGTCCCCGCCATCAAAAGACTTTCCTGTTTTTCTTTTTTTTTTTGTTCAGCTTCGGCAAAATTTTTTTCTTCCTCTTCTTCATAGAATGATGCTGAAAATGTCAGTGTCTTAATTCCCAGTACCATAGAATCAATAAAATTGAACACTCCTCTGACAAACGGAATTGTCGTCAGTTTCTTATATCTGCCGGTAACACTGTGAAATTCCTCTGTCTGGACAAAGATCTCCCCGTCCGGCTTCCTGACAGCTACGGCATAACGGTCCCGATTCTTCATCATGATACCTTCCAGCACCGCCTGTCCGCCAATATTCGATGATTTCATATACTCTCCTTCATATATTCTGTATCATTACAAGTTCTATATAATTAATTATAAGAAAAAAGGGCTGAGATTCAAAAACCTCAACCCAATACCTGTAATCTTATTTGTCCATTCCGTATTTCTTATTGAATTTATCAACACGGCCACGAGCCTGAGTTGCTTTCTGCTGTCCTGTGTAGAATGGATGACATTTAGAACAGATTTCTACATGGATTTCTTCGCTTGTAGATCCTGTCACGAATGTATTACCACAGTTACAAGTTACAGTTGCCTGATAATAATTTGGATGTATTCCTTCTTTCATGATTTTCACCTCTTCTTTATTTTCTTGACACGCACATAAATGTGCCGTAAATTTCTTTTCATTTACACAGCTTGTTCATTGTAGCACAAGAATCAATATTTGTCTAGATAAATTTTGTCTTTTTTACCATTTGTATTAATTCTTCATTATTCTTTGTTCTTGAGAACATATTCAGAATGTTATCTACCGCCTCTTCCTGACGCAGTCCATTCAGACCTTTCCTCATACTTTCTACCGCTTCCTGTTCTTCTTTTGAAAGCAGCAGGTCTTCTCTTCTTGTTCCTGATTTCAGAATATCGATTGCCGGGAACATTCTTTTTTCCGAAAGCTTGCGGTCCAGTACCAGTTCCATATTACCGGTACCCTTGAACTCTTCGTATACCACATCGTCCATCTTACTTCCGGTATCTACCAGTGCTGTTGCAAGAATTGTAAGGCTTCCGCCTTCTCTCATATTTCTTGCCGCACCAAAGAATCGCTTCGGCATATGAAGTGCAGCCGGATCGAGACCACCGGACAAGGTTCTTCCTGATGGTGGAACAGTCAGATTGTATGCTCTTGCAAGTCTTGTAATACTGTCGATCAGGATCATCACGTCTTTCTTGTGTTCTACCAGACGTTTTGCACGCTCGATCACCATCTCAGATACACGCTTGTGATGTTCCGGAAGTTCGTCAAATGTTGAATAAATAACTTCTACATTTTCCACTTCAATAGACTCGCGGATATCTGTTACTTCTTCCGGACGTTCATCGATCAGCAAGATCAGGAGATGTACTTCCGGATTATTCTTCTGCACGGATAAAGCCACCTGCTTTAACAAAGTTGTCTTACCAGCCTTCGGAGGCGATACGATCATCCCTCTCTGTCCTTTTCCGATTGGAGACATCAGATCCATAATACGCATGGCCGTACTTGTCTTCCCGCACTCCAGGCTCAGTCTTTCATTCGGAAAGACCGGCGTCATATCTTCAAAATTCTTTCTGTGCATGATCTTCATCGGATCAATGTTATTTACCTTTGACAGATATAAAAGTGCACTGAACTTTTCCTGCTGCGTCTTGATTCTGGTATTTCCTTCCAGAATATCTCCTGTTTTAAGATTAAATCTACGGATCTGCGATGGGGATACATAGACATCATTATCTCCCGGCAGATAGTTCGCACTACGGATAAATCCATATCCATCCTGCATAACTTCAAGAATCCCCCGCACTGTAATACCACTGTCCAGCTTGTCTATGTCATGAACTTCTTTATCTCCGGTATTGGCAGATAATTCTTTTACTGTTTCTTTTGCGTTATTCTTTACTTTCTCGTCTTCCTCCAGCATGCGCTCGATCAGTTCAGCTTTTTTCATGGTGGAAATTCCTTTTAATCCTCTTGCCTTTGCCAGGTCTTTTAATGTCGCCAACGGAAGAGATTCATACTTTTCTTTCATCATATAGCCCTTTCACCTCAAAATATATCTTCATTCTCTATCTGGTTTCCCGTTCATAACTTCATCATTCATTGATTCAGCATTTCTTAATTTGCAGGTTATCTGGAAAATTACGTCAGAAATGACGATATTAGTTGAAACATGACATTATTATACTATATATCTCTACATTTTTAAAGGACTTTTTTGTAATCCACTGCACAGTAATCCACTGCACATCCCGGCGCATCATTTCACAAACAGCACCCTCTCACAATAAATTGTTTCACTTTTCATGCTTTCTGCGTATATTGACTTGCTCTTCTATGAATGATATGATTAAAAAAACTCATAAAAAGGTGGTATCCATAAAATGACAAATAGCGAAAAAGCTTTAAAAATGCACGAAGAATGGCACGGAAAGATTGAAACCTGTGCAAAATCCCACGTAAACTCAAGAGAAGATCTGGCAATTGCTTACACTCCTGGTGTTGCGGAACCTTGTAAGGTGATCGCCAGGGATCCGGAGGCTGCCTATACTTATACAATGAAATCCAACACTGTAGCTGTTGTTTCCGACGGAAGTGCCGTACTCGGACTTGGTAACATCGGTGCTCTTGCTGCAATGCCGGTTATGGAAGGAAAAGCTGTCCTTTTCAAAGAATTCGGTGGTGTCAACGCTGTACCGATCTGTCTTGATACACAAGATACGGAAGAAATCATCAAATCCGTTGTAAATATCGCTCCTGCTTTCGGTGGTATTAATCTGGAAGACATCAGTGCACCCAGATGTTTTGAAATTGAAGAACGCTTGAAAGAACTCCTTGACATTCCGGTATTTCATGATGACCAGCACGGAACAGCTATCGTTGTCCTTGCAGGTATCATCAATGCCATGAAAGTAACTGAAAAAGACAAAGAATCTGCCAAAGTTGTTGTAAACGGTGCCGGTTCTGCCGGAGTTGCTATCACAAAGCTTCTTCTCACCTATGGTTTCAAAAACGTGACAATGTGTGACATCAACGGAATCCTCGGAAAAAGATCTCAAAACCTCAACTGGATGCAGCAAAAGATGGTCGAAGTAACCAATCTGGAACAGAAAACAGGTACCCTTGCCGATGCTTTAAAAGGTGCTGACATCTTTGTCGGTGTATCTGCTCCGAATATTGTCACCCAGGACATGGTTGCTTCTATGAACAAAGATGCCATCCTCTTTGCTATGGCAAACCCTGTACCGGAAATCATGCCGGATATTGCCAAAGCAGCCGGAGCAAAGGTTGTGGGAACCGGACGTTCCGATTTCCCGAACCAGGTAAATAACGTAGTTGCTTTCCCTGGAATCTTCAAAGGTGCTCTGGAAGGACGTGCAACTGCAATCACGGAAGAAATGAAACTTGCCACTGCAAAGGCTATCGCAGGTCTGGTTCCGGATGAAGAATTAAATGAAAATAATATTCTTCCGGAAGCTTTTGATCCACGTGTTGCCGACGTTGTAAGTCGTGCTGTAAAGGAACTGATCTGATATGACTGTACGCTGGGGAGAAAAAAGATATTATTCTCTCGATTATTATCTGAAAACTACTTATGGTGAAAAGCTCTATAAGATTTCTCTCGATGGCGGTATGACCTGTCCAAACCGGGATGGAACACTTGGAACCCGCGGCTGCATTTTCTGCAGTCGCGGAGGTTCCGGTGATTTTGCCGAAAGCCATACCCTGTCTGTCACAGAGCAGATTGAATCCGGTAAAAAACAATCTGCGAAAAAATATACCGGATCATCCTACATCGCTTATTTCCAGGCATACACCAATACTTATGCTTCTCTTGCATATCTGGAAAAGTTATATATGGAAGCCATCCTGCATCCTGATATCCGGATTCTGTCCATCGCAACCAGACCGGATTGCCTGAGCACAGAAATCTTAGATCTTCTGGAACGTCTGAATCAGATCAAACCTGTGTGGGTCGAGCTGGGACTTCAGACTATTCACGAAAGAACTGCCCGTTATATCCGAAGAGGCTATGATCTTCCGGTATTCGAGACCGCTGTATCTGAACTTCGCAGACGGGGAATAGATGTCATCGTCCACACGATCCTCTGCCTTCCCGGCGAGACAAAGCCTGACATGCTTCAGACCATACAGTATCTGAACAGACAGGATATCCAGGGAATCAAGCTGCAGCTTTTGCACATATTAAAAGACACCGATCTGGCAGAAATCTATGCGTCCGATCCATTTCCGGTTCCAGATCCGCAGGAATATTACGAACTTCTCGGATCATGCATCAGCCACCTCAGACCTGATATTGTTATCCACAGGCTGACCGGAGACGGACCAAAGGAGCTTCTGACCGCTCCTTTATGGACCTGTAATAAAAGACAGGTACTGAATCAGTTACAGTCGTACTTTAAAACACATGACATCTGGCAGGGAAAGGAGTATTAACCATGGCCAAATCATTTACGCTATATAAATTAATCATTTTGTATATGTTGAATCAAGTTGATTTTCCTCTCACCAATTCCCAGATATCTGAATTCATTCTGGATAAAGGATATACAACCTACTTCAAATTACAGCAGGCTTTATCCGAACTTCTGGAATCGGGATTTATCCGAGAAGAGTCTACACATCACCGTACATTTTACCATCTTACGGAGGATGGTGCCGAGACAATCCACTATTTCACCAACGATATCTCACCTGCGATCCAGCATGATATTGATGAATTTTTAAAAGAAAAGCATTATGAATTAAAAAATGAAATGTCTGTGAAAGCAGATTATTTTGAAAATTCCAACATGGAATATTCTGTGCGCTGTCAAGTCATTGAACAGGGACTTCCCCTCATCGACCTTACCGTAACAGCCCCGACAGAATCCGAAGCTGCAACCATTGCAAACAACTGGCAGA
>OBHX01003809.1_pt1 | contig 10397 bp, 10 predicted proteins | sample 1519331 | NCBI WGS metagenome assembly OBHX01 (sample SAMEA2602897, study PRJEB22501) | metagenome
TACTATACCATACTTTCATCAAAAAGGATTCCTAAATTTTCGGAGTATTTTTATGCATTTATGCGGATTTTTTCTTTTCAACTGCCGATCTGATGTGTCCGGATACTTTGCTTTTTCTACGACAGCATCTTCATAAAATAGTTTTCGTAGAAAAATGCAAAGACAAAAAAAAGATAAAATGTTGTAGGGGGAAGTATGGGCATAGATTATGTGGGATGCACATGGGTAAAGCTCCCATTTAATATCTTTAAAAGCTGATCCTTTTTCTTTCGATAGAATCTGGTGCGTTTCATGTATCGTGGAATTCGAATTCCATAAATACGCATAAATTCCAACACCTCTGCTAAATCAAAGGATTTTCTATCTGACCAATCCGTGTATCTTCTATGCTGAATCAGCCATACACCGATTATATAATAATCCAATGCGTCCATATCATCTTCACTTTGGATATCATGACCACAAAAGAAACGATAGTCTATCGGTGTTTTTACGTAAAAATTATGCAAGCGTTCACTTGATGCTTTAATATCTTCTCTCGTCCAATGCTTATACATTTGTTATTCCTCATCAGCGTAAGTGATTTTGCTTTAAATTAAAATTTGTGTTTACAGTCCCGATAATGTTCTCATAACCAGATCAACATCTTTATTCTCAAGTTCTTGAATGATATGCAAATATGTTTTCTGTGTTGTCGTCATGCTGGCATGTCCCAGGCGCCTGGCAACACTGGCAATGGATACACCCGCAAACAGCAAAAGTGACGCATGCGTATGTCTCAGACCATGAATTGAAATTTCAGAAATACCACATGCCTTGCAGTGTCTGGTTAGCACATCATTAACCGTAGAATTATAAATTTTTTTATCTCCGACAAAAATCGGTTGATCTTCTGGCAGGTTCTTTGTTAATTCAGAAAATTTTACTACAATCTGCCAGTCAATTTGTATTTTTCTTACAGAAGATTTATTTTTTGTTGGTAAGAACCCACCTTTCCCTTTATAATCCCACGTTTTGCTGACAGATAACGTCTGTCTGGCAAAATCAAAATCTCCGGGAGTAATCGCTAACGCCTCTGAAAAACGCATACCGGTTTTTGCAACCAATAAAATAAACCAATCCCAGTTCACTGCTTCTTTAATATCTAAATGTGCAATCAATGTATGAAGCTCAAACTGATTCAAATATTTTATTTTTTTTACTCCCGGAGATTTTCCTTTAATAATCGCTTTTCTGGTTGGATCGCGTTCGATCAGCCCTTCGTCTACTGCATCCAGTACTGCCCCTTTCAACTGATGATGGAAATCCAATGTAGTCTGTTTTTCATGATTTTTCGCATAATCATTCAACAATTTTTGATACGCAGTTCTCGTAAGTTCATACACTTTTAATTCCGGTGCCAGTTTTTCTACCCATTTCTGCGTCATCAAATATTTGTCCAACGTTGCTTCTCTGATTGCTCCCTTTTTGTATACGTCAATCCACTGTCTGTAATACTCATAAAATAATTGTGCATTTTCTACAGGCTGTTGCATAAGTTTTTTTCCTTTCTCGAAATCACTTACGCTGATATAAACAATTATTCTCTCGTATTTCTTATCCTGCAATCGTCAGTAATGGCTTAATCTCCTCATCCAGTGTTTTTCTTAATTCTGCCATACACTGGGTATAATATCTGAATTTAGGCAATGCTTTTTCATGTACATCCTTATAACTCTGATAATCAATCGTTGCTTTAATCACACTCTCATTCGGGATCTCACCATTCCGATAATGCAATGCAGCATACATCACATCATCTTTAGAAGCATACCAGGTAACACAAAAATCTGAGATTACTTTATTGATGCAATCAAGTTTCATATTTTCAACAATATTTAAAATAGACTGCCCTTTATACTTATTCTCATCCTGAGCTATCTCATTGATCAACTGAAGCATAATTTCTGCCACTTTGGGATTATCTTTCTGCATTTCTTCAACATATTGTTTTACTTCTTCAATTTGTTTCTGTCTTTCTTCAGGTGTAATAACTTCCGCTTCTTCGCTTGGTGTTACGATATTCTGAATCAGATTGATGATATACTCATAATCAATTTTGGTGCTGCTGTATGCCATCAATTCATAATCCAAATCTATCGTATCATCTTCCTGGTGCTCCTTATCCAAATCGTCTTCCCCTTCTGCAAGTTTGATCTCTTCCAATGCATTTTTATAAACACCGGCATACTTATCATACTCTTCTTCTGTAATTCCATAATCATCCAACATACTATCTTCATATTGCGTAAAAGATTTGAGCTGCGCAAACAAATGATCAAAGGTCTGGAACATCTTAACAAATACTTTTTTCTCTTTTATAGACATTGGTGTGACCTTTTCCGGTGTCTCGGCAGATACTTTCAATGCTGCCAACGCCTTCCGAAATGCCGGTTCAATTTCTTCCCATTCAGCTACCAGTGCTTTCTCTGTACTCCCTGCAGAATACAATTTTACGGCATTATCCACACTTTCTTTAAATAATTTAGGTGCCTGAAAAGTTACAATCTGCCCATAGGTTTTATTTTTGTCAAAAATACGATTTGTCCTTGAAAATGCCTGAATCAAATCATGCGGTCCCATCGGTTGTCTGTCAATAAATATTGTAGACATACACGGCGCATCAAAACCTGTCAGCAAACGATCTACCACAATTACCAGATCCAGCTGTTCATTCCTGCTCTTGAATTTTGCATCTTTTCGTGCTAATCGTTTATTCAAGTTTCCATTATATCCCTGAATCTGTGAAAGCTCATACTTTGTACCAAACATTTCATTATAATCATTTAAAGATTTCTGCATCTTCTCCTGATTGACATGTGATCCTTCTTCATTTTCTGTTACCGAATATGTGATGGCAAACTTCGGAAAATCAGGAAGAACCTGTTTGATTTTTTCATCAATTACAAGCGATGTTTCACCACTTTTAACTTTACACAAAAGTTCATAATATTTCTGTGCCAGCTGAATCGAGCTTGTTGTAAGAAGTCCTTCATATGTCTTCCCTTTTCCATTCTGAAATCCCAATTTATAAAAAGACTTATTGAGAATAATATCCAACACTTTCAGCATATGAGTTTCATTATCATATACACTGGCATTTGTCTCATCCTCAAGATTTTTTGCTCCATTATGCTCTACCTGAAATCCAAGTACAGCATTATCATGAATCGCATTTTGAATCGTATATTTATGAAGACGTTTTCCATATAATTCTTCTGTAGTACGAGCTAAATCCCCCATCTGTGGATACGGATTTTCAGCAAACCTGGGTGTTCCTGTAAATCCATACCAAAGTGATCTTCCAAAAAATTTTTCCAGTTCTCTTTTGGTCTTTGGTGTAACCGCTCTATGACACTCATCTACTACAAATGCAATTTTCAGATTCTTGATCTTGCTATATTCTGTTGTTCCTTCCTGAAGTCTTTTACTAATCAGGATCTGCATTTTCTGAATCGTAGTAACGATCACCTGCCGATCACTGGACTTTAGTTTTTTCTTCAGATCATTCACATTGTCAGTCTCATCCACATCTACCAGATCATTATTTGCATATGCCTGAAATGCCATGGTTGTCTGTGCGTCCAGATCTTTTCGATCAATCAGAAAAATTGCTTTATCGATCGCCGGAATATCCATAAGCAAATTTCTGGTTGCTTTGTAAGAAGTCAGCGTCTTTCCGGAACCTGTTGTATGCCATACATACCCGGATTTTCCTGTCCTCGAAGCCTCCCTTATAGATTCAATTGCATGAATCTGATATGGACGAAGTAAAATCAACCTTTTTGCATCTTCATCTAAAACCGTATACCGGGCTATCATTTCATGCGCTTGTGGAATGCGCAGGACACTCTTGGCAAAATCGATATAATCGGATACAGGATTATTCTCTGTATCAACCCAGCCGCTCATAAATTTCGGATTCAGTTCCGTATCACCTGCCGCTGCAAAGTATTTCGTATCTACTCCATTACTGACCACAAACATCTGAACTGCAGAAAAAATTCCAGTAAATTTTCCCTCACTGATATACTTTTTTATCTGCCAGAAAGCATCCATATATGAATGCTGACGATTTTTCAGTTCAATATGTATCATCGGAAGCCCGTTAATCATTAGCGTAACATCAAATCTTCTGTCCCTTTCCGCTATACTCTCTTCATCGTCTGACTTTAATGCACTGTACTGATTGATTACCTCATAAACACTGCTTCCCCCCGCAATGTGTTCATGATTCATCACAACTAAATGCAGCCTTTCCGTATCTCGTTGTACATGAACCATCACTTTTCCATTTTCACCAACCAACCACTCACCTGCCTTATAAAAAGAAGAAAACTGCAACTGATTCTTCACCTGTTCAAACTCTGCATCCGACAAAGCTTCTCCATTCAGGCGATCTTTATTATTCTGTTCCAGAATATACTTGAAATTTTTCCAAAGATCGTCCTCCGTCTTTAAATCTTCCCGGTAAGTCCACTGAGACTCTCCATAAATCAATTGCTCTATTAACTTTTTTTCGATTATTTTCTCCAATTCTGGCATTTTCGTTCTCCTTTACGTTTATTAGAGTTCTTTTGTTTGGTTAAATGTATATATATGATAAAAATACTTCTGCTGGTGAAGGGTGATAAGGGTGTCGAGCTGCTTGAAAAAACCGCCAATTTGCTCTTGCTCTAAAAGGCTCGGCAGATATATTTCCATTGATTCAACATCTCTGGCATTGTAGGACGGTAATGCTCCAACTTGAACCAAGGAAGTCAAATCAACTGTTCCAAAGAGAGCCTTTGCAAAGTCTGCGTCCCACTTCGTTGAGCTGAGAGAATACGCCATTGTGTTGTTGTCCAAAAGGAACGGAAAACGGCATAAACGCTTGCGATTTAGCATCACAGCAGCTCCAACCTTTGCAAAGAAAATAGCTGGCAATTCTGTAATAGGCGACCACCTGTGAACAGCGATCTGCTCTGCTGTAACATAGTTATTAGCAACCGTCATTTCATTCTCATTGCCGTCTAAATTCATATCGGAAACTTTGAAGAACGGTATACCGGTTACCCCTCCTTGTTCGGCGTCGGGAAATCCTACTCCAGAGCGAGCTTTACCAATATCACCGAGCTTACGCTGTTCCCAAGCGAAAATGGCTTCCGTATGCAAGCCAACTTGACTTACGCTGGTGAAGAGTGATGAGGTGGTCTATTTGAGAAAAATAAGAACCAATTTTTTTCTGCTCTTCATATGATGGAAATAATCCAATCATATTTTTAAACTTTTTCAATGATAAAACATGCTGCCCTGTTCCCTCAGAATTTATCTTGATTTGATCCTCTAAACCATAATTTAATCTGCGTAACAGAAAATCTGAATCTACTCCCCTTGGTTTGAATACAGGGTAAAAATAGCTTATTATTCCCATATCCACTGCATCATTACGGTTAAAGACAAATACATCATTATCACTTCTACTTCGAAAAGCAAAGTATCCACGCGGAATTATAAAATACCCTATATTTCCATTTTGATTCACTCTATCCCCTGCGAAAAAATCGTCTTGTAACACAATTCCTTTTCGCTGAGATGAGGTTAAAACAGGATATTGATCTTCCACTGTTGTTTTTTCGACATAATCTTCAACCACATCCCCCAACTTACGCTGTTCCCAAACATATGGATCATATTCTTTCTCTCACCATCATCAAAGCGTAACCAAGTAGATTTTGACCTTGCCATTTCATCCGATTAAGCCGGTCTGGGTCATGCATTGATAAACCAATCCCCCATACCCGATCTTTCACTGCACACTCTGCCAGAATTGCTTTTCCCGTTTTTTTCAATTTTTCCCGCAATTCAGGATTTTGTGAGAACTTCTCCAAGAGTCCCTCATAAACAATAATCTGTCGAACACCATTCCACATATTTTCGTCATATCCAGTCACATTCCTTCCAAAAGCCTTGATCTTCGCACAGTCCTCTGTAGCAAGAATCTGCTTTGCAATCTTATCATCCTTAAAGCATACTGCCTTACTGTACATCATATACTGTTCCATTGAAGAATACCTAATACCATTAATAGAAAACGTAGATGGATACCAGTTACTCAGGTATCCATTTTCTTCATTTTCGTTATGAAAACAAACTATTGCCATTATACCACCCCAACTTTTTTCACTGCCAAATCAAGTTCCAGGTCATGAAGTCCTGTATAAGCTTTTTTCAAAAAGGAAACCGGAATTTTTCTAACTACCTCCGCACTCGGTAAGTTATAATACCACTGATAATAGGCATAGAATTCACCAATCCAAAATGGCATGAATCCTTCCAGCGCATTGCCATCTCTCAAATGATAGTTTTCTGTTTTATTAAAATAATTCCAAAGTTCCTTTGCATCCATCGTATTGACATATGCTTGGGCTTCATCAATACTTTTTCTTGTTTTGCTTGCCATATAAGTATTGATAAATTCCTCCGTATCCTTATCAGGATACGTCTGTGCAATAAAATCAAAGAGCTTTCCTTGATTTTCTACCACATCATTTAAATACTCCTCTGCGTATGCTCGCATTATCATCACCTCAAAATAAAGTACTGAATACTTTTGTAACCTTATTTGCATCAGAGTCAACAAGATCACGCATATTTTTTCTAGCCATCACGTCTCTCTGATTATATCTATCATTAAACTCAGCATATGGAACAATACGCAAGTCATCGCTCTTCTCCGTCAGATTCGCATACGCTTTTTCTGATTTGATGCAATACTGGATTCCCACCCCCCCAGTGAAAGAAGTTCTTCAAGAATATCGATATCAATATTATCCCGAACAAACTCCTTCGCAATATAAAAATAAGACGCATTTGCTCTCCACCCTCGAATAACGTCATATTCGTTTGTATCTACTCCGTATTTTTCAATAAACTTTGCTGCAAGCATGCGATATCGTTTAGAATCCGCTGCATCCCTATGCTTCATCAATTCAGCAAGCCATGAAAGTACATCCTTCTGCTGAAAATCTAAAATTTTTAATCCATCTGTTTCAAGTTCATACTTGTGAACCCAGCCATTTATTTCATTTGGGCGGCAAACCGCCCACTCCTTAGCAAGTTCAATACTTTCCGTGAGATAAAAACCTTTTCCATAATCGTGTTTTTCATCCCCACCACCGTATTTCGGCACAACAACCCGATCCGGAGTCCCGTGATAAAGAATTATTTTTCCCATTTTCTACGTTCCTCCCTTATACAAACATCTTTCCAAGCATAAATTTCTTGATATTTTGGAGATTTTCTAACTCTCGCTGGTGAAGGGTGATAAGGGTGTCGAGCTGCTTGAAAAAACCGCCAATTTGCTCTTGCTCTAAAAGGCTCGGCAGATATATTTCCATTGATTCAACATCTCTGGCATTGTAGGACGGTAATGCTCCAACTTGAACCAAGGAAGTCAAATCAACTGTTCCAAAGAGAGCCTTTGCAAAGTCTGCGTCCCACTTCGTTGAGCTGAGAGAATACGCCATTGTGTTGTTGTCCAAAAGGAACGGAAAACGGCATAAACGCTTGCGATTTAGCATCACAGCAGCTCCAACCTTTGCAAAGAAAATAGCTGGCAATTCTGTAATAGGCGACCACCTGTGAACAGCGATCTGCTCTGCTGTAACATAGTTATTAGCAACCGTCATTTCATTCTCATTGCCGTCTAAATTCATATCGGAAACTTTGAAGAACGGTATACCGGTTACCCCTCCTTGTTCGGCGTCGGGAAATCCTACTCCAGAGCGAGCTTTACCAATATCACCGAGCTTACGCTGTTCCCAATCATCAGTAAATCCTGAAAATCGAATTTCTGGAACTTTTTCCCCATTTTGCGGAAACATTTTTTGAAGCATATATTTTTTCAGTCTTTTTGTTTCATCACACTTTCGCTGGTGAAGAGTGATAAGGGAATTTAAATTGACAATACACGTTGCAATTTTCTTTTGTTCCTCAATTTCAGGTATCGGAACTACAAGTTTTGTGTAGTCTTTCAGATTATAGTTCGACCTTCCATCACCTGTTGCCATTGAAATAGCCCATTGCTTATGAGTATCGGTATTCAAATAAGTCGCAAAATAATTCGAGTCCAATATTTCTTGATTTGGTCTAGTTACAATTGTTGCGAAACCTATTGAATTTACTTCATTTTCGCCTATTACAGCAGATGTTCCTATATCACCAGTATGCACTGTTATTACATCACCTAGCTGATGCATTCTTGATTTATTCTGCTCAGAAAACTCTTCATCAAGATAAATTGGATTTTCTCCAAATTCAAAATATCCATCTTTTATATCTGAATTTCTAATCAATAAATGCCCCTTATCGGTATAGTGTTCTGTCATTGTCGTTACTAAACCAATATATATTTCACCTAAATCTGTAACCTTACGCTGTTCCCAATCATCCTGATATCCTTTAAATCTAATTGTAGGTTTTGCCATATCCATTACCTCTCCATCCTTCCAATCAGCTCATTTAATGAAGACATAATAGCCTCATCTGATGATGTCAGCTCTTTTAAAAGGGATACAAATTCTCCATGCACCTGTTTCAGCTCATCATCCGTTTTTTCCATATCTTTTAAAAGTGCATCAAGATCGATTTCTTCTTCTTTTTCAAAATTATCAACATATCGCGGGATATTCAGATTGAAATCATTTTTTTCGATCTCATCAAAGCTTGCTAAAACTGCTTCTCCTTCTACAGTTTCTCTCTTGCTATACAATGCAAGCACTTCGTCAATATGGGCATCCGTCATCTCGTTTTGTTTTTTGCCTTTATTAAATTTCTTAGAGGCATCAATAAACAGTACATCCCGTCCATCTCTGTGTTTCTTTAACACAATAATACAAGTCGGAATGGACGTATTATAAAATAAGTTTGCCGGAAGACCGATTACCGCGTAAATATTGCCGGAGCGCAACAATTTCTCTCTGATTTTTCCCTCTGCTGCTCCTCTGAAAAGGACGCCATGCGGAAGCACAATTGCCATTGTCCCACTGCTTTTCAGATGATACAATCCATGCAGTAAAAAAGCATAATCTGCTTTTGATTTTGGTGCCAGTACACCATAATCACTGAAACGCTCATCCTGTAAAAATCCTGCCGCCGCGCTCCATTTTGCAGAATAGGGCGGATTCATAAGAACCATATCAAAATCCGTTTCTTCTCCAGTCGGCCAGTCTCCATCCAGTGTATCACCGTTTCTAAGCTTTTGGTTCTCCGCTGCAATTCCATGTAAAAACATGTTCATTCTTGCCAAATTATATGTCGATGTATTCAATTCCTGTCCGTAATACTTAATATACTTTGGCTTATCCGCATACTTTTTTGCATTTAATAGGAGCGATCCTGATCCCATACACGGATCATATACAGACAGTCCAATCTTATCTTCCTGTCCCGAAATAGCGATTCGTGTCAGGATTTTCGATACAGCTTGGGGCGTATAGAATTCTCCTGCTTTCTTTCCAGTTTCAGATGCAAACTGCCCAATCAGATATTCATATGCATTTCCAAGTATTTCTGCATCCGAATTCAGTAAATCAGCTTTATCAATTTCTTTTATAAGACTGGCTACTGTATCGCTCTGTTTCTGATCTCCTGTACCCAATCGATTGGAATATAAATCAATATCAGCAAACAAATCAGCAAAAATAGGATCACTCTGCTCAATGTTGTTGAAGCCTTTTTGCAGCTGCTCTCGGTTAAAAGAATTATTTCTTGCTTCCTCTGCAAAATGCGTATATGTAAGTTCTGGTTCCATCACATAATGGCATTCTTCTGCAAGCTGTTTTTTTAATTCTTCTGAACTTTCTTCGTCATTCAATGCCTCTTTGTATGCCTCTACTGCATCCTTCAGTGTAGATGGTTTTTCATCGTAAAGCAGATCATATACCTTGATCAGGAAGGAATCAGAAAGATATTTATAAAACACGATCCCCAGCAGATAATCTTTATACTCATTTGCGTCCATTTTTGAACGCAAGATGTCTGCCCCACTCCATAATACACTAATCAGATCTTTACTATTTTCAATTTCTGTCATTTTCTTTCCCTCACATTCGCTTTATCTCTCAAACATTTTACTTTTTATGATGCCAGAGTCGAAAGAGCTAAGCTCACATGAGCTTCCTCATAAATAAGTGAAAGTCTTTTTATCCGACATCTTTTTATCATTGTAGCACATTCCCTGTTCCTTGTCAGGAAACAAAAATGCAGTGCTGTATAACGCACTGCATTTTTGCTTTTCAAAATACATTTTTACTTTTCCACAATCACCGGTGCAGACAAAATGCCGACCTTCTGCAGCACATATTCCTCTGACCAGC
>OBHX01003829.1_pt1 | contig 10344 bp, 10 predicted proteins | sample 1519331 | NCBI WGS metagenome assembly OBHX01 (sample SAMEA2602897, study PRJEB22501) | metagenome
GCTGCCAGCACTGGATAATTCGGACAAAGCCTGTGATGCCATGAGAAACCTTGTGGCAGAAGGCAATCTCGGGATTAAGACAGGTAAAGGGTTCTTTGAATATCCGGAGGAAAAACGCGGACAGATACAGATGGATTTCTACAGACGTCTGATCGTTCAGTTAAAAGCAAGCAAGAATTACGATTAAATATTGAAAATCAAAATGAAAAGGGGTATTTTAAAATGGCAGATTTAAAGAATAAACGTATTATTACAGTAGCAACTACAGGTGCATGGCCAAAGAAAGAGAATAATCCAAATGTTCCATTGCAGCCGGAAGAAATTGCAGAAGAAATTTATCAGTGCTGGAAAATCGGTGCGGCTGTAGCCCATGTGCATGTTCGTGATGAAGAAGGCAACGATTCTATGAAAGTTGAGACTTTCAAAAAGGTCATTGATCTTGTACGTGAAAATCATCCGGACTGCGATATCATTTTCAACCTGACAGCGGCTGGCGGTATTGCGAATTCAGAAGAAGCAAGAATGGCACCTTTCAAGACGCTGAAACCTGAGATGGCATCTTTTGACTGCGGTACAATGAACTGGATGCATATGGGTATTTTCAACAACAATCCAAATTTTTTGAGAAATATGGGTACAGCTATGCAGGAAGCAGGGGTTAAACCTGAAATTGAAGTCTTTGATCCTGGTATGATTCATGATGCGGCTTATTATCTCAAGACAGGTTATCTGAAAGCACCTCTTCATTTCCAGTTTTGTATGGGCTGTGCGGGCGGTATCTCAGCAACCATCGATGATCTTGTATTTATGAAACAGACACTGGAGAGAGTAGTTCCTGGTTCCACATGGAGTGCGTTCGGTGTCGGTAAAGGTGCTATGGAAATCATGTATGCAGCGATTGCAGCCGGCGGTAATATCAGAGTTGGTATGGAAGATAATGTTGTCTATAAGAAAGGACAGTTGGCAGAAAGCAATATGCAGCTGATTGCAAGAGCACGCCGTGTTATTGAAGAATTTGGCTATGAAGTTGCAACACCGGATGAAGCAAGACAGATTCTCGGTTTGAAGAAATAATTGATACAAATGATAAATGGTGCCGGGCACATAACCTGTGCCTGGCGAGAGGGGAAAGGAGCAGCAAATGAATTTTGCGATAGGTCTGATTGGTATTATTGCGGCACTTGTTTTTCTGACAGTGGCGGTTTTTAAAAGCTGGGGGATCCTTTTTAGCAGTATTATTAGTGTTTTTATTATTTCTCTGACGAACAAGCTGTATTTATATGTGGCATTGTCGGTTTATTTTGTCAGCAGTTTTTTAACTTTTTAGGCCGCCTATTTTTTCCTGTTCTGTGAGGGGGGCATGCTTTGCAGAATATATTATGTCACAGTGGCAGCATGGAAAATAGGAAAAACGGTCGTGGATAAATGTGGTACAAAGTTTGCCATTGTCGGTTATATGGCAGTTGCCGCGATTCTTGAATATGGCGGTATTTCTACTTTTGTGATCTGCTTTGTATTACTGCCTTTGGCAAAACCAATTTTTAAACAGACAAAGACACCATGGTATATGTGGCCGGCTATTACGATTGTTCCGATTATCGGACCGGAGTTGATGACACCGGGTGGACTTCAGAGTCATAATATTATTCCAACCAAAATTCTTGGAACAAACCTGATGGCGGCCCCTTTAATGGGAACAGTATTTACGATTATATATTTTGCGGTATGTGGTCTGTATATCGCATGGGAGTTAAAACGGGCACAGAAGGTAGAATGGAAACGCAATTCTCTTCCGCCTGTAGATGAATCAGAAAATGAGAGCGGCCATGAGAATGCACCAAGCATGGTTGCGTCAGTTGTACCAATATTGGCAGGGATTTTGCTTATTAATTTTGCCAATCTGAAACCAATATATGGACTAGGACTCAGTGTGATTCTCTGCATTATTCTTTTCTATCGTCATATCGAGAAGGGTAAAATGATTTCAACATTAAATGAAGGTTTTTCGAATGGTGTTATGCCGTTAATCATGGTAACGGTGGTTGTTGGTATTGCACAGGTAGTTGCACAGACGGATGCCTTTGATGTGATTAAGAGTCAATTGTTGACTTTTAGTTCGACTTCTAAAGTTGCAACAGCATTTTCAGTTGTTGGCATTACCAATATTATGGCTTTAATTTGCGGTTCAGCCTCAGGCGCTATTGCCATGACGCTCGAAATGTTTAGTGATGCATGGATTGCAGCGGGACTAAGCCCTGAGTGGATCCACAGAATTGTAGTTACTGCTTCGGGTGGCTTTGATACTGTACCATGGAATTCGTTTGTTGTTCTGATTCTGACGATGGGAAAATTGGATCATAAGCATTCTTATATGCCAATTTTTTGGGTATCTCTTGTGGCACCGATTTTGATCGCACTGCTGGGTGTGTTCTTTATCTAATAAATGTTTGTCATTTCTCAATGTATATGTTATAATGTAATGCATATTTTATTGCGTTTAATGCTTTAAATGAATGAAGACTTATACAGTGAGGAGACGAGAAAGTTTATGTCTGAGGAGAAGAAAGCCTCCATAAAAGCCGAAGTGTTCAGCTGGGTCAAGGTGATTGTTTCAGCGATTATTATTGCTCTGCTTGTGGACTTTTTTATTATAGCGAATGCGGTTGTACCTACCGGATCGATGGAAACAACGATCCCTGCCGGATCCAGGATCATGGGACTTCGATTGTATTACGATTTTAAAGAACCGGAGAGAGGCGATATCGTTATTTTCAAATACCCGGATGACGAAAGTGTTGATTATCTGAAGCGTATTATCGGCCTGCCGGGAGAAACAGTAGAAATAATCAGTGGTAAGGTCTATATTAATGGTGAATTGTTGGATGAGCCTTATCTGAGTGAGGAGCCGACAGGTGATTTCGGGCCTTATCAGGTGCCGGAGGACAGTTATTTCATGTTGGGAGATAATAGGGCTGTTTCGAAGGATTCCAGGTACTGGCACAATACCTATGTGAAGAAGGATAAGATCATAGCGAAGGCCTTTGTGATGTATTGGCCGTCATTGAAGTGGCTGGGTTAATTGAATATGTGATGAAAGAAGGGCTGCTTTTTGAAAAGCAGCCCTTCTTTCATAATATAAAAAATGCCCGAATCAACAATTCTGATGATCCGGGCATTGCATTCCAACGATAATAAAGATTAGTCTAACTTGATGCCTGCAAGTAAGGAAGCAAGGCTTGTTGCTGCCTGACCTTCTTCTTTGTAGTTGAAAGCAGGTTCTCTGTTATCAACGACTTCTGCATCTGCATCAAGAGCAGCTTTCATGCTGAGGCTGATCTTGCCATCTTTCTTGCCGATAACCTTAACCTTAACCTTAACTTCGTCACCGACTTTGACAACTTCGTTCGGGGATTCGATATGCTTGTTAGCCATCTGAGAGATGTGAACAAGACCGGATAAGTCATCAGCAAAGCCTACAAAAGCGCCGAAAGAAGTGATTCTTTCAACTTTACCGTCGTAGATGTCACCAACATTGACAGCATCCATCTTAGCAGCTCTTTCAGCAGCTGCCTTTTCCTGTTCTACAGCTTTGCCTGAGAGAACAAGACGTTTCTCTTCTGGATCGACAGTAATAACCTTAACTTCGATAGATTTATCAACCCATTCGTTTAAATCTTCGACATAAGCGATGGATAATAAAGAAGCAGGAATAAATCCGCGAACACCCTTTACATAAGAGATGACACCGGCATTGACAGCAGCATTGATCTTAACTGTCAGAACTTCACCGCTTTCCTGCATAGCCTTTAATTCTTCCCATACAGCAGGATCAACCGGCTTACGAGGTTTTCTTGCAGGTTTCTTAGGTGCTTCTGTGGATGTTACTTCTAATTCTTTTTCTTCTGTACTCATTGTTGAAATCTCCTTTATTAAACTGGTGCCGAAGCAGCAGTGTGATTAATATATTCGTCAGTCTGAAAGCTGCCGGGAAAATGATTATTCTTCTTCTGCGGCTTCAGCTCCGGAATGATCGTCTTCCTCTGGCTCGTCTTCAGGTGCATCTTCGGCTGGTTCTGATTCAGCATCTTCTTCCTTCTCGGATGTCGGATGCAGATTGACATATTCACGGGAATCCTTAGAGGATGCGTCTTCTTCGTCATCATCAAAATCATCGAAATCATCATCAAAATCATCATCAAAGTCGTCAGACAGATCTTCCTGATACAGTTTATTCTTGATAAAGTAAACAACTGCGCCGATACCTGCACCAATTGCTGCAGCGGCTGCAATAGCCTTTATTGTCTTCTTCATGAAATAGTCACCCTTTCTAAAAAACAAGTAGACAATCGTCTGATTAGAATATATGATTTATAATACCACAAATACATCAAAATAAAAATAAAATTTTTATATTTTTTCTAAAAACAATACTTGCATTTTGTGAGAAGTTGATGTAGTATACACTAGTGAAAGACAAATGTGTTTCCAATGCGGACATTTTTGAGAGAGAATGAATACGAATAGGAGTCAATTGTTATGAGTGAGAAGTTAAGAGTTGGAATTTTAGGTGCAACAGGTATGGTCGGACAGCGTTTTATCAGTTTGCTGGAGAATCATCCATGGTTTGAAGTAACAGCTGTGGCTGCAAGTCCGCGTTCCGCAGGTAAGACCTATGAAGATGCCGTTGGTGACAGATGGAAGATGGATACACCAATGCCGGAGACTGTGAAGAAGCTTGTTGTGCGAAACGTACTGGAAGTTGAAGAAATGTGCAAGGATGTAGATTTCGTATTCAGTGCAGTTGATATGTCCAAGGATGAGATCAAGAAGATTGAGGAAGCCTATGCGAAATGTGAGACACCTGTTGTTTCCAACAACAGTGCCCATAGATGGACACCGGATGTACCGATGGTCGTTCCGGAGATCAATCCGGAGCATTTTGAAGTTATCAAGGATCAGAAGAAACGTCTGGGAACAACAAGAGGTTTTATTGCCGTTAAACCGAACTGTTCCATTCAGAGTTATGCCCCTGTTCTGACAGCATGGAAGGAATTTGAGCCGACAGAAGTTGTTGTTACAACCTATCAGGCTATTTCCGGTGCCGGCAAGACTTTCAAAGACTGGCCGGAGATGGTTGGCAACATTATCCCTTACATTGGCGGTGAAGAAGAGAAGTCTGAGATGGAGCCTTTAAGACTCTGGGGACATATTGAGAATGGTGAGATTGTGAAGGCAGAGAGCCCGATCATTACATCTCAGTGTATCCGTGTTCCTGTATTGAATGGTCATACAGCGGCTGTCTTTGTTAAATTTGCAAAGAAACCGACAAAGGAACAGTTGATTGAAAAACTGGTGAATTTCTCGGGTGAGCCTCAGAAACTGGAGCTGCCAAGCGCGCCGAAGCAGTTTATTCAGTATCTTGAAGAAGACAATCGTCCTCAGGTAAGTCTGGATGTTGACTATGAGCATGGTATGGGTATTTCTGTTGGTCGTCTTCGTGAAGATAAGGTGTATGATTACAAGTTTGTTGGTTTATCCCACAATACAGTCCGCGGTGCAGCAGGCGGTGCTGTTCTTTGTGCGGAATTCCTGACAGCAAAGGGTTATATCGCCAGAAAATAACAGATGGGCTGTCATGCCGAAATATAAGATATTTTGACAATTGAAATCGGAATAACAAGAATAAAGCAGTATTTTGTCGAGGGATCGTTGCAGGCACAACGGTCCCTTTTTCAAATCCGTGAAAAGTCATATTATTTTAAGAAAAAAGAATCCGTTTTTTTCCTGAATCTGTGATATAATAGGCGAATGGTAAGAAATTAAAATAGAATGATTCTCATAGGGGGAATAGATGATGAAGAATAAGAAGTTCAGGATATTTGGCATAACTGTGGTGGTAGTGGCTGCTTTGGCAGCTGGTTTCGGCGGCTGGTATTTTATGGCCGGAAGTAATAATTATAAGAATGTTTTTTATCCGGGAACAACATTGAATGATATGAATATTGAAGGAATGTCTGTCAGCGAGTTGGAAGAACAGCTGAAGGAATCTGCGAAGGATTATGAGCTTGTCGTAGATTTTAAGAATGAACAGCTGACCATCAAAGGCAGTGACATTCAGATGGCTTACAATGAAGCGTCAGATCTGCAGGCATTGAAGGATCTGCAGAATGAGCATAAGCTGAAAGAAACCGATCAGAAGGATCTGGCACTGACAGTGAATAATCTTTTTACATATAATGAAGAGCGCGTCAAACAGGAATTGGCGCAGTGCAGTGCAATGGATACAACGAAGATGATCGCACCGGAGAATGCACAGCTGGTTTATGATGCAGGGAAGAATGCTTTTTCATTGCGTAACGGTGAGCAGGGAACAACGCTGGATGAAGGTGAAGTGACAGCAGCGGTTGAAGATGCGATTGAAGAGAATGTATCGAAACTGGATGTTGAGGCCAAGGGCCTGTATCAGCAGCCTGTTTTGAGTGAGGATTCTGAGAATGCCAATAAGATTTTGCAGCAGGCTAATGCCTATCTTCAGGTAGAACTGAAGTATCCATTTAAGAAGAACGGTGAAAAGAAGGAAGAAGTGATCAATCACGAACAGATCAGCCAGTGGGTGTATATTGATGAAGACGGTACGCTTCAGATTGATCATGATAAAGTACAGGAATGGGTGAATGGCATTTCTGAGAAATACAGTTCCAAGAAGATGAATATGGATTTCACAACTACATCGGGAAGTGTGATTTCATTGAATGTACCGGTGAGCGGAGAGACTCTTGATACAAGTGCTTTATTTGAAGATGTTTTACAGTGTCTGACAGATGAAGTTTCAGGCGAGCGTGAAGTGCCTTATACGGAAAGTGCTTCCGGTATCAAGAAGAATTTCGGAGGCAATTATGTGGAAGTGGATCTGACGAATCAGAAGTTGTATTTATATAAGAATAGTGAACTGATCATGTCCTCGAATATTGTATCAGGAAGTGTCAGCCAGACTCATATGACACCGACCGGTGTTTATCAGGTATACAGCATGGAGAAGAATACAGTTCTTCGAGGTGCCGATTATGCTTCACCGGTATCATTCTGGATGCCGTTTAACGGCGGTGTTGGTTTCCATGATGCTTCGTGGAGAAGCAGTTTCGGCGGAACAATTTATCAGTACAATGGTTCCCACGGATGTATCAATATGCCTTATGAGAAGGCAAAAACACTCTATAATAATATCAGCACAGGTTATTATGTTGTCGTGTACGGCGGTGTCACTTATGTGCCTGGACAGACATCCGGAAGCAGTTCATCTAGCAACAAGAATACAGAGGCAGAGACAAAGCAAGAGACTGAGACAAAGAAGGAAACAGAGAAAAAGCAGGAAACTGAGACGAAGGCAACAGAAACAAAAGCACCTGAGACAAGTGCGCCAGAGACAAGTGCGCCAGAGACAAGTGCGCCAGAGACGAATCCACCTGAGACAAGTGCGCCAGAGACAAGTGCACCTGAGACAAGTGCACCGGCAACGAACCCGCCAGAGACAAGTGCGCCGGCAACCAGCGCACCGGAGGAGGCAGCACCTGCAGTTGAAGCCGGTGAGGCATCCGGGGCAATGGAACAGTAGAGAATGTGATAACGGGATGAAACGCGCGAAGCGTGTTTTATCCCGTTTGAACGAAGGATGGAAGGAAGATTAAATGGAAAGTAATACAGAGAATCAACCGGTACACAAGAGAAGGGTACGGTACAAAGGAACACATCCGAGACATTACAACGAGAAATACAAGGAGCTGAATCCTGAGAAATACGGTGAAACAGTTGAGAAAGTGATTCGGAAGGGCGGCACACCGGCAGGAATGCATATATCGATCATGGTGCAGGAAATCCTTGATTTTCTGCAGATTCAGCCGGGGCAAAGAGGACTGGATGCTACGTTGGGATATGGCGGGCATACATCCGCTATGTTGAGGTGCCTGAATGGCGAAGGTCATCTGACGGCTCTTGATGTGGATGCCATTGAGATGGCCAAGACAGAAGAGAGGTTGAGAAATCAGGGATTCGGACCGGACATACTGACGATCCGGAAGATCAACTTTGCCAATATTGATGAGGTAGCCGAAAAAGATGGCAAATTCGATTTTATACTGGCAGACCTGGGGGTTTCTTCCATGCAGATTGATAACCCGGACAGAGGATTTTCTTATAAATATGACGGACCGTTGGATCTGAGACTGGATCAGACAAAGGGAGAGCCTGCATCCGAGCGGTTAAAGCATGTGACAAGGGATGAATTTGAGGGTATGTTGATTGAGAACTCTGATGAACCTTATGCGGCAGAGATTGCGTCAGTTGTGATGCAGGAACTGAAAAAAGGGCATCCGGTGGATACAACATCAAAACTGCGTGAATTAATTGAAAAGGCGTTGGTCAGAGTACCGGCTGCAGATCGGAAAGAGGCAGTGAAGAAATCCTGTGCCAGAACATTTCAGGCGCTGCGTATTGATGTGAACAGTGAATTTGAAGTGTTGGAAGCTTTTCTTCAGAAACTTCCGGATGTGTTGAATCCGGGCGGCAGAGTAGCTGTTTTGACGTTCCATTCAGGAGAAGACAGACTGGTAAAGAAATCTTTCAAGGAAAATGTGAAAGCCGGTATTTACAGTGAAGCCGCGAAGGATGTGATTCGTCCTTCTGCGGAAGAATGCAGATGCAACAGCCGTGCACATTCCACAAAACTCCGATGGGCGGTCAGAAGCTGATACAAGCGGGAAATGTTGCTGTTTGATAATAAAAATATACATCAATAGATTACATAAGAAAGAGAAGGAGAATAGATATGGGAAGATTTAAGATGGAAAATGATCGTCTGGTTGTGACGATCGATGATCTGGGTGCAGAACTTGTCAGCATTTATGACAAAAAATATAGCCGCGAACTGATTTGGCAGGGAGACCCGGCCTGGTGGAAAAGGCAGGCACCGATCCTTTTTCCGAATGTAGGCAAGTTTTACGGCGGCGAATAACTGTATCAGGGCAGACATTATGTGCCGGATCCGCATGGGTTTGGCAGAGATTATGTGTTGGGAAGAGTTGAAGAAAGTCCGGCTTCTGTGACCCATCGACTGGTGTCGGATGCAGGAAAAAAAAAGGGTTATTCGTTTGATTTTTGATTGATGATCACCCATCGGTTGGATGGAGATAAAGTGGATATACAGTGGCAGGTAAAGAATACAGGTGACCACCCGATGCATTTTACAATTGGCGGACATCCCGGATTTAATGTGCCGGTGCTGCCGGATACGGAATACAGTGATTATGCGCTGAAGTTTGCGGAGGATCAGGATGAATTACATTTTATCCATATCGACATGAATACGGGAACCGGTTTGCCGGATAAGGTTTACACAATGCCGTTGACCGATCACAAATACCAGCTGAGGAAAGATCTTTTTGACCTGGATGCCCTTGTTTTTGACGGCGGACAGATCAGACAGGCAGGAATTGTTATGCCGGATGGCTCGGATTATTTGACCCTGTTATGTGACGGATTTCCGAATTTTGGTATCTGGGCAGCTCCGGGAGCACCTTTTGTGTGCCTGGAACCGTGGTGCGGACGATGCGACAATTTCGGCTATGAAGGTGAATTGCAGGACAAACCGGGTATCAACAGCCTGAATGTGGATGAAACATTTAAAAAGGTGTATAGTATTGTGATTGGCGGGTGAAAAAATTCTTCAAAAAAACCGCAACAGCGGATAACCTATGGAATCCGTGAAAGAGATTAGTGAAAGAAAAGGGGCTGTTACTGAAGGTAACAGCCTCTTTTGTCAGCGGAGACGATGGGATTCGAACCCATGTGCCGGTTGCCCGACAACTTGATTTCGAGTCAAGCTCGTTATGGCCACTTCGATACGTCTCCAGTGCCTATCTATTATACTATGGTTTTGATGGAATTTCAAATACTTTTTCATAAATATTTCACAAATACAGAAAAAGGGAATTAGTACTTTGCGGAATTGGGAAAATAGTTTACAATAAAAAAGCACTGAATGAAAAACAAAGGATTTGATATAGATGAGTAAAACAGTATTAGGTATTCTTGCACATGTGGATGCGGGAAAGACAACGTTATCTGAGAGCATTCTTTATCTGACAGGCAGTATCAGAAAGCTGGGCAGAGTAGATAACAAAGATGCTTTTCTGGATACTTACAGCCTGGAGAGGGAGAGAGGCATCACTATTTTCTCAAAGCAGGCCGAAATTGAGATGCGGGGAAGATCGTATACACTGCTTGACACACCGGGACATGTGGATTTTTCAGCAGAGATGGAGCGAACGCTTCAGGTGCTTGACTATGCGG
>OBHX01003830.1_pt1 | contig 10341 bp, 8 predicted proteins | sample 1519331 | NCBI WGS metagenome assembly OBHX01 (sample SAMEA2602897, study PRJEB22501) | metagenome
GTATGGGCTACTCTGGAAGTTGCCGGTATGGGAATCGACGGACGTTCTATTGTTACAAAGAACGATTACCGTTTCCTGCATACTCTGGAAAACATGGGACCGTCCCCAGAGCCGAACCTTACTGTTCTGTACTCTGAGCACCTTCCGGAAGCTTTCAAAAAATATGCAGCTCATATTTCTGTACAGACAAGCTCCATCCAGTATGAGAACGATGATGTAATGCGTCCGGTATGGGGCGATGATTACTCCATCTGCTGCTGTGTATCTGCTACCGAGACCGGTAAGGAGATCCAGTTCTTCGGCGCTCGTGCAAACCTTGCAAAATGCCTTCTGTACGCTATCAACGGCGGTAAAGACGAGAAGACAAAACAGCAGGGTGCTCCGGAATATTAGCCGATATCCCGCGAATACCTTGGCTATTGTTAGGGTATGTAGAAAAAAGACGGTATGATGGACTGGCTTGCGCCTCTCGAACATGGGTCACTTGACACGATCCATTACATGCATGACAAATACTACTATGAGGCAGCAGAGATGGCTCTGATTGACACCGATGTAAGACGTACCTTTGCAACCGGTATCGCAGGATTCTCTCACGTAGTAGACTCCTTAAGCGCAATCAAATACGCTAAAGTTAAAGTTATCCGTGACGAAGAAGGAATGGCTGTTGACTTCGAGACAACCGGCGACTTCCCAAGATACGGCAACGACGATGACAGAGCAGACGAGATCGCTGTATGGCTGCTTCGTACCTTCATGGACAAACTGAAATACTGCCATACCTATCGTGATTCTGAGCCGACTACCTCTATCCTTACCATTACTTCCAACGTTGTATATGGTAAAGCAACTGGTTCTCTGCCGGACGGAAGAAAAGCCGGTGAGCCTCTGTCTCCGGGAGCTAACCCGTCTTACGGCGCAGAGAAGAGCGGACTTCTTGCTTCCCTGAACTCTGTAGCAAAACTGCCGTATGAGGACGCTCTGGACGGAATCTCCAACACCCAGACCATCAACCCGGGCGCACTTGGCCACAACGACGAAGAGCGTACCGAGAACCTGGTACACGTTCTGGACGGATACTTCGAGCAGGGTGCACATCACCTGAACGTAAACGTATTCGGAACCGAAAAACTGATCGACGCAATGGAGCACCCGGAGAAACCGGAGTATGCAAACTTCACAATCCGTGTATCCGGCTATGCAGTTAAATTCATCGACCTGACAAAAGAGCAGCAGATGGACGTAATTGCACGTACCTGCCACGATCATATGTAATTTCTGAAAATGTTATTTCTAAAGCCCCCGCGGCCGCAGCAATGCGGCTGTGGGGGCTTTTTGTATATCGCTGCTTGAATTCCAGTAAAATCCACTTGATTTAGAGTACATAAAATGAGAAAATTTATCAGATGCAGAACGCTAATTGAAAAACTTTTATCAAGTAATTCATAGCGTAAGTTACGAGTTAATGTTATAATACCAAAGTTAGGATTTCCTAACATAAGAAAAAATGGAGTTTTATTTATGAAAAAGAAAATTGTTGCAGCATTTTGTCTTGCCATGGTGATGACGGTCGGCGGATGTTCCGGTGCGGGGACAGCAGCGCAGCCGGAGAGCAGTGAAAGTCAGACACAGTCGGCGTCTGTTTCGGAGTCTTCGAGCAGTTCTGACGCTTCGGAAGAGAATTCCACGCAGAAATCCGCATCATCCACAGCTTCTTCCGATGCCGCAGATGCATCGAGCAGCCGAGATATTTTTGCTATGGATACGTACATGACGGTCACTGCCTATGGTCCGAATGCAGAAACGGCGGTGGATCAGGCACAGCAGGAGATTGAGCGGCTGGATGCACTTCTGTCGACCGGAGAGGAGACGAGTGAAGTAGCGCAGATCAATGCAAACGGCGGCGGAACCTTATCGGAGGATACCACCTATCTGCTGGAACGCTCGCTGGATCTGTATGACAGCACAAACGGCGTTTTCGACATCGCAATTTATCCGATCATGGACGCCTGGGGTTTTACAACCGGAAATTATACGATTCCTTCGGATGAGACGATCGAAAGCCTCCTTCCGCTGACCGATGCCAATGATATCCTTTACGACAAGGACAGCGCATCCATCAGCTTTGCCAAGGACGGCATGAAAATCGACTTCGGCGGAATTGCAAAAGGCTATACCTCCGGCAGAATCGCCGATATTTACCGGGAATGCGGTGTGACGAGCGGGCTCATCAACCTCGGTGGAAACGTTCAGGTTGTCGGCACGAAAACGGATGGCAGCAAATGGCGTGTTGCCGTGCAGAGTCCGGAAGCGGAGGATGATTATCTCGGCATTCTCTCGACGGCCGACCGGGCGGTTATTACTTCTGGCGGCTATGAGCGGTATTTCGAACAGGACGGCATGAAATATCATCACATCATCGACCCATCGACCGGTCATCCGGCAAATAACGGTCTGGTGTCGGTGACGATCGTAAGTGCTGACGGAACACTGGCGGATGGCCTTTCTACTTCTCTTTTCATCATGGGAAAGGACAAGGCAGCCGAATACTGGCGTGCACACAGCGATGAATTTGACACCATTCTGGAGGATGCGGACGGCGGTCTGTATGTAACCGAAGGAATTGCTGACGATTTCACATCCGATCACGAGACAAACATTATCAGGAAAGACGGTGATACATAACCATGGGAAAATGGAAAAAACTGACAGCATTTGCACCGGCTCTCGCGGCAGTTATCGTAGCAGCCTGCGCCGGTATTTCGCTGAATGGCTACACTGCACCGGTTTACGCCGTAGAGCAGCCGGAGGCACTGGTGACACCGGAGCCGGAACAGGATACCGATGCAGCGGAAAAGAAAGATGATACAAAAAAGAAGGACGATACCAAAAAGACAACCGATACCGAAGCAGAACTTGTCGCAGCCGTCGGTTCCGGCAGCTTTGAGCTGGCGGACGGAACGTACGAAGGAAGCGGAACAGGTTTTGGCGGTACGATTACAGTCTCTGTCGTATTGAAAGACAAAACGATTCAGTCGATTTCGATTGTAAGCGCTCCCGGCGAGGACGCAGCTTTCCTGAACCGTGCAAAGGGAGTTATCGACCGTATCATCGCATCCCAGAGTGTGGATGTGGACACGGTTTCCGGTGCAACTTTCAGTTCAAAAGGTATCCTTGCAGCCGTGAAAAATGCACTGACCGGTCAGGAGGACACTTCAGAACCGGCATCCGCATCAGGAGCGGCAGGCGGCGGAACAGTTACGGGATCTAAAATTGAAGAGCCGGCTGCCTACCGGGATGGAACGTATTACGGAACTGGAACGGGATTTGGCGGCACAATGAAAGTCTGTGTTGTTGTCAGCGGCGGAAAAATTGCTTCGATTGATATTGTGGAAAACAGCGATACGCCAAGCTACCTTTCCAGCGCTTCCTCTCTGATTTCGACGATTATCTCAACACAGAGTACGAATGTGGATACGGTCTCCGGCGCGACATACAGCTCCCGCGGTATTATTGAAGCTGTGCGGAGTGCCTTAAGTCAGGCGGCAGTGAACGGGTCTTCCAGTACAAACGGAGGAAGCCAGGGCAATACAAACAACGGAAACAACAGTCAGAATAACGGCCAGAACAATAACAACTCGTCTGCATCCAAGGGAAGTTTTCCTTATCAGGACGGAATTTATTACGGAACGGCCGCCGGTTTCCAGGGAGACATCAAAGTGGCGGTAGCCCTGCAGGATCAGACGATCAAAGCGGTACTGATTCTGGAAAACGAAGATGACGAGACATTCTTCAACCGTGCCAAAGTCGTAGCGGACCGCATCGTAGACGGACAGAAAACCGATGTGGATCTCGTATCCGGCGCAACGTACAGCTCCCGCGGCATCCAGAACGCAGTAAAACAGGCGCTGGAAAATGCGAAGAAAGCAACAAACGGCGAGACCGTTCCGGATAACGGAACGAGCAGCGGCGGAACCACAACGATTCCGGAAGGAAAATTCCCATACGAGGAAGGCATTTACTACGGAACCGGCGAGGGCTATCTGGGAGACATTACAACGGCAGTTGTCATTCAGGATGAGACGATCAAGGCAATTCTCGTGACCGAGAGTGAAGATGACGAAGCATTCTTAAAACGCGCAAAACAGACAGCAAAGGACGTTGTGAAAAACCAGACACTGGAAGTCGACACCGTTTCCGGCGCAACCTACAGCTCCAGGGGAATTCTTGCGGCAATCGAGGAAGCTTTAAAAGAGGCAGAACGCGTAACTGAGGAAAAGAAAAATCCAACCCCGACGCCAACGGTAACTCCGACACCGACGGAAACACCAACCCCGACCGAAACCCCGGAGCCAACTGAGACGCCAACACCAACACCGACGGAAACTCCGGAACAAAAGATCTATCAGGACGGCGAATACACAGCGATTGCCGTCTGCGAGCCGGATGAAGATGAAGATTTTACCGCTTATCAGCTTTCCGTGACGGTAACAATTGAAAACGATAAAATCGTAGCGTTAAGCAACATCACCGGTGACGGAGACAGTCAGAATGCCTCCTACATCCGCCGCGCATCCGAAGGAACCTCCAAAATCAAAGGCGTTTCCGCTCAGATTCTGGAAACCGGAACGCTTGAAAACATCGACACCGTTTCCCGTGCAACCTGCTCCTCAAAAGCCATTCTTGAGGCATGCCGGAATGCGCTGGATGCTGCGAAAGTAACGCAATAAAGGGGGAAAACAGATGAGACAATTGATTGTTCGTTTTTTGAATGTCGCTGTCATTGCTGCTGTTCTGATCGGCTACAATACCGTACTCGATAAAAGAGACAAAGAGGATCAGATCGCGCGGCTCTCGGCAGAGCTTGAGACGACCCAGCTTCAGAAGGAAAATCTGCAGGCCGCAGCAGCTGCATCCAACACGGCGGATACGGCCGCAAGTGAAGCAGCAGAAGCAGAAGGGCAGTACGTGGACGGTACGTATGACGGTGAAGCTGACGGCTTCGGCGGCACCATTGCAGTTGAAGTAACCGTAGAGGGCGGCCAGATTACCGATCTTGCCATCACATCCGCCGACGGCGAGGACAGTGCGTATCTGTCAAACGCGGAGGCGATCATTCCAAAGATTATTGAGGCACAGTCCGCCGATGTTGATACGATCAGCGGAGCAACATTCAGCTCCACCGGTATCAGAAATGCGGCGCAGGAAGCAATAGAAAAGGCGGAGAAATAACATGAAAAATTTAGATCTATCCACATTACCGGCAAAGAAGAGAAAACAGATCGTTTCCTGCCTGCGTGCCGGAATCCAGCTTTTATATTTCCTGTTTCTTCCGTCAGTATTTACCGCTGCATTTAACGGAGTGAAATACATTTTTACGCAGATTGGACAGGGTGAAAAAATTGAGATGACCGCGTTTGTGTCGGCTCTGCTCCTTGTCTGTGCATTTACGATCGTATTCGGAAGATTTTTCTGCGGTTTTGCATGCGCTTTTGGAAGTCTGGGGGATGCAATGCATGCAATTTATGGTATAATCTGTAAGAAACGTAAAAAGAAGCCCAGATGCATCAAACCGGAGCTGGCAAAAAAACTGGTACTGATCAAATACGGCATTCTGCTTCTGATTGCCCTTTGCTGCTTTGCAGGAGTTTATCAGAAAGCAAGAGGAACAAGCCCGTGGGATGTCTTTTCCATGCTGCATGCGGGAAATTTCCGACTTTCCTCTTATATTCCAGGCATTGTTCTTCTGGTGCTGATCCTGGTCGGCATGTTCTTTGAGGAGCGCTTTTTCTGCCGTTTCCTGTGCCCAATGGGAGCTGTCTTTTCTCTGCTTCCGATCCTGCCGTTCTTTACTCTGCACCGGAAACGCGAAAACTGCATCCGCGGCTGCAGCGCCTGCACGAGACAGTGCCCGTCAGCGGTGGAACTGCCATCCAATGGATCCGTGGAGATCTCCGGCGACTGTTTCCAGTGCCAGAAATGTATTGATACGTGTCCAAAAGGCAATATCCGCTGCGGGGTAAAGGAACTTTACGGAAATGAAATCCTCTTTACGCTGTTCCGTGCTGTATTCCTGCTGACACTGCTGTTATGGGCTGGCATCTGATTCAGAATAAGGAAAAATATATGAAGAAAAAAGATCTGATTCTGGCAGGCGCCGTTCTGCTCCTGGCTGGAATCCTTGCCCTGGCGCTTCGGCTGCCGAAAACGGAAAATGGAAATACCATGAAAGTCACGGTGGACGGCGAGGTCTACGGAACGTATTCACTCGCAGAAAATCAGACCGTGAAAATTCAGACGGGTCACGGAACGAATGTCCTGGTGATTGAAAACGGAAGTGCCCATATGGAAGAAGCTGACTGCCCGGACGGCTACTGCAAAAGACAGGGTACGATTTCCCGGGTAAATGAGACGATCGTGTGCCTGCCGCATAAGCTGGTTGCGGAGGTAGAAAGTGACGGATCCACAACGGACGACGACGACGATGCGCCGGATGTGATTGTAAAATAATACCAGCTTAGAAGAAAGGAATTGGAATTTATGAGAGACAGCCGCACTGCAAGCAGAAAAATTGCCTTATGCGCCATGTTGATGGCACTTGCCATGATTTTCAGTTACGTGGAGGTACTGATCCCGATCAACCTCGGCGTTCCCGGCATTAAACTTGGTATTGCCAATCTGGTTGTCGTTGTCGGTCTCTTTTTCCTTCCGGCCGGGGAAGTCCTGATGATTTCCGTTGCCCGCATTCTTCTGATGGGCTATCTGTTTGGAAATGGAATGTCCATTCTTTACAGTCTTGCCGGCGGACTCCTGAGTTTTCTTGTGATGTTCTTACTGAAACATATCAAAGGATTCAGTATCACCGGCGTAAGTATTGCAGGCGGCGTGACGCACAATGTCGCGCAGATCTGCGTGGCGGCTCTCGTTGTACAGAACCGCAAACTGTTCTATTATTTACCGGCACTTCTCGTAGCCGGTGTCATTACCGGAATGCTGATCGGAATCCTTTCTGACCGCATTCTTTCGGCAGTAAAACGCGAAGGACGGAAGAGTTCTTCTCGGTAGGTACTGCACATCTAGTACCATTTATCTGTGCGGCGACAAAAATCGTTCCGCAAATTTCAAAGAAACATACAAATTAATAATAAAAAATCTCAATAAACAGTATCTGTGCGCTTTCGAGAAAAAATACTCAGTTAAGAGTTAGACAAAGCGATCTAAAATTAGTAAAATGTTTTATAGTTAGTTAAAACGATTATTAATTAGTATAAGCTAATATAATAATAAATAACAGTTTTGCCCCTGTTTTTCCTGCAAAACTGTGGAAAAGGAAAAAGGAGGAAGTTATGATCAAAAGAAAAGAACTTCAGAAAAAATCATTAGCAGCCGTAATGGCAGCTTCCATGACCATGAGCCTGCTCCCGGGAACCGTACTGGCGGATGCTACAAGTGGCGTGCTGGCAGATGGCACTTATGAGTCTACGGCTCATGTTACCAGAACTGCAGAAGACGATGAGGATGAGAATGCATGGGATGAATATGACGTTAATGTCAAAATCACAGTTGCAGACGGTAAGTTTTCTGATATTGCAGTAACACCTGGTTCTGGATACAATACAGAAAATGCTACATATTTTAAAAAAGCAGCTACAAACAGCAAAGGATTCAAAACGAAACTTCTTGGAAAAGATGCAACGATTGAAAACATTGAAGGATGGGATATTGTATCGGGTGCAACCAGAACTTCGAATGCAGTAAAAACCGCGGCTCTTGCAGCAACCCAAAAAGCAACCCCGACTCCAGAAGCAGTAGACACCACAGCACTTGAAAAAACAATCGCAGATGCCGAAGCATTAAAGGAAGCTGACTACACCGCAGACTCCTGGAAAGCTGTCCAGACTGCTCTTACCGCAGCAAAATCTGCTCTTTCTGCAAAAGAATCCCAGAGCGCTGTTGATACCGCGAAAGATGCGCTGAATACTGCAGTAAAAGGCCTTGTTAAAGCACCGACTCCGACGGCGACCCCGACAGCAACGCCAACCGCAACCCCAACGGCGACCCCGACCGAGACTCCAACTGAGCAGGTGGCTTACGTTCTGATGAACATTCCATATGATGAATTTTATGCTGCAGATGTAAACAACTCTGTTCCAGTGGATGTATTTTCTTCCGCAACGAAGAGCAAAACAAGAACAGCCACTCTTGCCGTTGGTTCTTATCATACCAATGCAGATGGAAGTGCGATTAACGGTATCACCTTCCCGGTAAAAGTAACAGGAGTGGATCTTTCCAAATTTAAGAAAGTAACAGATTCTGATTCTGTAAGTATTACAGTAACAAACCGTGGTCAGACATCTACACAGACATACACCGGAAAAGACGCCTTATTTGAAAACTCAGACTATGCATATTATGTATTAAGTGAAGCACCTTCTTACTACAAAGAAGCAACGGTAAATGCAGATGGCTCTCTTTCTTTTGGAAAAACAGTTGGAACTGCAATTGAACTGACCAATGTATCTCCGGAATTTATGACTGAATCAAGCTATGGAGATTATCAGCTGGATCTCGACGGACTGGAGAACACGATTGATGTTGGAACCGATCAGATCTATGGTGTTATTGTCAGCACGAAAGAAGGCAATGACTATGGTATGCGTCATGTGGAAAATATCTGGCGCGGAACAGAGCTGGCATGGTCAACTGGATTTACAACACAGGTACATGGATGCCCGACTTCTTCTGCACATTACAAGAGCATGATGGGACAGCATATCAATAAGGTTACTTATTATACCAGCAAAGGAATCTACACGATTCCAGTGAATGATATTTTTGTTCCAACAAAATTTGAGGCAAGTGTATCCGTAGAAGACGCTTCTCTTTCCGCTGGAAAGACAACGATGACCGTAACCGGACTTCCGGCTGATTATGATGCAGAATATTCCGTAGATGGTCTGGATGGATTTGCAGTAGACGGAAATACCATTTCTTATTCCGCAAATGCGAAAAAAGGAATGTATACTCTGACGATTCATGATAAAAAAGGTGTTTATGCAGATCTGACACAGAGCTTTACTCTGTATACAGATGCAATGCCGGCTGCTTACAACGAAAAAGGAAGTGCTCCGGCGCTTGTAAAAGCAGAGAATGCATCAGAAGATGACTTTGCTGATTATATCAAGAACATCACTTCGGTAAAAGTAAATGGAAAAGAATATGCAGCAACTGGAAAACGGAAAATAATTCTGATCAAAGAAGACGGTACGCTTGATCTGACAGCTGCCGCTTTTGCAGAAGGAAATAAATTTGAAATCGAAGTAACTGCAACAGGTTACAAGACGCTTTCCTTTACTTATGAGAAGAAAGAAACAACATATAAATATGTATATGCAGGTCTTACCTGGGCTGAGTATTGGGCAGCAGAAGGAGTTCAGGCGGCAGGAAGCGACGCTGGTTCGGATGAAACTGACAGTCGCGAAGAAAGTGATAAAGGCGCTTTTGATGTGGTAACCCGTGCGACCACAAACCATGGACTGCACAGAGGAAGCTTCCAGTGCGCGGCGACTATCTACATGAAAGATGGCACAACCTATGATGTGGCATATTATACCGCAGCAACCACGGCAGTTCTGACCAACGGCGAGACCGTAACTTACGATAAGAGCCAGATTGATCATTATGAAGTAAAAGGTCTGAAATATGTGCCTGTAAAAGTTTCGGAAGATGATTACGAAGATTTTTGCAAAAAGTATGTTGTGGTAGAAAACGGCGGAACACTTTCCGGTGGATTTTCTGAAAATAAATTGCAGAGCTATACAGGCCTGGTTGCAGATGTAACAGAAAACACAAACGGTCTGAAGATAGCAGTGAAAAATGCAGATGGAAGCTTCTCCTTCTCTGCAAGAACAACAGGAAGTGAATCTGGAATCAAAGATCAGGCGCTGAAGACAGCTCCGGATGCTGAGACCGTAGGACTGACCGTGAAAGAAGCCAATGGTTCTTATGGAGAATTCCTTCGCGTAGATTTAACGGGAGATTACGGCGATCTGGCTGCTAATCTGCAGACCGTAACCTGGACTTATTACGGTGATGATTCCACTTATACGAATGCAAAAGCAACGTATGGAACAAAATTCGCAGCAGATAACTGGATGCATAAAGCACAGGGAATTCAGCTTGGACTTACCGATTCCCTGCGCTGCACTTTACCGGAGGGAACGGATGGAACCGGTTATTGGAAGATTACGATTCATGCACTTGGCTATGCAGATGCTTCCTACACTTTTGAAGCAACCAAAGCGAACATTGTAGGAGCTGATCCGGTAGAGAGCACAACAG
>OBHX01003844.1_pt1 | contig 10306 bp, 9 predicted proteins | sample 1519331 | NCBI WGS metagenome assembly OBHX01 (sample SAMEA2602897, study PRJEB22501) | metagenome
CCCGCCCGGGTTCCCCAACCGATTGGTCCGGAATAATACCGTTGATGCCGCCCCTTTTTCTCAACCTCCCGGGCCAGTCGTTGTCAAGCCCAGGGCAAGCTTCCTCCCGCATCCCGCCTCACACCAAATGGCAGTACTTTTAAACCCGGTCCAGTGGAGGTCAACGCCGCCGCCCCCATGCGCCGCATAAAGATAACCCCGGCGGCATAATCCATTCGGCTGCATAAACGTCCCAGCCACAATGCCACCAGCGCGAGGGCCAGATCCGCACGCTGAACGTCAGGCATACGTGCCGCAAGCCGACGAAACGCCCCTTCAGGCGCGGTTAACTTCATACGAATAATATCCGCGCTGGCCGATCGTCCCGGCAACGGATTGTTCGACAGCGAGGCAGGAGGCGGGAGTTGCTTTCGCTGCTCGCTCCAGAAAGCGCCGTCGCGTTGCCAGGCATCGCTTTGACGGTACTGTTGATACTCTTCCACCACCTCGGCGAACGGCGTAAAAGGCGAGTCTGGCGTAGGCTCGCCGTGTAGCCATGCGCGATAAATTGCGGCTATCTGGCGGGTAATGGCCGGAAAACTGAAGCCATCGACCAGCAAATGATGGTAACGTTGATACCAATACCAACGCTTTTCTCCCACCTGTATAAGCAGGTGAAAAACCAGCGGCTTATTGCCATCAGCACGTATGTCCTGCTGCAGGTCTGCCTGCATCAACGCACGCGCCGCCTCATGTGGATTGGATTTTTCGCGCAGGTCGATAATTTCAGGTTGCGCAAAGGCGAGCGCAGAATCCACCCATTGCCAGATCTCACCGTTATCTTCGCTAAACCGCATCCGCAGGGTATCGGCCTGCTCCAGGCCCGCCACAACGGCTTTCGCCAGCAACGACGCGTCCAGTTCGCCAGTTAACTCTACGTAGTGCGCCACGCTCCACGCCGAGGGCAATGTGGAGAGTTTTTCGGCCATCCAGATCCCCGGCTGAGCCGCCACTAACGGTAAACGCTGAGTCATGGAGCCTCCTGCACATCGACGTAGTTCGCGGTCGTCAGCGTGGTCCAGTTTGCTTCCAGCCATTGCTGGCAGGCTTCCTGGGATTGGGGTTCGCAAGCAATTTGCCAGCCAGCAGGAAGCGAGCACTGCTGCGGCCAAAGGCTAAACTGACGCTGGGGATTTTGCAGAATGTAAAACTGGCCCTGCGGATTATCGAAGGGGTTACTGAATTCCATACTCAACTCCTGTCGTGGAACATCGTCCGGTTAAATCGTGTCGGTAAGCGGTTGCCAGAGCGTCATTAGCCCTTGCATCAGACCGCCGCGCCAGCAAAGCGCATCGTGTCCGCCATCAACCTGACGCCAGAAAATAGACTGTGGTGCAGAAGGTAACTGGGCATATAACGCCTGATTAGCGCGATAAATAATGGGCTCGCGGATCCCCGCTTCCAGGACAATACGCAGCCCCTGAGCACTCACCTTCCCGCTTTTCAGTTGCTCGACGATCGCCCCGTCCTGATGACCACCGCGATGCGGCCACCAGTAAGAACCGGACTGGCTAAGCACACAGCCAAAGCGCGCGGGCCAGTTCAGCCCGGCATAAAGCGATGACAACCCGCCAAAACTTTGCCCAGCCACCACGGTGCGCTGCGGATCGTCACTAAACGCGGTCGTTGTCTTCACCAGTGGTAATAGCTCCTCCTGCACCGCCAACCAAAAATCCGCATTACACGGTAGCTCATGGCTGCGGTGAGCCGTATCAATGGCATCAATCAGGAGATAAACGGCAGAAGGAAGGTGTCCGCGATGCGTGAGTGAAGTCAACGCAGGCCAGACCGGCATACTCTGTGCCCAAAACTGTCCGTCCAGCAGGATAGCCAACGGACGCGTTTCGGGTTGAGCATCACCGGTGGTAAACACCCATACGCGACGCGTATTGCCGAGCCTGGCGCTATGCCATTGCAGGCAAACTGCGGGTGAATCTGGGTTTTCAGGTCGATCCCATCCTGGCTGTACGGGTGCCTCCGGCATTTCCAGCGCAGACACCGCGTGGCCACGACCGCCCTGCCAGCTCAGCGAATTAAGGGGATCGGCAATGGCCTGTGGCAGCAATTGCCGCCAGCCTTCACGCAGCAGGTTTCGGTCAGACGCTTCGCCTGCCACAAGCGAGGAAAAGATATCGTTGCGCTCTGTTGGGATAAAACAATAGCTGCCACGCCAGTTGGCGCTGAGGGAAACACTCCAGCACCAAACATTTGTTCCATCAATGCGTCGCATCGACTGAGGGGGGGCATTTTGATGGTGGTCGGTGACGCCGGTGATATAAACCCAAACGCGATGGATGGCTGACTCATTTTCCGTTCCCTGCGGGTCACGCCACCAGAAGGTTACCCGATAATTTCCGTTGTCTTCACGCTCCCACTCCGGGCCTTTTTTCGACTGCCACCACGCCTCGCTTCCCATCTTTAACGTCGTCACAGCCATAACCCCATGTTTATTGTGAAATTTTATGATCTAGCGTGAAATATATTGATAATATTATTGATAACTATTTGCATTTGCAATAGCGTATTGTCGCGCTGTGGGAAGCGCGTACAGTTTTTCACCACTTATAAACCGACCTGGCGCTGCGTACTTTTTCTGGAATGGATAGTTTACGCAGATGCGGGCGACATCAGGCCAAATGCCGCACCACGGCACATTGGTACTCGTGGCTAAAAGAACAGCAGGACATACAATGAACAACAAGATTCATTCACTGGCCTTATTGGTCAATTTAGGGATTTACGGGGTAGCCCTGCCAGCAATGGCAGAAGATCAAACCGATAGCGTCGCTGTCTCTCCTGAAGACACCATCGTCGTTACCGCCGCCCAGCAGAACCTGCAGGCGCCGGGCGTTTCAACCATTACCGCTGATGAAATTCGTAAGAACCCTCCCGCTCGCGATGTGTCGGAAATCATCCGTACCATGCCTGGCGTTAACCTGACCGGTAACTCAACCAGCGGTCAGCGCGGCAACAACCGCCAGATCGATATTCGCGGCATGGGGCCAGAAAACACCCTGATTTTGATCGACGGTAAACCGGTTACCAGCCGTAACTCCGTGCGTCAGGGCTGGCGCGGCGAGCGTGATACTCGTGGCGATACCGCCTGGGTTCCACCGGAAATGATCGAACGTATTGAAGTGCTGCGCGGTCCTGCCGCGGCACGCTATGGCAACGGTGCAGCTGGCGGTGTGGTGAATATCATCACCAAAATGGGCAGCAATGAATGGCACGGCTCCTGGGATACCTATTTCAACGCCCCGGAACACAAAGACGAAGGTTCGACCAAACGCACCAACTTTAGCCTGAATGGTCCAATGGGCGGGGATTTCAGCTTCCGCCTGTACGGTAATCTTGATAAAACCCAGGCCGACGCATGGGACATCAACCAGGGCCATCAGTCAGAACGTACCGGCACTTACGCCAACACCTTACCGGCCGGTCGTGAAGGGGTGATCAACAAGGACATTAACGGCGTGGTGCGCTGGGATTTCGCCCCGCTCCAGTCACTGGAACTGGAAGCCGGTTATAGCCGTCAGGGCAACCTGTATGCGGGTGACACCCAAAACACCAACACCAACCAACTGGTGAAAGATAACTACGGGAAAGAGACCAACCGTCTTTACCGCCAAAACTACTCTTTGACCTGGAACGGCGGGTGGGGGAAAGGCGCCCCAACCACCCACAAGGTGGAGAGTGGAAAAACCCGTAACACCCACCCCCCACAAAGCCTTGCAGGGTGGACGGGAGGGGACATCCGCCCGAAATCGTCACGAAAAAAAGGTGAGGGAGAACCGCATAGAGTCATTTCTCGCAATGGAGATCATCTCACTCTAGATCTGCTAGTTAACCAAAATCTGACGCTCGGTACCGAATGGAACCAGCAACGCATGAAGGACATGTTGTCCAATTCGCAGACCTTTATGGGCGGTGATATTCCGGGCTCCAGCAGCACCAATCGTAGCCCGTACTCAGATGCAGAAATTTTCTCTCTGTTTGCTGAGAACAACATGGAACTGACCGACAGCACCATGCTGACGCCGGGTCTGCGTTTCGACCACCACAGCATCGTTGGCGACAACTGGAGCCCATCTCTGAACCTGTCCCAGGGGCTGGGCGATGACTTCACCCTGAAGATGGGGATTGCGCGCGCCTATAAAGCACCAAGCCTGTACCAGCTCAACCCGAACTACATTCTGTACAGTAAAGGCCAGGGTTGCTACGCTACCGGTTCCGCGACCGGAATTGGTTGCTACATGATGGGCAACGATGACCTGAAGGCTGAAACCAGTATCAACAAAGAGATTGGTCTTGAGTTCAAGCGTGACGGTTGGCTGGCTGGGGTAACCTGGTTCCGCAACGATTACCGCAACAAGATTGAAGCAGGTACGGTACCGTTCGATAGAACATCTATCACCAACAAAGGGAAAACGACTTACACCGATATCTACCAGTGGGAAAACATTCCTAAAGCGGTGGTTGAGGGTCTGGAAGGTACGTTGAACGTGCCGGTTAGCGAAACCGTTAACTGGACCAACAACATTACCTACATGCTGCAAAGTAAGAATAAAGAGACCGGCGAGCGCCTGTCGATTATTCCTGAGTACACGCTGAACTCGACTCTGAGCTGGCAGGCACGCGAAGATTTGTCGCTGCAGTCCACCTTCACCTGGTACGGCAAACAGCAGCCGAAGAAATACGATTACCAGGGTAAACCGGTAACCGGTAGTTCGGCGAGTGAAGTCAGCCCGTACAGCATCGTCGGCCTGAGCGCGACCTGGGATGTGACGAAAAACGTCAGCCTGACCGGCGGCGTGGATAACGTCTTCGACAAACGTCTGTGGCGTGAAGGTAATGCCCAGACCACGGGCGATATTGTAACCGGGAACTATATGGCGGGCGCTGGCGCGAATACCTATAACGAACCGGGCCGGACGTGGTTCATGAGCGTAAACACCCACTTCTGATAACGCTTTCCCTCTCCTCGCTGCGGGGAGAGGGAAATTATAACTATCATGCACACCACGCACACACCGCTCACTTTCGCAGACCACATGCTGCACATGGTCGAGTTCGATCCCGACAGCTTCCATGAGCACGACCTGCTCTGGCTCCCTCACCACTCTCAGCTTCAATCCTGTGGACGTAAGCGTAAAGCTGAGCACTTAGCAGGGCGTATTGCCGCAGTACATGCATTACGTGAATACGGTATCAAAACTGTACCTGGCATCGGCGGGCAGCGACAACCGCTGTGGCCACAAACGTTGTTTGGCAGCATTAGCCACAGTGCGTCAACTGCGCTGGCGGTGGTATCGACGCATCCCGTCGGGCTGGATATAGAAGCTATTTTTACGCCACAAACCGCAGTTGAGCTGACTGACGGTATTATCGATAACCGCGAACGATCGATTTTGCATCATGCTGGTCTGCCCTTTCCGCTCGCCTTAACTCTGGCATTCAGCGCCAAGGAGAGCCTGTATAAGGCTTTTTCCACTCAGGCATCCGGGTTACCAGGTTTCACCAGCGCAAAAATTACCGCGCTCACGAATCAGCAATTAACATTGCAAATCATGCCATCATTTTCGCCTAACCTCGCCAATCAGGAAATTAACGTGCATTGGTTTCAACGCGATAAAAACATCATTACCCTGTGTGCACCCACGCTGTCAGGATCGTGATCCTTTTCTCCTTTTAAGAAATTAGCTGCGCAAATCGTAGACAGTTCGATTATCTCGACTTATCGTTAGCTTGAATAATAAATCATATTTGAATAAATATTCAAAGTGGAGAAAGAGATGAACAAGACCCTGATTAAATCCGTATTACTGGCCTCGATCCTTACCGCATCGGGTTCGCTGTATGCTGCCGACAACGGACTGATTGCGATTATCACCCCTTCACACGACAACCCGTTCTTTAAAGCCGAAGCCGACGGCGCGATCGCCAAAGCGAAAGAGCTGGGATATACCACGCTGGTCGCCTCTCATGATGATGATGTCAATAAACAAAACCAACTGATTGAGACCGCCATAGCCCGAAAAGCGAAAGCCATCATTCTCGATAACGCGGGCGCCGATGCTACCGTTGGTCCACTGGAAAAAGCCAAAGCGGCGGGCGTGCCTGCATTCCTCATCGATCGTGAAATTAATAAGACCGGCATCGCAGTCGCGCAAATCGTGTCGAACAACTACCAAGGCGCGCAGCTCGGCGCAGAGAAATTCGCCAAACTACTGGATGGAAAAGGCAAGTACGTTGAGCTGCTGGGACGCCAGTCCGACACCAACGCGCATGTGCGCTCACAGGGATATCACGATGTGCTCGACGACTATCCGGATATGAAAATGGTCGCCCAGCAAACGGCGAACTGGAGCCAAACTGAAGCGTTTACCCGTATGGAAGCTATTTTACAAACCAACCCTGATATCGTCGGCGTCATTTCCGGCAACGACACCATGGCGCTGGGCGCAGAAGCTGCCCTGAAGGCTGCTGGGAAAAACAATGTCATCGTGGTGGGTTTTGACGGCAGCGACTACACCCGAGATTCCATCATCAACAAGAGCAACATTAAAGCGACCGTCCTTCAGCCCGGCTGGCAGCAGGCACAAATGGCGGTTGAGCAGGCTGATTACTATCTTAAAAACGGCAAAGCGCAGAAAGAAGAAAAACAGCTCATGGATTGCGTGCTGATTGATGAAACCAATGCCAGCAAGCTGAGTAAATTCAACCTGAGCCACTAAGCGGAGGCACTATGTCGTTAACACAATGGGGTGCTGCACTGGTTGGGTGCGCCACCCTGTTGCTGACGGCCTGCACGGTAGTTGACCTCGACGAAAACGGCAACCCCATCATCCCGGCCGACCCACAGGCCAAAGCCAGTTTCGACAATCAAACACCCGAGCAGATCGCGCAACAAACCTGGCAATCCCGCGTCCTGGATACGGCAAAGCAACACGCTCTGGATGCGTCAGCGCTGAGCGCACGCCTGAAGACGCCCTCACCCACCGCCGAGAGCGTATTTGTGCGCCTGACCAGTCAGATTGAGAACGTCGACACCACCAATGCGCGCGAGAAAAGCATTATGATGAGAGTCAATGACGCCCCTGTCACCATCCAAATAGGCCCGGTGATGCGCGGCAATGCCATTCGCGATGCGAGTGGTTTTAAGTTTGAAGACTTCACTAACCAGGTTCAGTTTGCCCAGCTTTCCCGGGCGTATAACCGCGAAGCGGTAAAACACTTGCCCGCAGTGGACGAAAGCTGGCAAGGGAAGCGTGCCACGGTACTGTTCGCCGTAACGCTGAATGCAGGAAAAGCGGAAAACGCGGCAGCGTTAGCGCTGGAACAGGAGGCACACTGATGAATAATTCCTCAGCAGAGGACATCATCCTGCGCACACATGCCATCTCAATGCTATTTCCCGGCACGATTGCGCTGGACAGCGTGGATTATCAGGTGTGGCGCGGTAAGGTCAACGTGATTATTGGCGAAAACGGTGCGGGGAAATCCACGCTGATGAAGATCCTCGCCGGTGTTCAGCAGCCCAGCAGCGGCGAGATGACGCTCAATGGCAACCCTGTTCGCTTCGCCAATACCCGGGACGCCGCGGCGCACGGGATTGGTATGGTGCATCAGGAACTTAACCTGTTTGAGAATCTCACCGTCGCGGAAAATATTTTCCTTGGCCGGGAGATCCAAAAAGGCATGACCCCCATTGATGAGGCCGAGCAGGAGAAGCGTACTGCGGAGCTGCTAACCCGACTCGATCAGCCCATTTCACCCCGCGATCTGGTCGGCAATCTCAAAGTTGGACAGCAACAGCTGGTTGAAATCGCCAAAGCGTTGGCGGAGGACGCTGACATTCTAATCCTCGACGAACCCACCTCGGCGCTGAGTAAAACCGAAGTCGAGATCCTGTTTCGCGTGATTCGCGAACTGACTCGCCAGGGCGTTTCGATAATCTACATCTCTCATCGACTTGAAGAATTGATGGCGATTGGCGATGTGATCACCATTTTACGCGATGGCAAATTCCAGGCCGAAGCCAGAGTTAGCGATATCGATGTGCCGTGGATTGTGCGTGAAATGCTGGGCAGCGACCCGGTGAGTAATTTTCTTGAGCCAGGCCGCACGTTCGGCGCGCCGGTTCTCGAAGCGGAACATATTACCTGCGTCAATGCCGCTGGCAATGCGGTGGTCAACGACGTCACCTTTAACGTCCACGCGGGCGAAATTGTCGGTATCTATGGACTGATGGGGGCCGGACGAACCGAATTGTTCGAGTGCTTGCTGGGTACTGAGCGCAACTACCTCGGTAAACTGTGGCTCGACAGCAAGCCAGTTCCACAGCGCTTAACCACCGCCGACCGCATTCGTATGGGAATGAGTCTGGTACCGGAAGATCGCAAGCGCACAGGCATTTTTCCCATTTCTTCGGTTGCCAGCAATCTGACTATTGCCAGCCTGTGGCGTCGCCTGCAGCGCGGTTTTGCCATCGCCCGCAAAGATGAGGAGGCCGTCGTCGCCAGCACAATTGGTAATCTGTCGATCAAAGTGTCCTCACCGGATGTTGAAATCCAGGCTCTGAGCGGGGGTAACCAGCAGAAAGTGGTGATTGGTCGCTCCCTACTTACCAATCCCAAAATTCTGTTCCTTGATGAGCCCACACGCGGCATTGACGTTGGCGCGAAGGCCGATGTGTTTCGCATGATGGTACAGCTTTCACAACAGGGTATTGCCGTTGTCTTCTCCACCTCGGATTTAAAAGAAATTATGGCGGTCTCTGACCGCATTCTGGTGATGTCTGGCGGCAAGCTCACGGCCGATATTACTCGCGATCGTGCCGAAGAATCGGCGCTGGTCACCGCAAGTGCTCAGGGGTTCTGACATGAAAACACTACAATCTGCCGTCGTCGCACCGCGAGCCGGCGTCACCTTCTCGCGGGAAAATATCCTGCTGCTGATCCTGAAATTACGTACCTTTATTGCGCTATTTCTGATCGTCGGATTTTTTGCCTTCACCGTCCCCGGTTTCCTCTCTGGCGGCAGCATGGTCATTATGATCAAGCACATCGCCATTAACGCGTTTCTGGCGTTGGGAATCACTTTCGTCATTATTACTGCCGGCATTGATCTCTCGATTGGCGCTACGCTTGGGCTGTGCGGCATGATTGCCGGATGGCTGATCACCAAAGGCATTGTATTACCCATGTTTGGCATCGCTATCTTCCCCAGCGTCTGGGTGATTGTACCTGTCGTACTGCTGATTGGCGGATTGATTGGCGCAGCAAATGGCTGGATTATTACGCGCTATAACGTCGCACCTTTTATTTGTACGCTGGGCACCATGTACGTATTGCGCGGCGCGGCGATGCTGACCTCTGACGGACAAACATTCCCCGGGCTTTCCGGCAATCCACAGTTGGGTAACACCGGTTTTGATGAAATTGGCGCGGGAACTCTGTTTGGTATTCCGTGGGCCATCTGGATGATGATTGTGCTGGCGCTGGTTATTGCCTACGTTGCCCGCCGTCTGCCCTTTGGCCGCCACGTGTACGCCATCGGCGATAACGAACGCGCTGCTGAACTGTCCGGGGTAAAAGTGAGGCAGGTAAAAATCTGGGTGTACACCCTGTCCGGACTATGTGCTGCAATTGCCGGAATAGTTGTTTCAGCACAACTTTCCGCTAGTCATCCGGCCAACGGTACAGCATTTGAGATGAACGCCATTGCCGCCGTTGTACTAGGTGGTACGTCGCTGGCCGGTGGTCGTGGCACCATCTTAGGCACGTTAATTGGCGCTTTCGTTATCGGTTTTCTGGCCGATGGTCTGGTGATGATGGGCGTCAGCGAATTCTGGCAAATGGTGATTAAGGGCATCGTGATTATTGTCGCGGTCATTATCGACCAGATGCAAAACCGGATGCAGCAAAAAGCCGCAGTGGTTGCGCAAAAGGCGGCGATGGAAAGTCAGTAGCCCTGAAATTACGCCTGATGGCGCTGCGCTTATCAGGCGTAGGTCGTGTATGACATATGGGCCTGATAATGCACCGCCATCCGGCAGTGGGGAAATTTTATTTCATGACGGCTTCAGCCTGCCCTGCCGAAACCTTATCATCCAGTTTAAACATCATCAGCAACCCCAAACTAATGGCATGGAAAATGGCAGGAATCCCGGCAATTAAGAACATAATCGCCGTCATCGTTTCCGATGACACCGCCTCACCCGCTTTGTAACCGCTAAGGGAGAGCACTAGCCCAACCATCCCACCCG